>ERZ857629.4390-NODE-4390-length-10992-cov-30.481302_pt1 | contig 10992 bp, 9 predicted proteins | sample MGYA00519700_ERZ857629 | MGnify/ENA primary metagenome ERZ857629 (study PRJEB31778, sample SAMEA3449351) | human gut metagenome | biome: human gut; feature: human-associated habitat; material: faeces | place: United Kingdom | collected 2010/2012 ... | reverse complement strand
ATCTTTGATGCTCCTTTGCAGATGCTTGCCGACAGTCCTACGAAGTATATGCAGAATCAGGAGTGTACCGATTTCATAGCCCAGATACCGACGGTTTATGATCAGGTGGTGCCATTGGATGGCAAACTGGGCGAATACGTGGTTGTAGCCAAGAGAAAGGGTAGCAGATGGTATATTGCAGCGATGAACAACTGGCAGGCTCGTGACCTCACCATCGACCTCTCTCCATTGCTGAAGCTGAACGGAAAGACCAACCGTCCTGAAAAGCTGAGCGGCAGGGCGAATATCTTTGCCGACGGCATCAATGCCGACCGTGAAGCCACTGATTATAAGCATACTTACCAGCAGATCAGCGCTGGCGATAAGCTTCAGATACATCTGGCTCCAGCAGGTGGCTGGACAGCCATCGTAGAGTAAATAAAAGGGTCTATACGCCGCCCGTTCATCGTGGCATATAGACCCTTTTCTATTGCATGATGTCTTCAGGTAGAAGTATCTTAGCTTCTTCGTTCATATAAGTTGGGGCTTCTTTCATAAACAAGACAAGATGTACCTGCTGTCCTTTCTTGATAAAAGGAAGATATTTCGCCTTTTGCTTAAGAGTTTCCATCAGGCGGTCGGCACTATCATTGTGTGTCCATTTACATTCGCCAATCAATATGTGTTTCTTATCTATTGATTCTGCCACAACGTCCAATTCTACCATTTTACCATCCTTTTCTTCTGGTGGAAAAATTTTACCCCACCATCGGGAAGCTACATTGTAGGCAATGCCATCTATGATATTGCCACTTACGTAATCACGGCATAGTAACTCCCAACATTGGCCAATAAACTGCGGCAGCTGGCTTTCCACAACCTGCATCACCGTATCAATTTTTCCCAACTCAAGGATAGAACGATAAGGCACGATAAATTGATAATGGAATCTGAGAAGTGAGTCGTTGATGTGGTAAAGTCCCTTTTTGCTTTTTTTCGGATTGTCGCCAAAAGGCACCTCTCTGCTTATGTACCCTAAATCTCTTAATTTGCCTAGAGGCTCTGACAAGGAGTTGGCTTCCTTACCAGCCCTGGATGCTATTTCTGAAAGTTTGTTAGCGCCATTACCGATAATAGTGAGTAAGGTTGATGCCTGGACGGTATCTCGCATATCATCACGAAGCAGTCGCTGAGGTTCTTCCATCAAGGGACCCTGTGGATCAAGCAACACCTTGCGAATCGCCGTTTTGGTATCAGGATAATCACGACGCAATTCCCAATAGCGAGGCACACCGCCCCATATTGCAAATTCTTTTACCGCTTGCACGGCATCACACTCCATTGCCTCCCTCATATATTGAGCCGCAATCGGTTGCATCTTGATAATCTCATTGGCAAGTCCATAGAGTGGTGACTGGCGATTGAGCACGTAGCCATGCATCAATTGTTGTGAAGAACCGCAAAGAACAAAATCAAACTTTAAGATTTTCTCGTTCAAGAGCTTTTGGATGATGGAAGGAAGTGCCTCACAGCTTTTTACAAGATAAGGAAATTCATCCAGGCATACCATGATTCTCTGAGATAGTTGATTGTTCATACTGCGGAAAAGTGATTCCCAGTCGGGATAGATAACCTTGTCGAACCCATCAATGACTGTTGCCACAGATTTGGCAAAAGCAGATCGCTGTACTGCCTCTGTAGAAGTATCGCTCAAGAAGTAAATAGCCTGTTCTTGACTATTCACAAGATATTTGATGAGCGTAGATTTTCCTATTCTGCGACGACCATATATAACGATGAATTGAGTGTTCTCTCGTTTCAGGGCTTCTGTAATTCGGTCTGTCTCCGCCTTTCTATCTATTAATCTATCATATTCCATAATGCTATGTTTTATTATTATCGTTCACAAAGATAATCTTTCTGAACGATAATTCCAAATATTTGAGCAGCAATTAGTTGCTTGTTATTGTTATTTAACTATTAATCGGAACCATTAAGCAGTATTTGCATGTTCTTTTACTGGATTTAAGGATGCCGTCCAACCTATCGAGAAGATGCTTTCGCTCTCATAAAGAAAGGGGTTTATACGCCACCTGTTCATCGTGGCATATAGACAAGAGCTGCCCATGTGTAGATATTAATTGTAAATTATTAATTGTTTCCATCTTTCTTCCGATTGGCGCCTATATCTTCCGATTGATGGTGTGAAGGAGAGGTTGATGCCTTTCTCCTAATCACAGTGCAAAGATACGATTTTTTTTTGATACCACCAAATTTCGGGTTGTGATAAGGGCCGATTTTCAGCAGCTTTCAAATTGTAAGTTGGTTAATAATTACAAGTCATAGTTTTGAGAGCAGAAAAACATAGAGTTGCGGAGCAGAAAACATAGAGTTATGGAAAAGAAACTGTAAATCAGGAGAATCAGGATATTCCGAAAGATCCCTGATTTATTATTTCAATTTCAGTTATTTCAGTTATTTCAGTTTTCAGTGCCTTAGTACTTTTCTCTTTATAGTAGTATCTTATATATTTATATATTATATAAATATATAAGATATATAATTTACTTACAATCCGTAACCATATATCTAACATATAGGGGCACGCTGAAAACTGAAATAACTGAAATAACTGAAATTGAGATGGGGGTGGAGTATTTGGTCTTTCAGCCCGTTTAACTGTCAGTTAGATTTTTGTATCCCCATGTAATATAAAAAATAAATATCTACACTCACTTGCCCCTACACGCCCTGGTCCAATGGTCACCGACGCGAAGCGGAAAGATAAAGGGTGTGTGGGGGTTCCTTTGCGTGTGTATCATCCTTTGCGTTTGGAGCTTACTGGCGAAACTTGAGTAATTAACAAATAAATAATGCAGTAAATATTATCAGAAATTACACCGGATGAGTTTAAAATAGGTGGTAAAAACTGGTTGATAAGGGGTAAAAACTGTTTTCTTTTATATAAAACAATATTTTTAACCTCCTGAAAAGACAAAATTTACGACATTGGTAATCCGAAATGTTGTATCTTTGCATCAGTTAAAACAAACGGACGTTGTGAAACGTCTTTTCATCATCTTTTACTTATACAAATAAAATTAGAAAGTTTAATCTAATTATAAAAAAGAGTGCTCAAGTGATTGAGTGCTCTTTTTTTATTTCCTGTAAAAGGCTTCATATTCGCGAGCCACCTTTATATAATGGTGGTGCTTTTCTATATATTCCATACTTTGCTTTTTCAACAGAGGTATCCGCTTTGGATGAAGGATGAGTTTTTCCAGTTCTCCGTAGACACTCTCGTAGCTGGGCTCTACGTTGATGATGGGACGAAGCTGGGTTTCATGAAGAATCTCGTAGTTTTCCGGTTCTCCACCTCCTATGCAGATGATCCCCCTTGCCATCGCTTCCAGCGGATTCATGGAGGGAGTGTAGCTGTAAAGCTGGTCGAGGATGGCATCGCTCCCGTTCATCATCCTTACGTATTCCCGGAAGGGCAGGTTTTCTGCCTGGCGCAGCTCCATCCTGTCGGGATATTTTTCTGCTATCGCCTCGGCAGCCTTCAGCATGATGTCCGTGCCCTTATATTCGCTCCGGCTTCTGTTGATGCCGATGAAAATCCTTACCTTATCACTATCCTCCTGAGCCGGTTCCAGGTCATGGGGCTTGATGGGGAGAGGGATAAAGGTGGTCTTTGCGGGGAATTTCGGGTGATAGCATGCCCAGTATTCATAGAGTCCCGTCACGATGCTGTCGCACTCGCCGGCTATGATTCTGTTGAGCCTTTCCTTCTCCGTGCCCAGCCAGTCTTTCCTTTCCTTCAGGGCGTCAGCGTTGGTCCGCAGGGTCTCTCCCATGTTGAAATCGCTGTATCTTAGCGGTTGGTCGTTGCAGCAGCCACTCACCCAATAATAGTCCATCCCGAAACCGCCCAGGATGATCTTCCCGTTGTGCCGTTTCAGATAGCGGTAGACGGGCAGGATGCGCTCTGCTTTCAACTCGAGAAACATGGGATTGATGAGCTGTACGACATCATATCCGCGAAGCTTGGGCAACAGCGCAAACAACCGTGCCATATACGCTATTCCGCCCCATTTCCCAGGCTTCCTGACCAGGTCGATATCCCGCGGATAGTTCTTCCAGAAGTCGCCGTTGGAGAGCACGGTAACCTGATGCCCCAGCTGTCGGAGTCCCTCGGCAAGTGTGGCATGAACGTTGCTGTATTCTCCCATGAGTAGTATTTTCATATCCTATGAATCTAAAAATGAATTTTTATCCCTTCAGCTGGGGCAGGGTCATGACCATGAGTCTTCTGCCCACCTTGCTTCTTATCGCCTTGCAGAACAGCTGGTATTTCTTGGTGTATTTCTTGTCTGGAAGCGGATAGAGCCCCTTGTCGTGGAGCCGCTTCATGGCATCTTCCAGATGACGGGTGCTGCGGGTGAGCAGGATAGTGTTGTAGAGATAGTCCATGGTGAGCTGTGCTATTCTGCGGTTGAGGGCCACTCTCTCAGTATCAGACAGCAGCGCCGCCTTCTCCTGCAGATGGCAGATGACGAGCTCGGTATCGGCTAGTCGCTTCAGATTGTGGCGCATATTCTCCTTCTGATGCATGATGGAGTCTTTCCTCGTGCGGTAGAAATATGCCCTGGCATCGGTGGTGATGACTCTTTCAGCCTTCAGGAAGAGGAGCGGGGTGAATTCCTCGTCCTCGTGCAGGATGCCTGGGGTGAAGCGCTGGTTCTGCAGGATATCTCTCCTGAAGACATAGCTGCAGGCTGAACCCCGCAAGTTGTTGTTGTGCAGGAAGATACTTCCGCTAACCGGTTCGGTATATGAATAAGGTACCTCCGTAATCTCCTTATCCGTCAATTCGAAATATACGATGTCGGGGTTGTGATATCTCACGAGATCGAGACAGTGTTCATAGCCCCGCTGGAGCAGATAGTCATCGCCGTCAATAAACTGCAGAAATCTGCCGGTAGCTATCTTGATGCCCGTGTTCCGGGCTATCGACAAGCCCTGGTTGCGCTGGCGCAGATAGATGAAATCGTCCTGATAGTCCATCAGGTCGTGGATGGGCGAGAGGTCGCTTCCATCGTCGACGATGATGATTTCGCGCTCCTTGGGATTGAGCGAGAGCTGCAGGATGCTTTTCAGGCAGAATTCCAGATATTCTGACGGCAGGTTGTAGGTGGTGATGATGAAACTTACCAGTGGCATCTGAGCTTTCTGCCCAGACAGAGAATTTGATGTATAAGATGATTGACTTTGCATAATCGTTGATAACCTAATATTTTAAGAAGTTGAAGTTTGAACGTATGGATTCCTTTATCTATCCCGGCAAGATATTCCACGAGGGGCGGGGAAGGTTCCAGCTTCCCGGAAACGTCGTAGAGATCGAGCATGATGTTCAGTATCTGCGCCATATAGTCTTGCAGCTGTTCTCCATATTGCTGCAGATAGGCGGGATGCGCCTTGAACCGGTGCATGATGCTGGCCAGGATGCGGATATGGGCATCGTATAATGATTTCAAATCCCCATATTTTGCCTGGGCTGTGATGCCCCGACTGTTCCAGTGATAGACGTATTTCCCTATATCCGTGACCCTGATGACGGGGGAGGCTTTTCCGTCCTCCCTATCAGAAACCAGTCCTATCAGCAGCGGGGTGGTCCAGGCGTCTTCGAAGGTCCTGCCCCTGGGAAATTCTACGTTGTCGAAGAGATGGCGCCTGTAGATCTTATTCCAGGCATAGGTATGCTGATATCCCTTTTCGGCAAACCAGTAGTCCAGCGGATTCTGATATTCGGCAGGCGTGAAGGTGAGTTCTGACTGTCTCTTCCGGTTGCCGTATCTCTCTGATACAGAATACTCCAGAATGTCGACATGGGGATGCTTCCCGATTTCCTGAATCAGGTTTTCCAGGGTGTTATCCACCATCGTATCATCGCTATCCACAAAGGTGATATATTCTCCCCGTGCCTTTCTGATTCCGGCATTGCGGGCATCGCTCAAGCCTCCGTTTTCCTTGTGAATCACCCTGATGCGGGCATCTTTCCGGGCATATTCATCGCAGAGCTGTGGACTGCCGTCGTCTGATCCATCGTCTACGAGAATCATCTCATAGTCGGTGAATGATTGCTGCAGGATACTCTCCAGGCATCTTTCCAGGGTATCCTGCGTGCGATATACGGGTATGATAATGCTCAGTTTCATGACTTTCTGATGTTTGCTATGATGATGAATGGCAGCGACATGCTGAAATAGGAGATGTCGTATGTGGGACTGAACAGCCTGTAGTTGCCGGATGTTGCCATATTGATGATGAACGTGACGGCGGTGAGGAGGAAGAGTCCGTAGCCTATGTTGCCATACAGTCTTCTTCTGTTGTCCTGCCAGCTGAATGCGAGATAGATCATGACAGGTATCAGCAGGAGGATGCCCGACAGGCTGCCCTGGCGGGTCTGCAGGACGAAGGGATTGTATTCGAAGAACAGCAGACTCTTCATATCCCACAGCAGGAAGGGGAGAAACGTGAGGCTGAATGTCAGGAAAATTCCCAATAAGAAGCTTGTTTTCCTCCGAAGGTTTAATGAAAGGAAGGGGCGCAGCAGGAAGATGAAGAACGGAATGGCGACTGCCAACCGCGTGCTGAGCAGCATTCCCAGCAGGAGGGAAAAGAGTACGGGACGGGTGGATAAACCTGCCTGCTTTATCGGCAGCAGGTTGATGACTGCCAGCACCAGCAGGAAGTTTGCCATCAGGTCGCTCCTGACGAATATCTCGTATAGGAAGGCTGGAGAATAGAGCAGACACGCTAGGAAACAGAGTGTTGCCCTGTTGCCATACAGGCGTTTGACGGTATATAGCGTGAAGGCTAAGACCGCAAAAAGGGAGAGTCCTACATTGTTGAGATAATAGAACGGGATGTGCAGAAACTGCCAGACGGGGAAGGGAGATCCGTAGCCGCCCAGATGGGTTGGAGCCATATAGGGGTATCTGCCATGCACCAGATAATTGATGAAATTGTGGATTGCCGACCATCTGTCTACCTGTATCTGATAGGGGTCGATGAGATATTGCATGCCCGCCAAAACGAGGATGAAGCCGAGGATGGCGAACAAGAGGCTGCGACTGCCCACATGCCCTACACGAGCAGCAAGACGGGGGAGAAGCAGACCGGCAAGAAGATAGGCAGAAAGCACCAGAAGGGTGACAGAGAGGCTTATCCTCATCAGATACTTCGTGATGAACAAAGCATTGATGAGAAAATAGAGCACATACAGAATATATGTATTTATATCTTTTATCTGATGATTGCAATTTTGCATACTGTTCCTTGATTACCTTCGTTTGTTGCCGTTTCTACCATATAGATACCGCTAGCCACTTTTTCTCCCTTCCTGTTTCTGCCGTCCCAGGTATAGGAGCCTCCGTTGCTCTTGCCCTGGTTTACGAGGACACCGTTGGAAGTGACAATCTTGACATCTGCCTGGAATGACAATCCGGTGATGGTGATGAGTCCCGTATAATCAGGTTTCACGGGGTTAGGATAGGCCCAGACATTGTCACTGGTCATTTCGTCATTGGTATTGCTGGCGTTGCTCATATAGGAGCAGAGACCCTTGTCGGTGCCGAAGAATACCTCGCCGGTGGCATCGTTGATGGCTATCGACTCGATGTTATCAGAGAGCAGAGGACTGTTGCCCGACGTGAAATGATGGATTTCCTCCATATTGTCGTCGCTGATGAGATAGACACCGTTGCTGCTGGTTCCAAACCATTTTCTGTTGCCCTCATCGATGGCGATGGCGCTGATGCTTACGCCTCCCAACAGATAGTCGGCAAAATTGGTACCGTCGTTTCTCGGAATTTTCACCTGCGTCAATACCGGGGATTCCTGGGTTGTTTCCTTCTTTTCTATCAGTATCGGACCCGCATCCGTTGCCAGCCAGATGTTGTGTAACCGGTCTTCCTTGATATCCTTCAGCCAATAAGTTGTAAACTTAGTTTCATCCTCATTGATGAAATTGGTGGTAGAATACAGCTTGTTGTTCGCCATGTCATATCTGAAGAATGCCGGATTCTGCCAGTTGTCGTTGCTGAACCACAGGATGTTCCTGCTGTCTATCAGCAGATGGCTCATGTTGGGCAATGTAGATAACTCGTTCTGCGAAAGCGCCGTCCAGGTTCCGTCCTGATAGGTGAGCAGGTTCTTTTCCTTGTTCATGCTGTTGATGAGCCAGAGCTTGCCCTGGCTGTCGAACGTAAGACCCTGCACGACCACGTAGTTCTTGTCTGAACCGAATACGGAAACCAGCGGACTGTTGTCGTAGCTGTAATGCTTGATGAATCTGCCATCGGCAAACTTGTAGAGTCCGGTTCTTCCGCATGCAAAAAGGGTATCGGGATGCAGCGGATTGAAATCGATGCAGTTGATGTCCATATAGGAAGGATTTCCGGCAGCCTCATGAAAATTGTCTTCATAGATGTTCCATTCCTGGTTGGCCAGAAGCTGGATGCAGCCTGGGCGTCGCATGTCCTGCATCACGTTATAGCCGCCTCCGCAGGTATATAGCTGTCCCCGGTCGAACTTCATGAATCCAAAGTAGTTATACTTCGGACCTCCCGGCTTCAGGGTGCTTACTATCTGCCTGAGTTCGCTCTTGTCTTCCTGCTTCCGGGCAGCATAATCTCCCACCCTGCTCCAGCTGTTCCTATCGAGCAGGTTGCTGGTGAGCGGGGCACGGTATTGTCCGCTCGCCTGGCTGTAGGCATAGATATACCGGTCTTTTATCTCGCACCAGTCAACCTTGAATCCGAGCTGATAGGTATCGCTGATTTCGCCATCTCCCACGTTCACCTTGACGATGCCGAAACCGTTGCTGAGATAGGCATATTTACCATATATATAGATATCGTTTACCGATTTATCGCCGGTGGTAGCAGCCGTATAGTAATCAGAAAGGTTCTGAACTTCGAAATTACTGCTGTTCATCAGGTCGATATTGGCATTTCTGTAGAGAATCAGCAGGCGTCCGGCAGCCTTGTTGTAGGCGATGTGCTGGATATCGCAGTCGCTCAGATAGTCTACCTTGCTGAAGGTCTGGATACTCTGGTCGTTCCTGTTGTAGACATAGAGATTGTTGGAAGCCTGTACGAAAATCAGGTTTCCTGCGGGTTCTATCTCCTGAACTTCGCTATATGCCATATAGGCTTTCCAGTCGCCGATGGCAGCGAATGTTCTGTAGGATGCAACCTGCAATATCAGGAACGTAAGGAGTATCAATATTTTCTTGCTCATATATCCAGATGTATATAATATAATAACTTATATATATTAAACAGAAAAATGCTGGGTTTATTGCCTGTGAGCCTTGCTTTTATTGGCAGACTCAGCAGCGGAAAGAGATGCTGGCAGAGCGGATAGAGACGGCAGCGCTTCAGCTTGCCGGCATAACTGATGATTCTGGAATATCCTTCCAATTCTTTTCTGAATTGATAGAGTGTATGAAGGCTTTCCTCTGTCTTGCGGATAAACGACATGTTGCCGATAAAGTGTTCATAACCCAGTGGATTATCTACGTGGAGAATGGATATGTGGTTGTCTTTCAGGTTTTTACCCCATAGTACATCTTCATATCCATAGTGGAAAAAACGTTCATCGAAAGGGTGTTGCTGCATGATACTGCGCTTCACGATAAAGTTGGAGGTATGGAAGTCACCATAGGGATTAGCCTGGCGCTGAAGATGATTTCCATTCTGCGTGCCGGCTGATTCGAAGATATATCGTAGGTTATACTTCAGCCGTTCCATGGTTTCAGCATCCCGTTTTATCTGATATCCTCCATAGATGACGTCGCTCTCCTTTTCTCTTTGATAATCGGCAAGATACTGCTGGCTGATAACGTTCATGTTGCTGTCGATAAACAGCAGCCAGGGATATTTTGCCTCCTGTGCCAGAAAATTGCGGATGGCAGCCCTGCCCACGTTTTCTTCTCTTTCGATATATCGGCAATGGGGGAGGGTGTTTATGATTCGGTTCTCCTCTACGGTTCCCTTATCGGTAGAACCATCATCGGCAACCAGGATTTCGTATTCGAAACGGGAGAATGATTCCGGGGAAGAAGAGCGGATTTCCGAGGAAGAAGACAATAATGAAGCTTGAGCCTGTAAGGACTTTACAAGCTCAAGACATACATTATTATATGTAGGGATTAATATCGAAAGGGTATTAATCATACCTTATTTCTTTTTCAGATATTCTGCCAGTTTAGCCACGGCTCTGGCTCTATGGCTGATGCCATTCTTGATTTCCTCACCTAGCTCGGCAAAGCTCTTGTCATAGCCTTCAGGAACGAAGATTGGGTCATAGCCGAAACCTTCGGTGCCGTGCTTTTCGGTAGCTATAGAACCGTTTACGATGCCGTCAAACTGATGGATTTTCTTGATGCTGGTACATCCGCAAGGACATACATCCTGCTTCTCTATGTAGCAGATAACGGTACGGAAGCGAGCCTTTCTGTTCTCTTTCCCGTCCAGTTCTCTCAACAGCTTGGCCATGTTAGCTTCGCTGTCGTGGTCGGTTCCCTCAGCATAGCGGGCACTATGAACGCCCGGAGCACCATTCAGCGCCTCTACCTCCAGTCCGGTATCATCGGCAAAGCAGCTTACGTGGTAATGGTCATAAACATACTGCGCCTTCTGCAAAGCATTCTCTTCCAATGTATTACCCGTTTCCGGAATATCTACGTCGCATCCTATTTCCTTCAGCGATACTACCTCGTAGTCGCTGCCCAGGATGTCGCGAATCTCCTGGAGCTTATGCTGGTTGTTTGTTGCAAATACTATCCTTTTCATAAGTTTGTAATTTATAGTTAATAGTTTATAGGGCATTCTTGCAATAGTGCTTCTTGCTATACGGCGAAGCCGCTATAAACTTTTAACTTTTAATTGTTTTAATGTCTTTTTCCTTGATTTTCACTTTCATCTCATCAAATCCCTCGCCATA
>ERZ857629.4382-NODE-4382-length-11005-cov-11.682009_pt1 | contig 11005 bp, 10 predicted proteins | sample MGYA00519700_ERZ857629 | MGnify/ENA primary metagenome ERZ857629 (study PRJEB31778, sample SAMEA3449351) | human gut metagenome | biome: human gut; feature: human-associated habitat; material: faeces | place: United Kingdom | collected 2010/2012 ... | reverse complement strand
GGCCCATGCGGCCCGCGGCGTTGATGCGCGGGGCGAGCACAAAGCCGATCTGGATGGAGGAAACGGGACGGGCGGTGAGCCCTGCCTCGCGCAAAAGCGCGTGCAGGCCCGTAAAGTCGCTGTGGTCGATGCTCTCCAGCCCGCACTGCACGATGGTGCGGTTCTCGCCCTCCATGCGCATCACATCGGCGATCGTGCCGATGGCCGCGAGCGTGCAGTAGCGCGCGAAGAGCGCGTCCTCGCGCCCCTCGCCGAGAGCCAGAACGAGCTTGAGCGCGACGCCCACGCCCGCGAGATGCTTGAACGGGTACGGGCAGTCCGGCCGGTGGGGGTCGACGACGGCGGCGGCCTGCGGCAGCTGCTCCTTGCACTCGTGATGGTCGGTGATGACAAGGTCGACGCCGAGCGATTTGGCGTAGGCCGTCTCCTCCACGCCCGTAATGCCGCAGTCCACCGTGACGATCAGCGTCACGCCGGACTCGCTCAGCGCGCGGATGGCGTCGCAGCCAAGGCCGTAGCCCTCCTCGATGCGGCGGGGAATGTGCATCGTCACGTCCGCGCCGCGCGAGCGGAGATAGTCGGTGAGCAGACACGTCGAGGTGATGCCGTCAACGTCGTAATCGCCGAAGACCGCAAGCTTTTCGCCGCGGGCAAAGGCCTCGTTGATGCGCGCGACGGCGCGGTCCATGTCTTTCATCAGGAACGGGGAATGGGAGAGCGTGTGCTCGCGCTCGAGCGCTTCGGCGGCCTGCTCGCTCGTAGCTACGCCGCGCGAGGCCAGCACCGACGAGACAAGATAAGGGTAGCCCGCGCCCATCAGCGCCTCCACGGTGCGCTCCGGCACGGCGGGGATCTGCCAGCGCTCGTATTTCACGGACCACTCACCCTCTTTCTGATAAGGCATACTGCCTCAGTCTATTATTTCAATCTACTATTTTACCAAAAACGCCCGAAAAGGTAAAGAGGAAATTTGACGGCGGGCGCCCCTTTGTGTTACAATAAGCGCAAAGTTTCGCCAAAAGGGGAGAAATGACAAATGAAACAAGGGACGATACGCCTGACGGCGCTGCTGCTCGCGCTGGCGATGACCATGACGCTCGCCTCCGCCGCGAACGCTTCCGGCTATTCCGACGTGCCGGACGGGCACTGGGCGGCGCAGAGCGTGCGCCGCTGCACGGAGCTGGGGCTTCTGCAGGGCGTGGGGAACGGAAGGTTCGGGCTGAAGCAGGAGATGTCGCGCGCGGCCTATGCCGCGGCGCTGTGCCGCCTTATGGGCTGGCAGACCGTCAAGCCGGAAAAGGGCAGCTTTGACGATAATCAGGACACGTCCAAGTGGTATTACAGCGCCATCGAGACGGCGAACGCGCACGACGTATTTTCGGGGCACAGCAGGCTCTGCCGTCCGACGGACGCGGTCACGCGCGAGGAGATGGCGGCCATGACCGTGCGCGCGCTGGGCTACGGCGTGCTCGCCGGCATCCTCGCCGACGCGGATACGCAGCCGGTGCAGAGCGATACGGTGGGCTTTGCGGGCCTGACGGCGAACATCGGCAAAAACTGTCCCTTCGCCGACTGCACGACGAACCGCGGCTATATCGCCCTGGCCTACCGCATGGGGATCATGACGGGCGTGAACAGCCGCAACTTTGACCCGGGAGCCGTCGCCACGCGCGAGCAGGCGGCGGCGGTGCTGCTGCGCGTCTATGACCGGCTGCACGCGGGCGTGAGCGTCAGGGACGCGCACTGGATCGTGACCGAGGGAGAGCCGGCTGCGCTCGACGTGCCGGATGCAGGCTGCGTTTTCACCGCTGCAAATGCCGCGCGCAAGGGCGCGCAGTCCATCAGCCCGTGCGCCGCGCTCGAGGAGGTCTATGCCGCGGCGGTGCTTGCGGGCAGGGGCGGCAGCGTGCTGCTGAGCGCGGAGCCGCTGGCGCAGAGGGTGAACGGCAAGGGCGTGGTGCTCGAGGAGAGCGTCGCGCTCAGGGACGGGCAGTTCGAGCAGATGCTGGCCGATACGAAAAACACCAGCTTCCACCGCTCCACGCAGTACGAAAGCTCGTATCTCTATCATAAGAGCGGCGGTACGACGCTGTGCGTGTGGTATGAGAGCGAGGACGACCTTGCGCTCAAGACGGCGCTGTGCAGGATGCTGGGCGTGAAGACGGTCTATATTCTGCGCGAAAGCCCCGCCGCCGGCAGATAAGGAAAACGAAAAAACACAGAGGGATATCTCCCGCACGGGAGATATCCCTCTTGACTTGACAGGACGCTCAGCCCTCGCTGCTCCAGTCGCTGTGCGGCAGCTGCGGTTCCTCGGGCTTTGCCGTGGCGCGCAGATAAAAGCCGCAGATGGAGAGCTGGATATACGGCGTGAGGTAGAGCGAGGCGAGGCTGACGAGCAGCTGATCAAGCAGCGTGGAGAGCAACAGCTCGGAAAGCGAGACGGGGTAGCTCCCCTGAAGAATGCCGGCCATACCGCCGTTGATGAGATACATGACGCCGGAGACCGCCGCGCCGGCGAGCAGCAGCCAGCCGAAAAAGCTCAGATTGAGCATGAAGAGCTGACCCTTGTAGCCGTAGGTCTGCTGCTTGCTGAGCTCCAGCGCCTCCATCACGCCGAGCGCGGGGTTTTCGCACAGGTTCAGCATGGCGAAGGAGTAGCGGTAGGCGGCGATGATGCCGGGGATGACGAACAGCAGCGACCACAGGAAGATGAAGACGCCCTGAACGATGCTCAGCAGGATCACCTTGCCCGCGAACGAGAACGCGTCGAACAGGCTCTCGAACGGCATATGCTCGCGGCGGTGGATGCCGAGGCAGTAGCAGGTGTAGCCCGTGCCCAGCACGAGCGCGACCAGCCCCACAAGGATGCTGACGAAGCTGAACGAGAGCACCGTGAAGCCGCCGGAGGATTCGACCATATAGCTCGTGGCGGAGTTGATCACATTGAGCACGAGCGTGATGGCAAGATACAGCGCGGTCATCTTGATGGGATTGACCGAGCCGGAGCGGATCAGCTCGCGCGCCTCGGCGCGGATCTCCTTGCGGTCGAGCAGGAGGATAGGCATAAAAAGCTCCTTTCTGTTCCCCGATGGGCGGGGACGGCAGCGCAAAAGCGGAAATTCTTAACAGAAGTATAGCATCTGCCAGTTGACACGTCAAGCGCTCGCCGCGGCGCGAAGCGACACAGGATAACAAAGTATGCACCTCAATGACGCTTTTGACACAAAATATGGTGGAAAATGCCGAAACCAACAGAAAAATATCCACAGGAAAGAATATTTTCTGGACATCGTGATAGAAAAGATGTATAATCGATCCGATTATGGAGCAGTACAAGCGCTGCTCTGGCAGTATAAAGATGAGGTGAAGACTATGGCACAGGCTTTCTTTGGCGGCGTTCATCCCAATGACATGAAGGCTGCCACAAATGAAAAGGCCATCGAACAGCTTGCTCCCCCCGCACAGGTGGTCATTCCCATGTCGATGCACTTCGGCGCACCCTGCACCCCCACGGTCTCCAAGGGCGATCACGTCAAGCTTGGGCAGAAGATCGGCGAATTCAAGGGCCTCGGCGCTCCCATTCACGCCAGCGTTTCCGGTACGGTCGCTGCGGTGGAGCCGCGTCCCTATTCCATGGGCGGCAAGGTCATGTCCGTCGTCATTGACAATGACTTCCAGGATGAGCTGAGCGAGGAGGTGGCCGCTCCGGCCGATCCCGACGCGCTGAGCGTGGACGAGATGGTCGAGATGGTCAAGCAGGCCGGTATCGTCGGCATGGGTGGTGCGACGTTCCCGACCCACACCAAGATCGCAAGCGGCATCGGCAAGGTCGATACGGTGATCATCAACGGCGCGGAATGCGAGCCGTACATCACCGGCGACCATCGCGCGATGCTTGAGCGCCCCGCCGAGATCATCGGCGGCTGCTGCTACCTCGCCAAGATGTTCGGCGTGGACAAGGTCGTCATCGGCGTGGAGGACAACAAGAAAAACGGCATCGACATGCTCAACAAGGTCATTGCCGAGCAGAAGGCGCCCGTTGTGGTCGAGGCGCTGCGCTGCCGCTACCCCCAGGGCGGCGAGAAGCAGCTCTGCCAGGCCATCACCGGCAAGCAGGTGCCCCCCGGCGGCCTGCCCGCGAGCATCGGCTGCGCCGTGTTCAACATCAACACCACCATCGCCATCTACCATGCCATCAAGGAAGGCATGCCCGTGGTGCGCAAGGTCGTCACGGTTTCCGGCAGCGGCGTTGTGGAGCCGAAGAACCTTGAATGCCCGATCGGCACGCCGGTCGCGCTGCTGTTCGACGCCTGCGGCGGCCTGAAGGACGAGACGTTCAAGCTCATCGCCGGCGGCCCGATGATGGGCATGGCGCAGGCCTCCGCCGACTTCCCCGTGGCCAAGGGTACGGGCGCGGTGCTGGCGTTTGCCGCCGACGAGAACAAGGTCTCCGACGACCCGACCTGCATCCGCTGCGGCCGCTGCGTCGAGGCGTGCCCCATGCACCTCGAACCGCTCTACCTCTATATGTATGCGCAGAAGAACATGGTCGAGGAGCTGGAGGCCGCGCACGTGATGGACTGCATCGAGTGCGGCGCGTGCTCCTACATCTGCCCCGGCAGACTGCACCTGACCCACGCGTTCAAGGCCGGCAAGCAGAAGGTCAAGGACGCTGCCGCCAAGGCCAAGGCCGCGGCGGAGGCTGCCAAGGCTGCCGAAGAAGCAAAGAAGGAGGCATAAGGCATGTTGAATGATTATAAGGGTCTGAAGCTGATCGCTTCCTCCAACCCCCATATCCGCAGCAACGAGGATACGCGCTCGATCATGCTCGACGTGGTCATCGCGCTGTGCCCGGCGCTGCTGATGAGCGTGATCCGCTTTGGCTTCCGCTCGCTGATCGCGGTGCTCGTCTCCGTGGTGTCCGCGATGTTCTTCGAGTGGCTTTACAGAAAGCTGCTGCACAAGTCCCAGACGATCGGCGATCTGTCCGCCGCCGTCACGGGCATGCTGCTCGCGTTCGTCTGCCCTGTGACGCTTCCGTACTGGATGCTGATCGTCGGCAATTTCTTCGCCATCTTTGTCGTCAAGCAGCTCTACGGCGGCCTTGGCAAGAACTTCCTCAACCCCGCGCTCGCCGGCCGCGCCGCGCTCGTTGCGTGCTACACGAGCCAGATGACCAGCTGGATCGCCCCGGGCGAGAAGGCGCCGCTGTTCGGCGGCCTTGCCGACGTGGTCACCTCCGCGACGCCGCTGACGATGATGAAGGAGAGCGGCCTTGCCGAGATCACCGCGCAGTATAACGTGCGCGATATGTTCGTCGGCAACATCGGCGGCTCGCTCGGCGAGATCTCGGCGATGATGCTGCTCATCGGCGGGCTGTACCTCATTTTCCGCAAGGTCATCTCCTGGCAGATCCCCGTGGCCTACATCGGCACGGTGGCCGTGCTGACGTTCCTGTTCCCGCGCGGCAACGACGCTTTGACGTGGATGCTCTACAACGTGCTCGGCGGCGGTCTGTTCCTCGGCGCGTTCTTTATGGCCACGGACTACGTCACCTCTCCCGTGACGAAGAAGGGCCAGCTCATCTTCGGCCTCGGCTGCGGCCTTATCACGGTGTTCATCCGCTACTTCGGCTCCTATCCCGAGGGCGTTTGCTACTCCATCCTGATCATGAACTGCTGCACGTGGCTGATCGACAAGTACACCAAGCCCGCCCGCTTTGGCGTTGACAAGAAAGCAGCGAAGGAGGCGGCAAAGAAATGAAGATCGAAGGCAAGTTTATCTTTAAGGTAGCCGGCACGCTGACGGCGATCGCCCTCGTCGTTGCGCTGCTGCTGGGGCTTACCAACATGCTGACGGCCGACAAGATCGAGGCCATCACCAAGCAGAAGACCGAGGCGGCGCTCGCCAAGGTCGTTTCCGCGAGCGAGTGCGAGTTCCCGCCCATCGAGGACATCCCGCAGGAGGTCATCGACGCGGCGAGCGCGCAGGGCGGCAAGCTGACCGAGGTCTATGAGATCCTCGTCGGCGGCGAGAACGCGGGCTATGCGTTCAAGGTCACCGCCAGCGGCTCTCAGGGCAACATCGTAATGATCGTCGGCGTGGACGCCGACCTCGCCGTTACCGGCGTTTCCATCGTCAGCAACTCTGAGACCGCGGGCATCGGCTCGAAGGTCATGAACAATGAAGCGACCTCCGCGGGCACCGGCGCGCTCGATCAGTTCGTCGGCAAGTCCGGCGCGGGCACGCTCGTTGTCAAGCAGAACATCGACGCCGTCACCGGCGCGACGGTCTCCACCAAGGGCGTGACCAAGGGCGTCAATGCCGCTCTGGCCGCTGCCGAGGCCATGAACTGAGAAAGGGGGAAGAAGATCAATGAATTTTAAGAAACAGCTCAAAGACGGTCTGATCACCCAAAACCCCGTTCTGGTGCAGCTTCTGGGCATGTGCTCCACGATGGCCATTACCACCAGCATCTCCAACGGCGTCGGCATGGGCATTTCCGTCCTTATCATTCTGACGCTCTCCAACATCTTCATCGCCGCGCTGCGCAAGATCATCCCCAACGAGGTGCGCATCGCGTGCTACATCGTCGTCATCGCGGGCTTCGTCACGATCGTTGACCTGTGCTTACAGGCGTTCCTGCCGGATATCGCCGAGAGCCTTGGCGTGTTCATCCCGCTGATCGTCGTCAACTGCATCATCCTCGGCCGCGCCGAGGCCTTTGCCAGCAAGAACTCCGTCGCCGCCTCCGCGGTGGACGGCATCTGCCAGGGCATCGGCTACACGCTGGTCCTGATCGTTCTGTGCGCGTTCCGCGAGCTGTTCGGCGCGGGCACGCTGCTCGGCTTCCAGGTCATGCCTTCTTCCTATGTTCCGGCCAGTATGCTCACGCTGCCCGTCGGCGGCTTCCTGTGCCTCGGCACGCTGATCGCCGTGATGCAGTGGGCGCTTGCCAGAAGCGAAAAGAAGAACGCGGAAAAGAAAGAAGAGGAGGGTAAATAAAAATGGATGTGACAAAGCTTCTTGCTATTTCCCTCGGCGCGATCCTGACGAATAACTTCATCTTCTCGCAGTTCCTCGGCATCTGCCCGTTCCTCGGCGTTTCCAAGAAGAGCGACACCGCCGTCGGCATGGGTCTCGCCGTCACGTTCGTCATGGGTCTTGCCTCGGCGTTCTGCTACGGCGTGAACATCATCCTCGTCAAGCTCGGCCTTGGCTACATGCAGACCGTTGCGTTCATCCTTGTCATCGCCGGTCTGGTGCAGTTCATCGAGATGTTCCTCAAAAAGTCCATGCCGACGCTCTACACCGCCCTCGGCGTGTACCTGCCGCTGATCACCACTAACTGCGCCGTGCTCGGCGTGGTGCTGCTCAACGTGCAGAACGACTACAACTTCATCGAGTCCGTGGTTTACGGCATCACCGGCGGCCTTGGCTTCCTGCTGGCGATCTTCCTGTTTTCCACCATCCGCGAGCGCGTGCAGTTTGCCGACTATCCCAAGTCGTTTGAAGGCTTCCCCATCGCGCTGATCACCGCAGGTCTGATCGCCCTTGCATTCATGGGCTTCTCCGGCCTGCAGGTGTGGCCCATGTAAGGAGGGAACTGAAGTATGATGAACGTAATTTTTGCCGTCCTCGTGCTGGGCGTGATCGCCGTGATCTTCGGCCTGATCCTGTCCGTTGCGGCCAAGGTCTTTGAGGTCGAGGTCGACGAGCGTCTGCCGAAGATCCAGGAATGCCTTGCCGGCGCGAACTGCGGCGGCTGCGGCTATCCCGGCTGCGCCGGCTGCGCCGAAGCGATCCTTGCCGGTAAGGCTCCCGTCACCGCCTGCGCGCCCGCGGGCGCTGAGGGCGCCGCGAAGATCGCCGCGATCATGGGCCTTGAGGCCCCCAGCGGCGAAAAGCAGGTCGCGCACGTGATCTGCAACGGCGGCGACGCCGCTGTGAAGAGCTTTGAATATGTCGGCCTGCACGACTGTCTCGCCGCGACGAAGGTCGCCGGCGGCCCGACCGCCTGCGCCTTTGGCTGCCTTGGCTTCGGCACGTGCGTCGCCGCCTGCCAGTTCGACGCGCTCCACATCAACGAAAAGGGCGTGGCCGAGGTCGACAAGGAAAAGTGCACCGACTGCGGCGCGTGCCGCGAGGTCTGCCCGCGCAAGCTGATCGTCGAGGTGCCCTACAAGCAGAAGGTCTTCGTCAACTGCGCGAACAAGGAGAAGGGCCCCGCCGTCACGAAGGTGTGCGCCAACTCCTGCATCGCCTGCGGCCTGTGCGAAAAGACCTGCAAGTTCGACGCCATCCATGTCGTCAACAACGTGGCCGTTATCGACTACAGCAAGTGCAAGAACTGCACCATGTGCGCCAAGGCCTGCCCGCGCAACGCCATCGAGCCGATCCCGACCCCCGAGGAGAAGGAGAAGTTCAAGGCCGCGCAGAAGGCTGCCGCCGAGCGCAAGGCCGCTGCCGCCAAGGCAGCCGCCGAGGCTGAGGCCGCGAAGGCTGCGGAGGCCCCCAAGGCCGAATAAGGCTCACCTTCAAAAAGAGGAACGCGAAAGCGTTCCTCTTTTTTTGCGCCTCACAAAGCGGCGTTGCCGCTTTGTGAGAAGGTTTGCATTGCGCTGCATACACGCGCCAAAGGCGCACATACTCCGCTCCGTGAGAAATTACGACTAAAATACGTTTGCCGCCGGCGGGCGGCCTGGGCAGCCGTTAGCAGCTTTGCTGCTTTACGGATGCCGCGTACCCCTCGCGGGTAAAAGTCTGCGACCTTTCCTCTGCTTGCGGGGGCTTCGCAGAATTCCACGCCCGCGGGCGCGGAAGAATCGGGATCGTTGATCGCCGCGACCTGCGCGCGGCGATCAACTCTTCTCGCGGAGCGGGTGTCGAGCCGCAGGCGAGGCGCAGAGCGCAGTGAGATCCCTTCAAAAGTCAGGCCGTGGCCTGACTTTTGCGTAGTTCACAAACTGTTTACACTGCCCCCTATTGACATTGGCAGTTGCTGGTGGTACACTGCGTTTAGCACTCGGGTGAAAGGAGTGCTAAAGCGACGAAAGGAGCGCGGCGCATGGACCTGACAGAGCGCAAAAAGCAGATCTTAAAGCGCGTGGTCGAGGATTATATCGCCGCGGCTGAGCCGGTCGGCTCCAAGGCGCTGGCCGAGGAGATGGGCGGCTCGGTAAGCTCGGCGACCATCCGCAACGAGCTTGCGGACTTAGTCGAGATGGGCTATCTTGAGCAGCCGCACACGTCCGCCGGACGCGTGCCGTCCCCCAAGGGCTACCGGCTGTACGTCAACGAGCTGATGGAAAAGCGCGAGGTCTCCGAAACGGAAGCGGAGGAGATCAACGAGCAGCTGAGATCCAAGCTCGGCGGCACGGACAGCGTGATCGCCAGAGCGGGACAGATGGTCTCCAGCATCGTCAATTACCCCGTCTACAGCGTGACGGGCGGGCGGCGCGAGGCAAGCGTGAAGCGCTTTGAGCTGATCGCCGTGGACGCGATGAGCTTCATCGTCGTCGTGATGGGCGAGGACAACCGCGTGAAGAGCCAGCTGCAGCGCTCCGAGCTGCCGTTTGACGCAGCAAGTCTCGCGGACGTGAAGGAGCTTTTGAACGCGCACTTTACCGGCTGCACGGCGGAGGAGATGAGCGCAAGGCTCATGAGCCTGTCGTCGCAGCTGCCGCCGGAGCTGTTCCTCGTGGTCTCCAAGGCTGTGGAGTACACGGTGAGCGTGCTCGAGCAGAGCGCGCGGCGCAGCGTGGAAACGGCCGGCGCGAGCCAGATCCTCAAGATGCCGGAGTACCGCGATGTGGACAAGGCGCACGAACTGGTGACGTTTCTGGTCGACAACAAGGAGGAGCTTCCCGTGCCGGACGACGGCGCGCCGCTCAAGATCCTGATCGGGCCGGAAAACGTGAACGAGGCGCTCAAGGAAACGAGCGTGGTCGTCGCCAGCTACGATATTGGCGACGGGATGCGCGGCCTCGTCGGCGTGGTGGGCCCGACAAGAATGGACTACGCCACTGTGACGGCGCGGCTGAGCTATTTTGCAGACAGCCTGACGCGGATGTTCGGCAAGAACGAGCTGCCGCCGAAGGAAGAAGATAAGGAGTAAGCAATGGGTAAGAAAGACAAGCAGAACGCGGCGGAGAATACGCCGGAGCAGGACGTGAACAAGACGCCCGAACAGGCGCAGGCCGCAGAGGCAGCCGCGGCGGACGCGGAGAAGACCGCGGACGTTCCCGAGGAGCAGGAGGTCTTCACCCTGACGCGCGAGCAGATGGAGAAGATGGAGGGCCTTGCCGCGGCGCTGGCCGCCGAGCAGGACAAATACCTCCGCCTTGCCGCCGAGTACGACAATTACCGCAAGCGCACCGCGAAGGAAAAGGAAAATCTCTACGCCGACGCGAAGATCGACACGATCAAGGCGCTGCTGGGCGTTTATGATAATCTCGAGCGCGGCATCGCACAGTACGGCGACGAGGAGTCGCCCCACCGCAAGGGCCTTGAGATGGTGTTCAGCCAGTTCAAGGAGAGCCTGAAAAAGCTGGGCGTTGAAACGATGGACGCCGTGGGGCAGCCCTTTGATCCCGAAAAGCACAACGCCGTGATGCATGTGGAGGACGAAAACTACGGCGAAAACACCGTGGCCGAGGTCTTGCAGCAGGGTTTCACGCTGGGCGATAAGGTTTTGAGATTTGCCATTGTGAAAGTGGCAAACTGAAAGTTCCTCAAAAATGTGTGGTACACATTTTTGAAAGGGCTTGCAGCCCTGTGCAGCGCACTCGCTGCGCTCGCACGTTTCAGGGCTGAGATGTGTTTTTTCTGACGCACACGCCCCAGAGCGGCTTCTCTTGCCGCTATGCGGCAATTCACCTTCTGTCGTCAGAAAAAACGATTTGGATTTGTTTCGCGTCTGCGGACGCGAAATGAACATATAAAGTGGTTAACAAAAAAATTAAGATAGATCTTAGGAGGACAACATTATGTCTAAAGTTAT
>ERZ857629.4380-NODE-4380-length-11010-cov-5.172889_pt1 | contig 11010 bp, 10 predicted proteins | sample MGYA00519700_ERZ857629 | MGnify/ENA primary metagenome ERZ857629 (study PRJEB31778, sample SAMEA3449351) | human gut metagenome | biome: human gut; feature: human-associated habitat; material: faeces | place: United Kingdom | collected 2010/2012 ... | reverse complement strand
GCGGTTACATCCCCCTCCTTCTGAGGAGGAGGGGGCTTGGGGGAAGAGGTGGAGCTCCCTTTGGAAAGGGAGACGGAGGGATTCGAAAAAAACGTGGTGGACCCTTCCTTAACGGGAAAAAGCTGTGCAAATGAGTGCAATGAAAGCTCGCTTTCTTATTGCCGAGTGCAGCCAGCTTTTTCCCGTTAAGGAAGGACGGGTAGGTTTATCGAAAACCACTTTGTCTTCAGAAACCCTTTTCAAAAGACAACCTTTAAAGGCGAAATAAGGATGTCTTTATTTCACTTTCTCATACCACTCCACCATGGTCTTAGCCTTTTCTTCCCAGGAAAGTTCCTTTTGTCTTTCCTTGCAATTTTCCGAAAGGAGTCGCAGCAAACCCCTATCCTTTTCAAGTTCATTGAGAACATGAGCGAAGTCACGAGCCGACTGGCTCGGAGAAGAAAGAGGAATCTTTCTACCAACCTTGTAATTCACAGCATCCCCCTGACCGCAAGTATCAAAACACACAACAGGAAGATTATTACCAATAGCCTCAAGCACAACATGAGGAGTACCCTCAGCCACACTGGTAAAGAGGAACACATCCGACTTTTGCATAATGTCCTGCACCTCATCATGGCTCACAGCACCATGCCAAATACACTTATCAGCAATACCATAACTCTCAGCCAACAACTGATAAGAATCAGCCTCACCACCACCAACGATATGAAGGCGAAGCCTGTCATTCCCCGACTCAGCTATACATTGTAAAGCCAAGCCCAACTGCTTGCGGAAGTCCATTTTACCAACCCATAGCACATCAAAGGCATCTTTGCCCGATTTATCCAGCAAAGCATGCTCCTGCACATAACATCCCGTTTCATTGAGCAGAGGCGAATCAATACCCATATATTTTTTGAACGAACGTTGCGAGTTAGACGAAGCAGAGAAAACTACTGAAGCCTGACGCGCAGCCTTTCTCACACGCCCAGAATACCTCAGCTGGATACCAGTCAAGAAATTCTTCAGACGCATAAACAACTTGGTCTTCAGTCCGGCACCATCCAGATAAGCCACAGGGAACTTATCCTTGGCATCCACAGGTCCCCACACAAACGGCACCCCATTCTCTTGCGACAGTTTCCACAGATACCCAGGTTCACGGAATCCAATCATGTTGAGTTGATGCAACACATCCATCTTCTCCACCTTACAGATATTCTTCGCCAAGAGATACGTCTTCCACTGCCATTCCTGATAATACTTATAGAAGCGCCAGTCACCCTGGTTCCAGCACATCTTCCTGATTTCCTCCGATACTGGATTATAATAGAAGTGCATGTTCTTCCCCTGTTCCAAGGTTGGCACCACCTCCTCTATCCTATCCCGAAACTCCCCTTCGGTGATAATATATAGTTCACAGAACTTAGCGAGATTACTCACCCAGTTCCATGCCATTCCTGGCTCACTCCCCATACCAGGCGAGCAAGCATATGCATTAATTAGTATCTTCATACATTACAAATTTTTCATTAAACCTCCAACGCAAACTTATCCTTCGATAGCAGCGAAAGAAAAGCAGCCGTCATTATCTTTAGCAGGTATGCAGCTAAGCAAATGATAGCAAACACAATAACGATGTTCAATGGAAACACACTATTCCACTTATTCGTAATAAGCATAAACTGCACGATATAAATCTCAAGCGTAAGTCCAGCAACAAGAGAGATTCCTTTACCCAAGAACCTCTTGCCGAAGCACCAATCTGTCCATTTATACGATGCCACTTTATACCCATAATAAACAAAGCTATGCAGAGGCACAAGCGCCAACACCTGCACATCATACATCCATCCGGTCTTGTTCTTGCCGATAGCCAATATCAGGAAATAGAAGACAAACGAAAGCGCCATACCGCAAACATCCTTCACCCAATGTCCCATACTTATCCTGTTACGATAAACATACACCATAGCCCCCATCATCATGATGCTGAAATGACAGACAAAATGAAAGCTCGTATGGAACGGCGAACCTTCAGCCACCGGCATCCAGAAGAAATAAGCCACAGAGCAAGCTACCGCCAGACCGAAGAGAGAGAACATATATTTATTACCCCCCCCGAATAGACATTTAGCAGGCAACACCTTTATCAGCAGATAAAATAGAGCATAATAAATTACAATCGTTTGCAAAAACCAATAGTCACTCCCCAATATCAGTTTATCAAACGTCAGCGGAGCATCCCATATCAAGTTAGCAACTATCACCCAGATAAACACTGCAGGCCACAATCTCCTTATCTTACCCTTAAACCAATCAATAAAGTTCAGCCCTTGATGCTTTCCAAATCCCATCATCAGCAGATACCCCGCTACAAAGAAGAACAGCGCATTACCCTGCACCCCAAAAGTAGCAAAGGCAGTATTCACCCCCTCATATAGCGGCTGAAAATGAGAATTCGTGATGAAGATAGCAGCCACAAACTTCATCATGTCCAATGAATATAAACGTTTCTTTGTCATAGTATCACATTTATTATTTAAATGAATTAATCACTTTTCTATCAAACCTTACTCTCTATCTACAAAAATGCGTCAATATTGCATTTTTACCAAAACACAACAATCTGACATATAGAACCGACAAAAAGTCGTTAAGAATATATAAAGAAAGAGAATTTATATTGGCATAATGTTTGCATATGCTAAAATAGAGTTTTTAGGCACTCGCAGCCAAAACATTAATGCCAATGCGAGAGGGCTCTTATAGATTTCTCCCCTGACTTACAGAGAATACGAGAATTGTTAACGAAAGACTTCCAAACCCTTTTGGAGAAGGAAAGGAGGTCTTTCTATGTATAACGGTAGCTTGTAAATGCTACCATAAAACAAAAGGAGGTTTTATGATACCATATGCGAATTTAAGAGGTAACTCACCTGTCATTGGCTATGAGATTGAACCTACACGTATTCACGTGATGTTCAAAAGCGGAAAGACCTATTCTTATAGTTATGTAAGTGCAGGTTCGGACAATGTAGAGCAAATGAAAAGACTAGCCATTAACGGCGCAGGATTAAGTGCCTACATTACGAGAAATGCTCGCTTTGATTACGAGAAGTAATTTACCTATCTGATTTATGGTTTGCCCTGATAGAGTTGCAGCTCTATTAGGGCGTTTCCTTTTTGTCCCTATTACATTTATTATAACGGCATATCCCTTCTTTTATTATGTTTACCACAAAAATAGCTCTTCCTGCAATTTAGTTAGCCTTTCAATACCTCCTCATATAGTTTCTCAATACCCTCATTCACCTTAACAGGAGCAAACACTCTTTCTCCGAAGCTCTTGGAATATTCAGCCATCTCCCTACGAAGGTCTGGCGACTCTATCAGTTTGCGAAGCTGCATGATAAGTGCATCCACATTATCAAATGGGAAAGTGAGGCAGTTCTTTCCCTCTTCTATCACATCAGGCAGACCACCCACAGGAGTAGTTACTACAGCAATACCTCTTGCCCAGGCTTCCAAAACCACCATAGGGAAACCCTCATGTCGAGAGCACATACAATAGATACTTGCTTTATTCCAAACATCCTCCTTTTGTTTGCCAGTAATATAACCAGTAAAGGTCACACTATCGTCCTGTCCCATTTCATGGGCCATAGCCTTGAAACGTTCCACTTCACCATTTCCCATGATAGTTACATGCCAGTCAGGGAAAACCGTTTTCAGGTTTTTCCAAGCTTGCAAGAGCAAGTCAGGATGCTTATTATCATTCAGAAAAGCAGCCATAATAATACTCTTCTCCTTAATAGAATAATCCACGGCAGGAGTAGGAGCACACGCATTATAGATAACAGCAGTCTTCGCGTTCACTGTAGGAAACCACTCTGCAAAACACTTCTGCCACTTCTTTGCTAACAGCACCACACGGTCAGCTCGGTTCAGACACCATATAAACAACCGATTATGCCGATGTTCCTCCAACTGATTACCCATGTGGATATGCATGATAATCTTCTTCCTACCAAGCAATGCTAATAAAAGCACAGGCATCTGAATAATCAAGCAAATCTTGTCAGGCACCGTATGAAAATGCACAATATCATACTGCCATATCGTAAACAGCGCCTTGAAATAAGCCTTTACCGCATACCACAATTTCACAGCATATCCTCTCTGGATTTGCGTACCAAGCCATCCGCAATGATACTTTTCCCAGAAAGGCATCGTCTTCATGAGGCGCAGCACACTCGCCACGCCTCCACCACTCTGCTCAGCAGAGCCGACCATTAAAACTTTGCTCATTTAATTTCACCTATTCTTCCTTGATATACCATTCTCAGTTTCTCTTCATATATTTGAGGAGAATGATAGTCTTTGATTTTTACAAGACATTTCATTGCCTTATCCTTTATCTCTTCTCGATGTTGTAATACATATTCCAACTTGTCACGAAGTCCATGTAATAGTTTCTCAGAAAACAAATTCTGTTGTTCTTTTGTAAGATGCAAAGGATTGTTAAGTCTATTAACGGGAACATCAATAAGCCATCCCACATGTTCATTATTTATTTCAGTCAGTGCTCGTAGAGACGTAGAGATAACGGGAGTACCACAAGCCTGTGCTTCAAGTACAGAATATGCAAAGGTATCCATCCATGTTGGCAATAAGCAAACATGCGCCTTTTTCATTTTTTCTAAAACTTCCGTATTAGGAAGACTATTATGGTATTCTATCCAGTCCTTGTTTTTTTCTATCAAGCATTTAGCATCTTTCTCGTCATTTTCTGTACGCACATAGCGATGTTCATCAACAGCCATAGAACTAATCAAAATCAATTTGAACGAATATCTTTTATGTAATTCCGCCAACACCTGAACCGTTTCACGACCACCTTTACGATAAAAATCACTACCTACATAAATAAAGGTTAGAAACTCTTCTTTACTCCATGTCAAACCTTTATCCTTAACATCATCTATAATCAACTTCTGAGGAGGCAATAGGGTAATTAATTTTTCCGCTATTAAACTTTCATATTGAGGAAATTGCTTGATAATTTCTCTTTGTATATTCTCTGTGCAATGACTTAAAGCTAAAAGACCTAAACAATTAGAATTAGCCAGAGCCTTGATCCTCCTTTCCACATATTTATCATGTACTATTGAAGACAAGTCAGCCTTCTCACTCTCAACGCATCGAGTCACACTGACAGGCCAAGGCACACCACTTTCCACACTTATCACCCACTTGGTATGCTTTCCAAGATTTATACAATTAAAAAAATGAAACACGTCGCATCCAGTAGGGATAATTGGCTTAAAATCATAGAAAAGTCTTGCAACCATTTCCTCTGGCGACATTTTCAATTTACCGATAGCTTTCAGCCACCACAAATGAGCATTTTTCCACAAACACCAATTATAAAAACGTATATCTTTATATTGCGTTTTAGGCAGCTTATCTAAAAACAGACGCTGTGCTGCATAATTTTTTGATAAAATACCAATTTTCATTTTGATAGTTTAAATATTAATGGCTTTATCAAGCCAAAATGAAATATTGTAGAAATGAAGATATTTACAAACAAAAGCAATATCATGGCAACCCAAGAAAGATTAATACCAATATAATCAAAAACGATTCTCATTGCAAGTGCTTGAAACAAATAAAGTTCAAAAGATATGTCGGACAAGAAGTGAACACAGGCTCCTATTTTTGGAAAACGCACATGATGTATTACAACCATTAGTATGATACTTGTGAAGAGAGGATGAAACTCTTTAAACTGAATATACTTTGAGAAAACTATCCAAAGAGTGAACGCAGAGACAAACAATATCATGGAAATAATATTGGAACTCATTATATGCTTAATCACATCCTCATACCTTCTCCACATAATTCCTATTGAAATACCCAATGAACCGCCATACCAATATCGTGGCACACCAAGAATGCTAAGAAGCACTATATACGCTATACTTAGACTGATGAAAATAAAAACAGCAGTAGATATAGGCAAATACTTAAATATAAGATAGAAGAGCAAATACCCCCCCCATAATAACAAAGATAAACCATGAATAAGGCAACCATTTGTCAAAATGTTGAGAGGATAAATAGTCATACACAGAAGTATACTGAACTAACATACACCATAACAGATAAACCACAAGGGCTATAATATATGGTATCGCAATTTTCGAAAATCGTCTTCTAATAAAACCTTTAAGATAATCCGTTCCTTTTAATAGAAAGGACGCCATCATTCCATATCCAGATATTAAGAAGAACCAAGTACAAATGGTCACACCAGCCAACTTCATTAAGCCAAGATACGGCACACCCATACATGCACAATGATGTACAATGATCAAAAAAGGCAATATCGCTTTGAGCCATACACTCTTTTCTTTTTCGAAATCATAAACTTGATTCATCATACTTATTATCTTTATTAGGACTTTGCCGTTTTCTTGTTAGTTTTATTTGATGTGTATGTTGGTTCAAGCACAGAGCTATCAGCATAAAATACCCCATACCTCTACCCGAAAGATATGAAGTGTCACAGATATTCTCTATAGCAAGACATAAAAATGCCATAATTGCAATTTTGTAATAACGTATATCATAGATGCCATTAATAGCCCGCAAACGACGCTTCCAAAAAGCAAAGAAGAAGAAAAGCCCAACAAAACCAAACTGTGCAAGGCATGGATAGAAAGAATCCGCATTAAAAGCTCCACGGGCAGACGGATCCATTCCCCATATATTGGCCAAGTCATATTTATAATATAAAGGTGAATAATAATCTTTGGCAGAAGCAGAAGTACCAAATGTACCAAGTCCTGGACCAAATGGAAAATAGTCTATAAAAACCTTAGGCATCGTTTTATACATCATCGGACGCGCCAGATTTTCATTACTCATTCCCGAAATAAAATAGCCATCAAATCGACTCCATGCAAAAAAGAGACCTGCACATATTAATAGCAAAGCAAACACGACACTCTTGCCTGAGCCAATTTTAATTTTCTTCTTCAACAAGAAAACTACTCCTATAAAAGCAACGCATTCTCCAAAATATTTAAACTTTCCACAAAGTAAACCAAACAAGACAATAGCAGTAGCTATATATCGATTCTTCGCAGATTCCTTGGTAAAAAGATAATATGTCATTCCAGCGCCTATAGAAAGACTACCGAAAATCACATTTTCAGATCCCCATATCGTAGAACGCTTCCAAAAAAGGTATCCCACCAATGAAGCAAGTATGGAAAATAGCATCCATTTTCGTTGACATTTTGTAAATTGAGGCATCAATATCAGTGTACAATAGAACACAGCGTATGGTCTTACCTGTTGCTGAAAGTCGATGACAGCAGCCATAGGTACATTCACTTTTAGGAACAAAGAATAGACTAAATAGAAAAGTGCTACAAAAATAAAGACACGCACCTCTTTAAGAGGTTTATGGTTTACATAACGATGTCTCAACTTCACAGCGGTAAAAAGAATAAGAATCAGCGTCATAAACTCATCTACATAATCATTCATTAAGTCATAAAACGCAATACACAATGGGAAATAAAGCACCCAAAACCAAGTATAGAATTTTGCGATTGATTTCATAATTTCATCATTTTCTTTTTATTTTTAAAGCCATTACCTTTAATAATACATTTTCAGGCAATACTTTTTTTATAAACTCTTTAAAAGAGAAATGTTTATCTTGCCATGTCCCTGCATAATGGTGAATAGTTCGCGTATTGGCTTCAATATGAATACGCCCTGTCTTCAAGTTAATCGGACAAAAATATTCAGTAGGGTAAATCCAGACATCATTTACTAATTGAATACCTGGTTGTTGTTTCAGTCCTGCCTGATTCAAAACTTCAGTTGCAATATGTACTATTGTCAATTGTCCAATACCATCAGGGATAAACTTAAAATGCTTCCCCTCATAGAAATCAAGCATCTTTTTAATCAGGCCGAGGCCGGGGTTCACCCCCAGGCCGAGGCCGGGGGCGACGCTCGCTTTGCTCACGTCATCATTCGTCAGAGAGGGATCCGTTTCAAATCCCATAAAGTTTCCCCTTTCTATAATATCATCAATCGGACGAATCACCTCGACATCCGTATCAAAGTAGATTCCTCCATATTGATAAAGAATCCAGAATCGAGCATAATCACTAACAAAGGCATATTTCTTTGCTTGATACGCCTCAGCAGTATAAGGAATGATATTCACATCGAAGTTATCCTCATTCCACTCCTTTATTTCATAATCCGGCAAATACTTCTTCCAAGAAGCAATGCACTTCTGTGCAAGTTCAGGCAATGGTCCTCGTCCAAACCAGCAATAATGAATTATTTTTGGTATCATACGTTTACTATATATAATAGTTTATTTCTTGAAATAATCCATCACCTGCTCTATCACAGGTGCCATATCATAATATCTATATTGCGCCAGTCTGCCGCCAAACACTACATTCTCCTCGTTTGCAGCCAATTTGCGATATTGTTCTGCAAGCTGGTTGTTACGTTCGTCGTTCACTGGGTAGTATGGCTCCATGCCGTCTTTATACTCTGTAGAATATTCCTCCGACACAACCGACTTCGGACAGTCGTAAACCTCCTGACCGAACATCTCAAAGTGCTTGTGTTCTATCACACGTGTGTAGGGCTTCTCATGACTGGTATAATTAACGACAGCATTGCCCTGGAAGTTCGCAGTATCCTCTATGCGGGTCTTGAAATTTACGGTACGCCAGTCGAGTTTGCCCAACGAGTAGTTGAAATACTCGTCAACGGCTCCTGTGTAAACCAACTTGTCGGCAAACATCTTCCAGTCCTTGTATTCTGAGTTGAAGAAATCGACATCGGTCTTGCAATCGATACCTTCCAGCAATCCGTCGATCAACTTGTTATAGCCTCCTACTGGTATGCCCTGATACTTGTCGTTGAAGTAATTGTTGTCGAAAACCATTCTCACTGGCAGACGCTTAATGATGAATGCCGGCAAATCGGTACATTTGCGTCCCCACTGCTTTTCTGTATATTCCTTGATAAGCGTATAGAATATATCCTTACCTACCAGACACAGAGCCTGTTCTTCCAGATTTTCAGGTTCGCGTCCGTTCAATGCTGCCACAGCTTCCGCCTTCTGTTCGTCTATCTTTACCTTTGCCTCTTCCGGTGTTGTCACACCCCACATCTGACAGAAGGTATTCATGTTGAAAGGCAGGTTGTACAGTTTGCCTTTATAGTTAGCAACGGGGCAATTGGTATAGCGATTGAACTCAACGATGGAGTTTACGAAATTCCACACCTCCTTGTTAGAGGTATGGAAGATATGTGCACCATATTTATGCACATGAATGCCCTCAACCTCTTCGCAATATACGTTACCGCCTAACTGCGGGCGCTTGTCAATCACCAAGCATTTCTTACCTGCTTTCTTGGCGAAATAAGCAAAAGTTGCTCCGTACAATCCTGAGCCAACTATCAGAAAATCATATTTCATTGAAAAAGATTTAAAGATTCTACAATTACATTTTACCTAACTCTTCTCTGACTCCTCTTCTCATCATCTTCCAGAACAATCCATAGTCAGAAAGCGAATACTTGTGACCTTTTACGAAGTTGAACGTAATGGCAGCATACATATGCAGGAGGAATGGCATTGCTGCAAAATGTCTCACCCAAATGTTCTTGCCATATCTATGACCGAAGTAGGCAGTATTGCGGATATGATAAGCCAGTTTCCATTTGTTTTTCATCTTGTCTTCTCTGTAGCTGGAGTTCGACTGGAAGTCGTGCTTATCCATCAAGGCGTCTCTTACCACCAGAACCTTATAACCAGCCAACACAGCGCGATAGCTATAATCGGTATCGTCATAAAGGATGAACAGATCCTTGTTCGGAAGTCCGATCTTTTCGACAACTTCCTTGCGGATAAGCGGACCTTCGAAAGCCATTCCTACAATGCTCACCGTCTCGGTGTTTTCCACCTCCTGAGCCGTAAGCATGTCGTTGTGCATATCACTTAACGGGTTTGTAAGATTGAGTGTCTTTGCCTCACCTACAAACGTCTTGCCGCTCATCAAACGATGCGGACAAACTATTCCCAACTTCTCATGTCGTTCTGCTACATTGAGCAATGTTTCCAGACAGTTCTCTCGCGGAAACACATCGTCATCCATACACCATATCCAGTCGCACTCTTCCTTCGAGGCTTCCTGGATGCCTCTGTAGAAGCCACCAGACCCACCAACGTTCTCCTGATGGATTACGTTCAAGCCGGTTTGAACGTCAAGCCACTCCTTAGTGCCATCCGTCGAACCATTATTAATAATGTATATCTTGTCAAGTCTTTTACTCTGACCTTTCAAAGCACCAACAACTCGCTGCAACAAATTCAGTCGGTTGTAAGTGACTACGACTGCAACTACAATAGTTTTATTCATATCTGATAGTTATTAATCTTTATTTATTAGTTTTTCCAAGAATCCAAGAGTATCTCGAATGTTCCAACAGATATCCTATAAATGCCGGAACTGTTAAACATGCTATGCACATAACACCAAAAACAACGTAATTGGGAATCATCCACTCACTCCACGGCTGAATGGTTATTACGCCTAATACCAACATATGCATTACATAAAAATCCATAGAATTCTTGCCTATATAGGTGAGAACTGGCAAATGCTGTATATGCTTGAAGATATTATTAACCGTAATACATCCACAGATCGAAAACAGCAAAGCTAAGATATAGTAACCATTCTCGTTAAGTGTGTTTGTTCTTAAGTCTATATGTGACGGTTCAATTAACATTATAGCTATAAATGTTGCAAAAGCCACACCGAAGACCTTCTTGGCATATTGGATATCTCTCAGCATATAACCTAGCGAATACAAAGCTATACCCATTGAAACATTAGCCAAATATGGGGTCAGCGGATTTTTCCGGTTGGTAACACCGTATGTTAGGAATAAAGTCGTACC
>ERZ857629.4379-NODE-4379-length-11014-cov-2.988046_pt1 | contig 11014 bp, 9 predicted proteins | sample MGYA00519700_ERZ857629 | MGnify/ENA primary metagenome ERZ857629 (study PRJEB31778, sample SAMEA3449351) | human gut metagenome | biome: human gut; feature: human-associated habitat; material: faeces | place: United Kingdom | collected 2010/2012 ... | reverse complement strand
GCGGACATATCCAGCCGCAGGCAGTCATCCTCCATGCGCCATACGCCGGAGAACCGCAGATCCATCCGGTCATCATAGCACTCGTACAGATTAGCCAGCCCCGCATAGTCCGGGTCGCAGTCGCCATAATGCAGCTCCAGCGTCCACTCGTCACAGTCCCACGAGGTATCGGCCAGCCCCAGATCCGTAGGGGGCCACCACCAATCGTCACCGGTCGGCTCCCAGCCTTCGGGATGGTCGATGGCGATGGTGTTCGTGTAGATGGAGAAGTCGAACAGCAGCAATCGGCCCTCCTCGCTGGCAGGCAGGATGAGATCGCCGTACAGGTCCTCCTGCGGATACCAGTTCATCACCGTGCCGTCGTCGGCCACAAGGTTGACCTCCATATCCGGCTCCTCCGGATCGACGAACAGCAAAACAGGCTGGGCATATTCCTCCCGGTAGAGGACTTCGTCCGCCACCGGATGCAGGCCGTTGCCCTGAGACTGCCATGTGATGTGGTTCACGGCAAGGCTGGTGTTCTCTCCCCGCGGAATGACGCAGAACAGCTTGCCGTACCCCGGACCGAGGACCCGCTCCGAGGGGATGGTCAGCATGACCGGCATCTCCGCCGTCAGGTCAAGGCAGTTTTCCAGCATCCAGTCCGACAGCTTGGAGGTGTCCCCCTTCTCCCGGTAGCCGAGATAGGCCGCGGCGCCGGGATAGCCGCCGTATTCCAAATCAAAGCCCAGCTTGTCGAGACATTCCTCCACCAGCTCCTGGTCCACCTCCGCTTCCGGTTCGGAAGGCTTCACAGGATCGGCCTGACCGGTCTGATCGGTCCTGCTGTCGGAGATCGTCTCCTTTACGCCGCCGTTTCCCGCTGCCGGGGCCGGTTTCTTTTTCCCTCCGCAGGCAGTCAGGCTAAGAGCCAGCGTCAGGCAGAGAAGTGCCGACGCCAGCCGATGCAAAGTCAAGCGCTTCATGATTCTGCCTCCTTCTCAGAATTTTCCGCTGCGGCCGTGACCGCCGCCGCTGCGGCTTACAGTTCCTCCGCTGCTTCTGCCACCGCCGCCGGAGTCGCTCTCGATCTTACGGCGGGTCTCGGTGGTATGGGTGTAGTGGTCATAGCTGTCCGTCAGCTTCAATCCACCGCCCGCCGTGGTATACACGTTGGCGTCAACGCCCTTGCGCACGGACTTCATCTGTCCCTTCAGGATCATGCACACCAGAAACGCGATCAGGCAGGAGACTGCCACCGCAATGCCGATGGTTGGCAGGGGGCTGGACCGCACAGGTTTTCCGGCCTCAGCCAGCTCCAAAAACTCGTCGCAGGCGGTGAGGTAATTGGATATGCCGCCATACCAATCACCGTCGCTGAAGTTGGACAAAAACCGATTCTCCAACTGCTCCGCGCCGTATCGGTCAAAAGCATACTCCGCCCATTCGCCGTAGACGAACATGGCGTAGTCCCGCTCTTTCATGCTCAGCATGATGATGACGCCGTTTCGGTCCTCGCCCACACCAAGGCCCTCGGCGTGGTAGATCTGATACAGGGCGGTATAGGGATCGTCACCGTAGCCGTAAGCTGTAAAGTCCTCTACAAAAAGGGTATAGATGCCGCAGCTGCGGCGGAGGGCGATATCCTCGGCCCGATCCTCCAGCTGTTCCCGCTCCCCGTCGGAGAGCATTCCCCGCAGATCGAACACATAGTTCATGCCGGTATCGCCCAGCTTTGACGCTTCGCCGGACTGGACGGTCTCGAGCTGCTGCGCCTCCGTTGGGAAGTCTGCGGAGAGATAGTCCGCCGCCGTCGCCGCCATGGCATTTATTGCCTGACAGAGCGCATCGGCACTCGCAGCCATGTCCTCACCGGTCCAGGACTGCGCGTTGTTCAGATAGGGCTCCACCGCGTCATACACCAAGCCGGAGAGTTCCTGCCCGTCGCCCCGCGTCTCGCTCAGCATCGCGTAGACGCACCAGTCGGTCTCCGCCAGGGTGTAAGAACCGTCCGCCAGAGGCTCCATCACCAGCGTCAGCGAGATGCCGTCCTTTTCCTCGCCCCAGCCGTAGCCGGAATCTTTGTAAACATATGTGGCGATGTCTCCGGCGGTAGTGCCCTCACTCACATCCTCGTTGGTAAATATGTCCACCCGCAGGTCAAGGTGAAGCGCCTCCGTCAGCTGGGGCAGGGTGTACTGACCCAGATCGGACAATTCGTCCGAGCCCAGCGCGTCGGTCTCATCGTAGATCGCGCCGTATTCCGTCCACGCCAGAGTGGGGACGCACAGAGTCAGCGTCAGTAGGAGCGCCGTCAGCAAAGCTGTGACTTTTCTTTTCATGTCCGTCCCTCCTTATCGCATCAGCAGGACGATGACCGAACTCAATACGGACAGCGGCACGGCAATGGCGGCAAACATCCCCCAGAATCGTCCCTTATCCACAGGCAGGTCGCCCACGAATTTTCCGGTCTGGCCGTTCATGGCGAAGAGGAAATCCTTGCCTTGCCACTTGGTATTGAGCAGCCACACCGGCAGCAGCGCGTAGTGGACCTTGCCCCGCTGGATGTCTGCGTGTTCGCCCCTTGGGAAACAGGTCGCGTATCCCGTTACGGTGCCTTGCAGCGCCTTTTTCAAGCTGCCCAGACAGCGGACATCGGCCCGTTCCCGGCTCTTGTCCGCCGACACGTCGAACTTATCCGCCAGGAAGCCCGGCAGGTACGCCGTGGAGAAGGGCTTCAGGTCATCGTAATTGTAAGGCTCGATGGAATCCATGTGATCATCCGGCATTTTAGTCGAGGCGTCCACCGGTACCTTTTCAAAGGGCATCGTTCCGGCACGGTACACGTCAAAGTGCTCCGTCTTTATCACCTCATACTCACCCTCGGTGCGCTTGTGGGACCGGGTACACTCATAGTGGGCATTGCCCTCCGCCTCACTGCTGAACAGCCAGAAGGGCACATAGACCCCCTGGATCTCCTGTAAGTGATTTTCCTTGGAAAAGCTCTTGGGAAGGAACACCTTGCCCCTGTAATGCTTCTTGAGCTCGCGGATGGCGTCCTCGCGGCTGAGTTTGAAGGGGATCACGAAATCCGGCTTCAGCGTTCCCGCAAACTGCCCCGGCACCACCGTTGGGTTGCCGCAGTAAGGGCAGGAGGTAGCCGCCGTGCTTGCGTCACAGATCAGCTCCGCACCACAGCTTGGGCAGCTGTAAGCCTTCATGCCGTCGCCCTCGGCACCCCAGTCGGCGCTGAGGTCCGGCATCTCCCAGCCGCCTTCCTCGGCAGCCTGCCGTTCCGCTGCCGTCTTTTCCTCAGCAGACTGCTGCGCCGCCGCGGCCTTTTCTTCCTTTTCCGCGTAAAGCGCCTCGATCTCCGCTACATCATAGGTAGCACCGCAGTAATCGCACTCCAGCTTGCCGGATGCGCCTACAAAGTGCAGCGGGCCGGTGCAGCTTGGGCATTGATAGTTGGTCACCTGTGCTGCCATGCTTGCTCTCACCCTTCTTTCTTCATTTTCCGTTCAGCGCCCGCCCGTAGACGGGCGGACGCTGTTGAGCCGTTTTCTCCGATCTGTTTCCCTTATCCTCTGGGCGCGCCGCAGTACTCACAGAATTTTCCGTCATTCTGTCCGCCGCAGGCGGGGCAGGTCCACGGACCAGCCGCTGCCGGAGCGGGAGCGAAGGTCTCCTGCTGCTGCATGGGGGCCTCCTGCTGCATGGGGGCTGTCTGAACTGTGCCGCCGCCACGGGCGGTCTCCATCACCTGAAGCAGCGCCGCTCGGATCTCGTCGCCCATTTCGCGGTACTTGCGATATTCCCGATTGCTCTCCGGATCGAAGCCGGCAGCCATGGTATTCATCCGGCCCACAGAATTCATCTGTCCCATCATGGGGCGCTGTGTCATGCCGCTCTGGGGCCGACCTGCCATGGGACGCTGGTTCATGCCCGGCTGATTCATCATAGGCCGCTGACCCGCCATGCCGCTCTGAGGACGGCCCGCCATAGGACGCTGGCCCATCATACCCTGCTGCCCCATCATGGGCCGCTGCATGGTGTTCTGCGGCTCGATGTACACAGAACTGTTGTTCAGGCGGAACTTCATTTCGTCAAAGTAGGGGTTATTGACGGAAATGATCACTTCAAAGTCATAGGAATACTCGTAGCGGGGCGGGTTGTAGCTGACCTCCTTGCCGTCCGGCCCCTCCCGCTTCTGCTCCGTGCGGCTCTCGTCAATGTCCACGCGGCAGCCGGTCAGCGCGGTGTAGTCCAGAATATCCGGGTTGGCGTCCGCCAGATCCCGGGCACGGGTAACGGTGAACCAACGATGCTCCTCGTCCAGCAGGACCTTACAATCCTCGCCGTAGGAGCGGGTGGTGCGGAACTGGGACGCCCTGCCCCGGTTTTCCTCCCGGTAGGCCAGCTGCCGCTTGATGTCCTCCACCGTAGAGCGGCGGCGGTCACTGAACCAGGGAGAGAGCTACTTCGCGCAGTCCTTACAGAGGTTGCCGTCTTCCAGTTTCTGATTGCCCAACAGTCCGATCTACTCGCCGCAGATGTCGCAGTATTTCTTATCAAACAATCCCATAATAGCTTCCTCCTGTTGTTTTCAGCCGCCGTAACGGCTCACATTGTATTGTCCACCCGGAATCGGGCCCTTGTCCCCGGCCGTGGCTCCCGCAGCCGGGGACGATATTTTGCCAAAAAATCTGCTATTCGTTCTTATTCTTCAATTTTCTGAAGCTCCACCACTTTGTCCGCCGCTTCCGACCAGTCCACCGTCAGCTCCAGCCTGCCGCTGTCCTCGCCGGCCCCGGCGCAGTGGTAAACGTCCAGGATCTTCCTCAATTCCGTGCCGTCCGCCTTCTGGAGAACACGGTTGTCTAATATCAGCCCCGTGTCCTGTATCTTTTTACGTGGAATGTAGGTGAAGTCCAGCGGGGTTTCCAGAATGGTCTCGCCGTCCAACCGGAGCGTCAAGCCGTCCTCTTCGCTGATGACCGCCTGCCAGCCGTCCTCCGGACTTTCCCATGTTCCCTCCAGCACGGGCCAGAGGATGGAATTGTCCACATAGGTGTGGTCGCCGTCCAGTGGGAACCTGGCATCCGGGTTTTCCATGCCGTTGCCCCCATCCATGATCCGATCTGTGACAAAGTGCTTATAGAGCCCGGAAAGGGCGATCCCCGCCAGCACTCCTATCAGGAAAATCCAAATCATCCGCCGTTTCATTACACGATGTCCCCGTCGTCAAAGGGGTCGCCGCACTCAGGGCAGAACTTGGGGGGATGCTGCGGGTCGGCGGGCTCCCAGCCGCACTTGTCACACTTGTACTGAGGAACTCCGGCAGGCTTGGGCTTGCCGCACTCGGCACAGAACTTGCCCTTATTCACCGCGCCGCAGGTGCAGGTCCAGCCGTCCGCAGCTGCGGCGGGCTTGGGCTTGCCGCATTCCGGGCAGAACTTTCCGGTGGCGGTGGCGCCGCAGGCGCACTGCCAGCTGTCCCCGGCAGGCTTCGGCTCCGGCTTCTTGCTGCCGCAGTTGGGGCAGAAGTTGCCGGTGATGCCGCTCTGGCCGCAGCTGCAAGTCCAGCCCTGTACGGCGGGGGCCGGAGCGGGAGCGGGCTGCGCCGCCTGCTGCTGCATCTGCATCTGTTGCTGCTGCATCTGTTGCTGCTGGCCCATCTGGAAGAGGTTCTGCGCGTTCATGCCGCCCGCCTGACCTGCCATGCCCATGCCCATAAAGGCCATGGCGGGGCCTGCGCCGGTGTTGGCGGCCGCCGCTTTCATCGCGTCGCCCTGCGAGCCGACAAGGTGCGCCGCCGCGCGGGTGGGATCCATGAAGGCCGCGTTGCGCTGCAGCTCCTTGATCATCTGCTCGTCTTCCTCGTTGGCCTTTACGCTGGAAACGCCGAAGGAGACGATCTCCATGCCGCGAAGATCCCGCCACTTGCTGGAAAGCTGCTCGTTGAGGGCGTCAGCCAGCTCCAGGGTATGACCGGGAAGGGCGGAATAGCGGATGCCCATTTCGCTGATCTTGGCGAAAGCGGGCTGCAAAGCCGTCAGCAGCTCCGTTTTCATCTGACCCGCGATATTTTCCGTCTTGTAGTCCTCGCTGACATTGCCGCAGACGTTGGTGTAGAACAACAGCGGGTTTTTCAGCCGGATGCTGTACTCGCCGAAGCAGCGGATGCCGATGTCGATGTCGATGCCTGCCCGCTGGTCCACCACCCGGAAGGGGACGGGGCTGGGGGTGCCGTACTTGTTGCCCGTCAGCTCCTTGGTGTTGAAGTAGTAGACGCGCTGATCCTTGGGCGCCTCGCCGCCGAAGGTGAAACGCTTGCCGATGTTCTGGAACACGTTCTTCACGCTCTCGCCCAGATCGCCGGAGAAGATGCTGGGCTCCGTGGACATATCGTAGGTGTACTCACCGGGCTCGGCGCAGACGTCCACCACCTTGCCCTGCTCCACGATGAGCATGCACTGTCCGTCCGCAATGGCGATCAGGCTGCCGTTGGTGATGATGTTGTCATCGCCCTTGGTGTTGCTGGAACGGCCCGTGACCTTCTTTTTGCCCTTGACCGCCAGCACGTCAGAGGGGATCGCTTCGCAATAAAAGTATTCCTTCCACTGGTCGGCCAACACGCCGCCAGCCGCGCCCAATGCCGCTTTGATCAGTCCCATAATTCTACTCTCCTTTTCCTGTTGTTGTATTTGATTTCAGCATTCGCTTTTGATCGCTTCTTATAAAATCGCCTGTTTTTTAGGGAAAACGAGGCCTCAGCTCCCTCCCGTCAGGAAGGTGTCTCCACTGACATAAAACGGAGCCTGATCCGTAATGGGCCAGGTGAACCAGCTTACATCCCAGGGCCGCTTCATAAACAGGCACACCCGCGCCGTATCCTCCGGAATGGTGAGGGAGAAGAACAGCGGCTCATTGATCTTGATTTTCCCCTCATACACCACCTTCTCCGAGATCCAACTTTGTTGGGTGCCGTCATCGTTCAGCACCGGCGTTCCAACGCTGAATTGGATGTCCGTTTCGTACCACCGGCCCACCAGCAGCAGCTTATTCTGTCCGTTGGGTTCCAATGCGTTCATGGGGATCACCGACAGCGGCTCCGTCACCTCGGCGGGCGGGTCCCGCCAGTAGAAGATCAGCGATTTTTCCGGCTCCCCTGTCATGGCGTTCTCCAAGGTCGGCGGCAGGAAGCCGCTGGAGCGCATATAGGTGACGGTACGGACCCCCTCGCCCCCGTTCTTTTCATAAGGCATCCGCACAAGCAGGCTATTCCGGTTCGTCAGGGCGGCGAAAAACGCCGCGCCAGTCTCCTCATCGGTCAGCCGCACGCTCCAAGTCTCATTGGACAGCCCCGGCATCAGCGGTTCCTCTATCTGCTCCGCCAGCAGATGCTTTTCTGACCGGTATTGCGGGGTGTCCGTATCCAGCCCGGCGGCGTGGTACCAGTCCGCCCGCATCACATAGCCCTCCAACAGATCGGACCACAGGCGATCAAAGCACAGCATAGAGGCGATATGTTCCTCGCCGGGCCTGTATTCCCGGCCGTCCTCCTCATAGTGGGTCATGCGCCACGTTCCGTAGAGGTCCGCGATCCCCATCTCTCCGCCGGGGCCCGGCCGCTCTGCCGGGGCAAAGTAGAAGGTATCTCCGTAAGGGGTCTCGATCGCCAGAGAATCGGTGCTTTCGATCCGACCGTCCAAGGTCAGCGGCTCGCCGGTATTCATCGTTCCCGTCAACCGCAGGGTGCTGTCCGCGCCCAGCCACCAGTTTCCGTCGAGCAGGCTGGTATTGTAGTACGAGCCTAACACATCCCGAAACTGGGCCGTTCCGTCTTCGTTGAGATAGAGGTCCGCCCACCACGCCTCCGTGGGCATAGCACTGGTTTTCATGCAGTCGTTCATGGTATCATAACTCTCGTGCCGCACAGCGGTCCAGTAGTCCGCGCTGAACGGTGCGGAGGTCTGCTGCCGGGTATCCTCCGCGCTGTCGGCAGCAGAGGGTGGCGCATCCGTATTTGTGTCCGGCCCCGGTGTTTTGCCGCAGGCAGTCAGGCCGAACCCCAGGAGAAACGCCAAGAAAAACGCGGTCCATCTTTTTTTCACAGCTGTGCCTCCTTTACGCTCAACAGTCCTGCGTCACCGGAATACGGATGCCGCCAAGAGGATTGGATTATTCCCGGAGGGGCCGTTCGCCGGCAAAGGGCTTGAAGCTCTGCCAACGGGACGGTCTTTAAGCGGGTCCTGTCGGTTCCCTATCGTTTTTAATTCGCAGATCATATGGCCTAACTTCTGTATACCATGGAATCCCTGTTTTGTTAACCCTAATTTCCCCAAATTAGGGTCCCAAACATGAAATTTCCCGGAAAAAGCCGAAAAAGCACTGCTCGTTCACGAACACCCGTTCCATTTTATGGTTCTTCTTACAAAAAGCGTATGTCAGCCCGGCGGCGGTTATCCGCCCTCACTTTCGCTCCCTCGGCTGTTATTTCGCACCCCCATAGAAAAAAAGGAGCCGGAACGATTGCTCGTTCCGGCTGGAAACTATGTGGCAGGCGCAGCGCGGTTTGCCCCGCTCAGAGCGTCTCCTTCTGTAAAGCCTGCGCCAGTGGGAGTACCACTGCGCCCAGATCCTCCATAGCGTGGGCGAAATCGAAAAACTCCTCCGTCTGGCCCTCCCGGAACAGATGATCCGACACAGATTTGACCGCCACGAAGGGCACATTGTTCCGCAGGCACACCTGGGCGATCGCGCCGCCCTCCATCTCTGTCAGCAGAGGGTGGAACGTGTCCCGGATGAAGATTGCCCGGTCGCTGCGGACAGCAAACCAATCTCCGGTGGCCACCCGCCCCAGCGCCGCCTTGCGGCCCAGTGCTGCCAGCAGTTCCACGCACCGCTCCGGCTTCCAGGTGGGGAACGACACCCGGTTCACCGTGGATACCAATCCTACGGGATCACCGATGGCAGAGGTGTCCACATCGTGCTGCACAAAGTCCTCGGCGACCACCAGGCTGCCGGTGGGAAGCTCCGTCAGGCATCCGGCCACTCCGGCGTTGACGATCATATCCACACCGTACTTCAGGCACAGGATCTCTGCCGCCATGGCGGCATTCACCTTGCTGACACCGCCGGCGCAGGCAATGATCCCCGGTGCAGCCTCGTAGAACGGCACACCGGACACGGTCTCAAATGCCTCCAGCTCCTTGGCCCCCGGCAGGGCATGAAACTCCGCAGGCATGGCAAATTGCAATCCAATTTTCATTATATTACGCTCCTTTTTACCGTCTCATCAGGCTTTCTCCAAATACAGGCCCTTGTTCCCGAAGGGTATTTTTGAGAAAACCGCAAATTCAAAAACAAGAAACCAAAACTTTTAAAAGCAAAAAGAAAAGGAATTCAAGCAAAAGCCTGAATTCCTAAACTTTCTGTCAGGCGGCTTCAATTCGGATATTTTCGTCCTGGAAGCCTTGCACCGCAACGGTTTTGAGTTTTCCAAAGAATTCAGAATGCGATTATTTCAAATTTTCTCTGACGCAATTCGAACCCCCGTCCGAATTCAACACAGGCATTATTCATCCAGCTTTTGAAACTCATCCAGCCGCAGTTCTCGTTTCAATTCTTCCTCTGTCGGCAGATAGGTAAAATACTTGGATGCGAAAATCTGGTGATTATCCTCCGGCAAAGTGTACTTCACAACAGCATCACTTTTATCGGCGCAGAGGACAATGCCAATCGGCGGTGTGTCCCCTTCGTTCATCAACTCACGAGTATAGTAGTTGACGTACATCTGCATCTGGCCAAGATCTTGATGCGTAAAAGGTCGATGAAAAAGTTCTGACCATCCAGCGTAAACTTCTTCTGTCGTGCTACAAAGGAGAAGCCTCGTCCCAGCTCCAGCAGGAAGTGTTGCAGGTGGTCAATCAATGCCTGCTCCAATTCTCCCTCATACACATGCGTATCCGGTTGGATTTGCAGGAACTCCATTACATAGGGGTCTTTGATGATTTTTTCATATTCCGGTTTTGGCTCCGTCGTTTGTATCTCAGCAGCGACAAGCGATTTATCCTGGCTTGCCAAGATGCGCTGATAGTACATCGTGTGGATCTGCCGTTCAAGCTGCCGGACGCTCCATGCGGATTTCGCGCATTCTTCCGCATAGAAGGCTCTTTCTTTCTCATTGGGAACGCGCATCAGTAGTCGGTAGTGCGACCAGCTCAATTCAGGACACAGTGTGTCTCGAATTGGATATGCGCAGTAGAACTGGCGCATCTTTCGCAAATTTGACTCGTCAAATCCCTTCCCGAATTCCGCCGTCAGATGTGAGGACAGGTACTGCAGCAGCTTTTTGCCATATCCTGCGCGGTCATTTTCTCCGCAGGCTTTGTAGATCTGCTCACCGATTTCCCAATAGGCTGTCACCATTGCGGAGTTTACTGCTGTGCACAAACTGCGCTGTGCAGACACAATGGAATGGCGGATTGAATGATAGGTTTGCTCTGTTGTATAGTTCGTTTGAAGCTCGTTATCCATTCTGTTCACCTCGCTCCTGCAATAATTCTCTCAGCAAGCCCTGACACCCCGCCAGCACATCTTGCCAAGTCCTTCATCACGAACTCCGCCATCGGGCTGTGGCAAATATTGCCCAAGCACACAAAGAGTATCTTCTTCATCGCACTCGCTCTCCTGAGATTTTTTTTCAGTATAGCAGGAAATCGCCTGTTCGTCGAGAGGCATTGAAATGCATTCTTCTGCGAATGGTGCCAGTTGCTACACAATACACAAAGAAAATATTATAATATGGCGTTATCTTGAAATGAGGAGATGATGCTATGCCCAAGAAATACCCGCTCGAGTTCAAAAAGCAAGCGATTCGTCGCTATGAAAAGGGTGAGTCCATTCCGGCTCTCTGCCAAGAACTGCACATATCGCAAAGCACCTTCTATCACTGGCGAAACCAGTACCGTTCTATTCAGACATCTGCCCATACCTATACGCCTGCTGAGTTCGATGCTCTTATCAGGCG
>ERZ857629.4378-NODE-4378-length-11014-cov-9.316361_pt1 | contig 11014 bp, 10 predicted proteins | sample MGYA00519700_ERZ857629 | MGnify/ENA primary metagenome ERZ857629 (study PRJEB31778, sample SAMEA3449351) | human gut metagenome | biome: human gut; feature: human-associated habitat; material: faeces | place: United Kingdom | collected 2010/2012 ... | reverse complement strand
TTTTCGTAGAGCGTCTGGACGAGATCGAGCGTCTGCTGGGCAGTGAAGCCGTAATAGCGGTTTGCCTCGCGCTGCAAGGTGGTCAGGTCGTAGAGCCTCGGAGGATTGACCGTCTTAGTCTCCTTTTTGAGAGAAGAAACGACGGCTTGCTTTTTATCGCAAGCCGCCGCAATCGCATTCGCTTCATCTTCGGTTTTGATCTTCTCCATATCAGCCGTCAGACCGTCGGCATGAATATGGGCATTGAAGTATTTCTCTTTCTTGAAGGTGCTGATCTTACCGTCACGCTCAACCAGCATGGCAAGCGTCGGTGTCTGCACTCGACCAACTACCAGCTTCTTGTTGTAGAGAGTGGTAAACAGCCGTGTGCCGTTTATGCCGACAATCCAGTCAGCCTTGGAACGGCTCAGAGCCGCTTCATATAGACGGTCATATTCTTTGCTGTCTTTCAGGTGATTGAAGCCCTCTCTGATGGCAGCGTCCTCAAGAGAGCTGATCCACAGCCGCTTGAACGGCTTTGTGCATCCGGCTTTGTTGTAGACAAGCCGAAAAATCAGCTCGCCCTCGCGTCCGGCATCCGTCGCACAGACAAGCTCGGTGACGCGCTTGTCTGTCATAAGATCACGCAGGATTCTGAACTGTTGCGCCTTGTCCTTTGGGACCTCAAAACACCACTGCTCCGGGACAATGGGCAGATCGTCATATCTCCACTTGGCATAGCGTTCATCGTAGGAGCTTGCATCCGCAAGCCCCACCAGATGACCGACGCACCATGAGACAATGTAGTTGTTTCCTTCCGTGTAGCCGTCCTTACGGGATGTTGCTCCCAACACCTTTCCAATAGACTGAGCTACACTCGGCTTTTCAGCGATCACTAAAATCAATCGTCTCCCTCCGTTTCCTCATCATCGGCAATTTCAGGCTCTCTGTCTTCGTTGATATAAGGCTCTTCCTCATAACCCTCATCATCAAAGAAGTCCATATCATCATCCTTCTGCTTTTTGCCCTTGATGAACTTGAAGTAGTAATAAGCCGCACCGCCGATACCGGCAATGGCAACAATGGCAATGATCATGCCCATATTGGAAGACTGCTTCGGCTCTTCTGTGACGGGAGGCTCATCTTCCGTAGGCGTTTCAGGGACAGGCTCGGTGCCGGTACATTCACTCATGTTGGTCTTGCAGACAGGGCAATCGGTATTCACATCACCGACTACGCATTTGTCATCGCAAATACAGGTTTTCAGCTCGTTCGCATCCTCATCATCCAGAAGGGCGAAGAGGTCACGGTCATCCACGACATTCAGGAAATAGGTTTTATACTGTTCCTCTTCCTCATTGATGGGCGCATCGTAGTCAATGACAATGTAGAAAGTGTTGCCGTTTTTGGTTTGGACGGTAATGAACTGCTTGTTCGTTGCCTTATCATAGAGCAGATCACGGGTGTAGGCGTTGCCCTCATCGTCGATAGGCTCTCCGTCAGAAGGCTTCTCGATGGAAGCGGTAGGCTCAGGCTGAGGCGTTTCCTCCGGCTGTGTTGCCTCGGTAACAGGCAAGTTCTGGTCGGTGTCATCCGCGTAGGCAAATGCCGTCATAGAAAAGCTGCCCACCAGCAAAATGCAGACGGTCAGCATAGTGATCAGGCGAAATCCTCTTTTCTTACTCATCAGCAGATACCTCCGTAGTGTCTTCGTTCTTGGTGGACTTACCGTCCTTCATGGTGGAAAGGAAAGCCATGATCTGATCCTTGTCCATGACCATTGCACGGACGGTGTTCACGATCTCAAGGTTTTCCAGCTCCATCTTCTTGTCATACAGCTCTTTAAGCTGCTCCTGAAGGTCCTCAACCTTCTTTTCAGTCTTTGCGATGTCCGCACAGACCTTCTGATACTTGGGATTCATAGAAAAATCTCCTTTCGTTTAATAGTTGGGTCTTCCAAAGGCATAGAAATGAGACTGCCAATAAGAAGAGTTGATGGATGTGTACTGGATGGGATCGCCGCAGTGCAGCATGACTCCATCACCCACATAAATGCCGACATGAGAAACGCCCGGTGTGTCATAGGTTCCCTGAAAGAAGATGAGATCACCCGGCTGCGCATTCGCCTTTGAAACCGGTGTGCAGACATTGTAAAGCCCTTGCGCACCGAGCCGTCCGGTATTGACAAGTCCGCTGTTTGTCAGCACATAGGAGACAAAACCGGAGCAGTCAAAGGATGTGTCGGGATTGGAGCCGCCCCAGACATAGGGATAATTCAGATATTTCTCAGCCTCTTCGATAAGTGTTGCAAACTTGGCATCGGAGAGATATGCCGGATTGACGGTGTACTCATCCGGCGGATTTGTGATGTACTTGCCCACATAATCGGAATTGGGAAACAGATCCTCTCGGTTGCCAAGTCCCGACATATAGGTTGCGTACATGGAAAGCTCATCCTGAGACATGATGTAGACCGGAACATGGGAAAGATTGAAGTTTTCCAGCGTCACATAGCAGATATAGTAGTCATAAGGAACACGGTAGGTTTCCGTATGGGTGTTGCCGTCTGCATCCGTCCATGTGTCGGTTTCTGTCCGGTATCGGGTTTCGACGATGACCTCTTCGGTAAGGATATACTGTTTATCGAACAGCATTTGAAGCGTCCCCTGTACCTCGTCCAGCGTGAACTCGCCCTCGTGAAGAGCAGAGAGGATGGAGATCAGAACATAGGGATCATGCTCGATGTCATCCAGATCGAAGTGATACTCGTCATAGTCGTGAGTGCTTTCGTAGGTGTCGAGCTTGCGCTGCAACTCTGCCTCCATGCGGCAATACTGTTCCTCCGCACCCAACATCGCATCATCCTCACTGAGATAGGACGAAGCAATCACGGATGAAGTAGTAGAACTGAACATCGCTGTGCATGAGCTGACACCGGCAGCAAGCAGTACAAGGATCATCACGCCTAAACCGATCCAGACAAAGACCTTCTTGTTCTCTGTGAAGAACTCCTTGATCTTATCCGCTGCTTTCTCTGAGAACTTCTTGCCGGTATTCTTGGTAGCAGCATTAGAGGCGGTCCGAGAACCGGCTTTTCGAGCCGCAGCATATTCCTTCTTGATGTTCTGCTTCTGATAATGCTTGTTCATGTTGCGATGATTTTTCATCTCAGGATGTTCCTGCTGGGTTTTCTCATAGTGCAGCTTTGCGTCGGCAACCTGAGCCTCGTGTTCCAGTTTGGACACCTTCTCGTAAGGCTTGTTTGCGCTTTTCTGCTGATGATGGCTGTAATGCCTTATTGCCACTTCTGCCACAATTTCGGAACGGTGTGCCGCCTCAACCGCTGAGTTTTCCTGCTCAACCTCATGGATTTTGCCGTGAATGCCGGAGGCAAGCGTATCACCGACCTTGCGGACGGTTTTATCTGTCTCAAACTTCAACTTGCTTTGTCCCTTGGGCTTTTTCAGTTCATCTTCAAAGGACAAACGGGTTGTGGCTTTGCCTTTTTCCTCATCGAAGACACGCTCTTTTTTGAGAACTTTATGCGTAGGCAGCTTCTCACGGGCGGCATCCAAACGCTCGTGTGCCTTTTCTGCTTTGCGCTCCAATTTCTGAACTCTTGGAGAAGACGGCTCTGCATCCGGCTTTGGGGCATTTGCAGCGGTTTCAGCCGCTTTGGACAGCACATCATCGGCATCTGCATTTTGAACTGCCGCCGTTTTCCTGAGCTTGTGGGTGACAACCGTTTCGGCAATTACCGCACCGGTATGGGAAGTGCTGCTGTGTGGCTCTGAAAAAGGCGGCTTTAGTAGTGTTTCTGACACTGGCATAGCTTCGTGTGCGTTCTGGGGTGGATTTTCTGGCTTTTTCTCTTCTGAGAAAGGCGTTTCGGAAGTCGGCTGAGTGCCGGTATCATCCTTATGTTCCTCACGAAACTGACGCTGTTGTCGGCGCATTTGCACCTTTTTCTGCTCTTCCGCAGAAAGCCCACCGGAAAGCTCAGGCTCTTCAATGGGCTTCACAAGCTCGGCATCTTTCAATCGCCCGGAAATGCTTTTGCTTGTACCTTCGGTCAGATTTTCTTCTACCGCGCCGTCGCGGGTCATCTTCATAACCACCTTGTCACGGGCTTTTAGCTCCGGTTCCTTCGACATCAAATCTCACCTCCAATCCGCTGATAGGCAATCTCGGTAAACTCAGGATTCAGCTCAATCCCGACATAGTGCCGCCCCATGTTCTTTGCGACCATCGCCGTTGTGCCGCTGCCTAAGAACGGATCAAGGACAATGCCGTCTTCGGGACATCCGGCAAGTAGACAGGTTTCAACCAGCTTCGGAGGGTAAGCGGCATAATGACCACCCTTGAACGGAACGGTATTGATCGTCCACACATCTCGTTTATTCCTCAGCGGATTGATCTCGGCATCTGTGATCTCGCCATGCTCACGGGGACGGTTGATGGTTTGCACATGAGCCTGACCGGGAATTGCTTTCCCGAACTTGTTGCCGCCCTTCATGCCGCGCTTGAGCCGTTCAGCAGTAACCGGTGCAATCGGCTCAGAGATTGCCTTGTAGTCAAAATGATATTTCCGAGACTTAGAGAACAGAAAGATATGCTCATAACAACGGGCGCAGCGATCTTTCACGCTTTCAGGCATTGGGTTTTCCTTCATCCAGATGATGTCGTTTCTCAGATACCAGCCGGAGTCACGGAGGGAAAATGCCAGCATCCACGGAATGCCAATCATGTCTTTGGGCTTGCAGCCCTCAACCTTGTGGTTGAGAGCTACCGCCTGACCGTTTCTGCCGTTGGGGTTCTTCGGGTCAACATAGCCGCCCTGATTGCTTTTTCCGGCATAGGTGTCCGAGATGTTCAGCCAGAGCGTACCGTCAGGACGCAGAACGCGCCTGACTTCTGTAAACACTTCGGTCAGGCGCGAGATGTATTCGTTGGGCGTTGTCTCTCTGCCAATCTGCCCATCCATGCCATAATCACGCAAGGCGTAATATGGAGGGGATGTCACGCAGCAGTGGACGCTCTCATCTGGCAGCGTCTTCAGGACTTCGAGACAGTCACCGGTATAAATGGTGTCGAGTTGTATAGCCATGTACCTCCTATCTTTAGAAGTTGTTGGAGCAGATTGATTAGTCGGAGAAATACTCATCCGGCTCGTAATCGTCCTCATCCTCTTCGTCTACACGGTCTGCCCAGCGGTCAAAGATTTCTTCGGCTTCCTTAGCAGCCTCACGGTAGAGGCTCAGGCGGTTCTTCTCGTAGGCTGCAAAGGCGGGAACGAACTTGCCGAACTCACAGATTGCCTTCGCATCCTGTGTGCGCATATCCGCAACACACTGGATGATTTCAGACATCGTGAGCAGATCGTCGATCATCAGATCATACTCTTCCTTGGTGATGGAGACGCTTTCAGCATCCTCGGTATCAGCAAAGGGAGTGTCCGCATCACACTGAGCGCACTTAGTGGTATCTACCACAAGGGGCAGCGCCAGCATATCCACAGATACCTTGGTCATAATCTGGCGCGTTTCCTTGACCTTTTCGTCAATAGCCTCTCTCACATGGAGGTAAGCGCGGTGGTGCTTCTTGAGGTCACTTTCCTGACGGATCAGGTCGGTCAATTCCCACAGAACCTTGAAGAGCGCGGTGGTATTCTCTGCGTACTCGATAGCGACTGCGTAGGGCATGGTAATCATCTTGTTGTTCATATTCAAATCTCCTTAATTCTGTAAAGTTTCTTCGGGTTTGGTGGTCATGATGCGATAGAGCATCGTGTCTTTCGGGAAGTTGTCCTTAAACGGGACGATGGTAGAGCCGTAGAAGATCAAGCCTTCACCGGCGTTGGAATTGGTGATGTAGTTCTGCTGGCTGGGGGAGATATTCAGTGCGGAGCTGAGAATCTTTCTGTCACCGGAAGCCTGATTCAGAAGATACACAAAATCAGAGTTCTCGAAGATGTTCTCGACTTCACGGGAAGCCAAAAGGTCTTTCACATTCTGGGTAATTCCGGTGGGGATGCCGCCCCATTTTCTGAATCTCTTCCAGATTTCCACGCTGTATGCCGCAGTCTGCTCTTCCTTCAACAGAAGATGGAACTCGTCCATGTAGTACCTTGTGGACTTGTGCTGGGCGCGGTTGATGGTCACTCTGTTCCACACCTGATCCTGCACGATAAGCATTCCGAGTTTTTTAAGCTGCTTGCCCAGCTCCTTGATGTCATAGCAGACGAAACGATTGTTGACATCCACATTGGTTCTGTGATTGAAGACATTCAAACTGCCGTGAACATAGATTTCCAGAGCTGTTGCTATGCGCTGCGCTTCCGGCTCTTTCTGGTCGCGGAGAATGTTGTAGAGGTCTTCCAGAATGGGCATCTTCTCCGGCACGGGATCGGAGAGGTAGTCCTGATAGACCATGCGGACGCTTCGGTCAATGATGGTTTTCTCAACCGGCTGCAAACCATCCTTGCCGCCTACAATCAGCTCGCACATCGAAAGAATGAAGTCGGATTTCAGCGTCAGCGGGTTTTCCTCTTCGGAGTAGTTGACATTGATGTCCAGCGGATTGATATAGTCCGTGCTGATCGGAGAGATACGGATGACCTGACCGCCGAGCTTCTGCACCAGCGGATAATACTCAGCTTCGGGGTCGCAGACGATGATGTCATCCTCTGTGATGAGGAAGGCATTTGTCATCTCTCTTTTTGCCGAGAAGGACTTACCGCTGCCGGGAGTACCGAGGATCAGCCCGTTGGGATTTTTCAGCCGCTTTCTATCCACCATGATCATGTTGTTGGAAAGCGCATTCAGCCCGTAGTACAGAGCTTCGCCGTCCTGAAACAACTCCTGCGTAGTGAACGGAACAAAGATCGCCGTAGAAGATGTAGTCAGTCCACGCTCAATCTCAATCTGGTTCAGACCGATGGGCAGAGAGGACATCAGCCCTTCTTCCTGCTGAAAGTCCAGCCGCTTGAGTGCGCAGTTGTATTTCTGAGCAATGGATGCGGTCTGAAAAATGGCACTTTCGAGCTTCTGGCGGGTAGCAGCCGTGTTCATCAGGATGATGGTCACAAGGAACATTCGCTCATTTCTCGTTTGGAGATCCTGCAACAGACGCTTGGCTTCACCGCCGTAGGTTGCCAGATCGGAGGGGATGATTTCCATATCGTAGCCGGAACGGACTGCCTTTTTCTGCTCTTCGATCTTCATCTTATCGAGGTCTGTGATCTTCGACTTGATGCTCTTGATTGCCTTCGCCTGATCAATCGTGCGGATATGAAAATTGACCGTAATGTTGCTGTCCATCTCAAGGAAGTCGGCAAGCATACGGTCATTCAGCTCCGGGGCAAGGATTTGGAGGAAGCTCACTGCACCGATGGTTCTGCCCATCTTGAAGCACTTGCCTTCACGGAAATCAAAGGAAGTGGGTGCAATAAAGTCCTTGGTAGAAAGCCCCGTTCTGGCTACCATGTCATAGGAAAATCGGAACGGCTCATGCGTGTCCATGTTGAACACATCATGCAGCACTTTCAGCCTTTCGTAGCCGGACAGCGGCTCAGTCTCCACACCGAGAGTTTTGAAATTGTTGAGAATATCCGTTTCGATACGATCCAGCTTTGCTTTTGCGGTACGAATGGAGTCAGCCTCCACACCGAAGGTGATGTACTTACGCTTGAGCAAACCGTTGTTGCCTTTGGTGAGCTGATCTTGGAGCATATCGGAATATTCCTTGCGGATGTCATTGAACGCATCCTGCTGTTCGGGAATGGTGATCTGTTTTCTGAACTCTCTGATGTCGGCTTTCTGGTTGATAAAAGAGAGCTGAACAAAGATGGAGCTGTCAAAGTAGTTCAGAAAGTCACACCAGTTCTCGAAGATGGCTGTCTTGTCCTCGTTCTGGGCAAGCTGATAGTTGATGTCGTTATACCGGATAGTTTTGGTATAGAGACGGCTGTTGACCTTGCAGATGCCGTCTTTGCACATCTCCACATAGGGGATCGTCTGCTGCGCGGACTTGGGAATTTTCTTTGCTTTCCTGTCCTTTTTCTTCTGCATGACGATCCGCTTCTTTTCCTGCGCGGAAAGTGCATCGCCGTAGACCTGACCGTTTTTCACGATCTGTTTCGGCTTATTTGCCTTTTGGGATTTGTTTGCCAATCTGCAATTCCTCCTGTTCTTTGATTTGCCGCTGGATGGCGGCATATAGATTGTTGGTGCGGTATGGACGCACCTTGTCGCGCAAAAACATGGATTTCACAACATGACCGAGGATTTTCTCAGCCGGTTGACCGTCCTTCTCATACAGAGCAAAGAAAATAAACGGAAGCATGATCACGACCATGAGCATTGCAGCCGTAGACAGTGCCACATACGGTTTTGCAATAAAGAAAACCGGCGCACCGACTGCCGCTGCCAAAGCAAAACAGATAATCTGCCGCTTGGTCAGGTTGAACATGACCTTGGTTTTCACGCGGTTAAGATCCTTCGGGACCGGTACAAATGCCATTGGTAGCCTCCTTTCCGAGTGTGATGCTGCACTCCACTTCGTTGCCCCACACATCCCATCCATCGGGAGACTGACGCGCAAAAAGCTCAATGCGGGGGAGATCGCCCATGAGTTGAATGATGCGGTCACGGGCTTCGTCTGGCTTTTTTGAGTGCTGCTCGATGTGGCTCATGATGACCTGATGTACGCCGGTGTGCGCCCGTTTGGGATGTCCCTTGGTTGCCAGGATGCACAGCTCGGCATTGGCTCGTGTCCAATAGCCCATGCCCCAGAAGAGGCTATCGCTGATACGGTTTTGCTTCACCCAAACAAAAGCAACAGTCTTGTAGGTAAAGCCCCATGCTTCAAGGACTTGAAATGCCTCCTGCAAGCACGGGAATGTCACCCACATAAACAGCGTACAGTCTTTTGCGGCAAGCTCACTCACCGGCAAAGCCATGATGTCTTCGAGCCTCATTGTGGGATAATGGCTTTCTGCCGAACGCCCTTGACCTTTCTTGGAATAGGTTCGATACGACCAAGGAGGATCGGCATAGATGATGTTGTATTTCTTCATGCTGCTGACCTCCTTAGTGCGCATGGAAGATGGATTTTGCGAGGCTGCCCGTCTTGAACAGCGAGAAGCACAGAATGACTGTGTACGCCGCAACCGAGAAGAGAGCCGAGTGAATATTTGCGGCAATGATCATGTTGTTGATCAGCACAGCATAGATGCCGACGCAAATCATGATGAGGAAGCCTTGGAAGGCAAGAGCGAACAGGCTCTTGAGGTAGTTCGTTCCGATGCTGCCCCATTCGCGGTTGCTCATTGTTGCGATGGGGATTGGTGCAACACTGACGGTGCAATAAATCTCAATCATCCTGCCGTAGAGGATGACCGTAATGAGAATGGACATGATTTTGAGGCACAGACTGATAACCAGTGTTTCAATGGACAGTCCGAGCAGTTCTCCGATGCTCATTGCCTCCATGCCTGTTCGCATTGCGTCAAGGGTTGCTTGAATGTCGATGTTGGTAGTGCCATGAATAAAACCGGCTGCACCGGCAACCACATTCTGTCCGATGTCGAATACTGCCAGCACAATGTCAAAGGTGTTGGTCACAAGGTAGATCGCCACAGCCGCTTTGAAGAACCACTTGAAGAACATCCATGTGTCCATGTCGTGCAAGTTGTTCTTTTCGGTGATCATGGTGATCAGCTCATAACACAAGACAAAGGTAATGATGATACCAGCGATGGGGACTATCACATTCTCGGATAGTCCCCGGATCATCTGGTAGATGCTGCTGTTCCAAGTGGACGGAGTTTGTCCGACCTCTCCGGCGATCGTGCCGACCTTGGTATTGACATCGGTGAACATATTGGTCAGGTTGCTTTCGATCCAGCCGATCAGCAAGTCCTTAATCGCTTGTTCGAGTTTTTCTAAGATACTGCCCAATATTCCACCACCTTTCGGTTAAGCTGGGCTTGCTTGATCAGAACAGGGTGGACAGCAAGGGAATGAGCGTAGTGCCAATGAGAACGACGCCACCGCCAGCCATGAGCTGCTTGATGCCCTGCGACTTTGCGCCCGGATTATCGTTGCCGTAGCCTTCCATCAGGTTGACCACGCCCCACACTGCCAGACCGGCACCGAGGGCAATAACGAGCGTCTGCAGAACCGTAACCGCCTGATTGATAAATGCCATAAGATATTTCCTCCTGATTTTTCTATGTGTTTTGATTTGTTAAAGTGAAGGGATGGCGCATTTCACGCCCTCCCTTGAGTGGATTGCTGACTGCTGATCAGAACAGCGTAGAGAGCAGAGGGATCAGAGTCGTGCCGATGAGAACCACACCACCGCCAGCCATGAGCTGCTTGATGCCCTGCGACTTAGCGCCCGGATTATCGTTGCCGTAGCCTTCCATCAGGTTGACAACACCCCACACTGCCAGACCGGCACCGAGGGCGATAACGAGCGTCTGCAGAACCGTAACTGCCTGATTGATAAATGCCATAAGAAATTTCCTCCTTGAAAATCATGAAAGTTTGGTTTGTGTATTGGAAAATGGGCATAAAAAAAGAAGCCCCGTCATTGTTCTGCTTCAGGCAAATGCCCATGCGCAGTGCATGACCGGGCTTCATTCCGCTTCGATCTCACCCATATCATAGAGATCAAAGGTTTCGTTTGGCTTGATGACCAGCTTGTGTTGCCGATATTTTTCAATGTCAAAGGCGTTCCGCTTGTCAGAGTCGGACAGGAATTTGTATTTTGGATGCTTCGTTATATCAAACTTATCACTGAGAAAAGGTCTAACGCCTCTAAGCTGCAAAATACATTTGCCGCCGTCCATGACAGCAAGTTCATCCTGAGACATCAATTCCTTACCGACCTTCTGATAGTTCAAGCCATAGGAATTGTTGTTGGATCGGGTTTCTGAGGTGTTGTATAGATCAATCGTCTCTTTCCCAAGCACCTCGCTGATTTCCTTGAGCGTCGATTTTTCTTTTCCTCCGAGAAAGATCATGCTGTC
>ERZ857629.4377-NODE-4377-length-11014-cov-10.529884_pt1 | contig 11014 bp, 9 predicted proteins | sample MGYA00519700_ERZ857629 | MGnify/ENA primary metagenome ERZ857629 (study PRJEB31778, sample SAMEA3449351) | human gut metagenome | biome: human gut; feature: human-associated habitat; material: faeces | place: United Kingdom | collected 2010/2012 ... | reverse complement strand
CTGGAGCGCACCTCCGACCACTGCTCCAACATCGCCGGCTGCGTCATCGACGCCGGCCGCCACAGCCTGAGCCTGCATGAAACGCTGCGCGAGGCGCGCGGCGAGGACCCCCGCTTCCGCGAGCGCTTCCACGCCTACGCGGAAAAATACCGTCTCGCCGCTCTGGCAGGCAATTGAGCGCGTCCCCCGCCTGTTCAGTTTTTCCCCGAGGGCGCGAAAAAAGCGAGTCTCCGAAAACCGGAGACTCGCTTTTCCTATTTCCGCTTCAGCGCGTGAACCAGATATCCATATCCACATTGCCGGAGATGCCGGGCACGCTGCCCTTATCCGTATACTGCCACACGGCAAAGTCGTAGTAGAAGTCCGGCGCGTCCTCATACTGCGCGAACCATAGCGGATAGGCCGTCAGCTCGCTGAGGTCGTATTTCACGTAGCCCGCATACTGGGTAATGTAGATCATCGTGTCATAGCCCGCGGCGCGGATCGTGTCGCAGAACGCCTTTGCGCATTCGCACAGCACGCCCGTTTCGATGCCGTAGGTGCGGGCGCTCGACTTGCCGATGACCTCCCAGTCGAAGACCACGGGGCCTGTGATGCTGTGCCCGCGCAGCTGCTCGAGCACGTAGTACGCCTCCTCGCGCGCCTCCTCCACGCTCACAGCCTGCGAGAAGAAGTAGGCGCCGACCTGAAGTCCGGCGCGCGCCGCGCCGTCGGCATACTCGTGGAACTTCTTATCCTCATAGATCTTGCCCTCGGTGTAGCCGCGGCCGCCCACGCGCGCGATGACGAACTCCACGCCGCTCGACGCCACCGCCGCCCAGTCCACGTCGCCCTGATAGTGCGACACATCGATGCCCAGGCGCGTGCGCACGCTCGGATCGTTATAGCGCATCACGCTGCCGCTGCGGTAGAATGCGGTCTTGTCGTAGCTGTTGACCGGCACGCCGTCAAGCACGTCGAGCACATAGTCCTTGTAGTAGATCTTCTGCTTCTGGTCGAGCGAGCTGAGCTGATAGATGCGCCAGACGATCGTGGCGGCTTCCGCGCGCGTGATGCTGCCCGCGGGGTAAAAGAGCTTCTGTCCGTTCACGTCCGAGCCGATGAAGATGCCCGCTTCATAGAGTGCGGTGACATAGCCGTCGTTCACGTCGGCAAAGGGCGTCGCCGCGCTCGACGCGCCGTAGCCCAGCGCCTTTGCCGCAAAGCGCGCCACATCAAGGCGGCTGATGGGACTATCGAGCGTCTCCGCCTTCTCTCGGGCGATAAGTCCCATCGAAAGGGCGTAGGCGCCGTAGCCGCTCGCCCAGTGCTTATCCGTGGGCGCCTGCTCCTTATGTCCCGTCGCCAGCAGCACGAGCTTGAGCAGCTCGCCGGTGCTCGTGGCGCGGTTCGGCGCGTAGGTGCCGTCGTCGTTGCCGCCCACGATGCCGTCCGCGCTCAGCTCCATGACATAATCATAGAACCAGTCGGTCGGCTTCACGTCGGAATACGTCCTGCCGGTATAATCATTCTTTGTCCACATGGCCGTGGCCGTCACGCTGCCTGTGACGGTGCTGTCCGCCGTCAGCACCACGCCGGACGTGGTCTGAAGGCCGGCAAAGCGGCAGCCGAGCTTTTCCATCACAGGGAAGCTCCCGTAGACCGCGCCGCGCTGGTAAACGCGGAAATCCGTCTCGTAGGACGCGCCGTCCTCCTTTTTGATGATGAGATAAGCGAACTCGTTCTCCGCGGCGTAAAAGCTGCCGTCAAGGAACAGCGCGGCCTCCCGCATCCGCTGCGCGGCAAGATTGCCCATCGCCTCGCCGCTGACGTGGCACCATGCGCCGAAGGCCTGCGCCGTCTCAAGGCGGGTGGCGCTCACCTCGCCGCGCGCGATCTTCACAAGGTCGCTCGTGCCGCTCATCCAGCCCGTGCCGAAGCTGTAGCTGAAGCTGATGAGCGCGTCAAACTGTCCCTGCGTGGGCGATACGCCGTAGCGGGCAAAAAATTCGTTCAGCTTGACCTCATAGCCCGCGATCTTGCCCAGCAGCAAAAGCTCGGCCTCCTGCTGCGTCACGCCGTTCGGATAATCGTCGGCCGCGCACTGCGTCCCGTAACCGATGTACCAGTTCCCGTTGGAGAAGTACTTCTCCGCGCGGAAGCCCTCGCTCTCCTCGATCAGCGTGAGCGCCGCGGCGCTCGCGGTCATCGGCTCTCCCTCGGCCAGCGCGGGGACGCACAGCGTCAGCGTCAGGCACAGCGCAAGCAGCGCGGCGAGCGGTCGTTTGTTCCAGTTTTTCATGTGTTTCCGTCTCCTTTGCGGGGGATGCGGGCGTCCTCGCCCGAATTCGACTGTTTTCGACTCTGCCAGTATACCACAGGTTTACATAAGAATCAACCTCGGCGCGCAAAAAATCCCGCGCCCCCGATAATAAAGGGGCGCGGGACCGCTTCACGCCAGCGCGTCAAACAGCGCGTTCAGGTTATCGTCGGAATACTCGTCCTCCGCGCTGTAGAGCCGGCACAGCTCGATCTGGTCTTCCACCGTAAACTCTCCGTGCAGCAGATAATGCAGCGCGCCGAGCGCAAAGAGCAGCCGGACGGACAGCACGGCGAACGCCGCCTTGCCGCCCACGTCCCCGTCGTCGAGCGCCGCTGGCACATGGCGGTAGAGAAAGTAGACGAGCAGCTGCTCGTACTCCGTCTCGCGCGGGCGCATATACGCGGCAAAGGCATCGAGCGGCAGCTCGCCGACGTGTGCGCGCAGCGACTCGAGAACAGCCGTCCACGCCTCGTCCATCCGCTCGAGCGAGAGATAGAATGCCGCCCACTGCGCGAGCGGGATATCCGGGATCTGCGCGCCGCAGGCCAATAGAATTTTCTCCATCCGCCGCTCGATCGGCTCCTCCCTATTCTGCGCAAGGGCGAAAAGCCGCCCGCGCAGCGCAAGCAGCGCATTCTCTTCCTCCCCGAGCGTCCCCTCGCCGGTCACGAGCAGCGCCGTTTTTTCCGGCTTCGTCAAAATGAGCCGCGCAGCCTCCTCGCAGCAGAGGCCCACGCCGATCTCCGTGCGCGCGGAGAAAAAGCCGCGGTAGCGCGGATGGTCGGTGCAAATCTGGCAGAGCATATCCTCCCCGCCGTACAGGATCAGGTCACAGAGGTTTTTATCGTTCAAAAATGGGCAGCGCTCCCGCTCGCCGAGGATGAAGTGCGGCGCATCGCCGTTGAGCGCGATGCTTTTCGCGAGCCGCTCGCCCATCGCGCCGCCGACGGCACGGTACGCTGCCAGCGTGTCCTCGTCCACATCGATCTCCCAGCCGATGCAGCAGTTGTGGCGGCAGCGCTCCGCAATGCAGCGGAACTGCGGATAATAGTCCGGACAGGCAGTCTGCACGGCACATCCCTCCTTTGTTGCCGGTTTCCGCCATTATACCCTGCCGCGCCGCGCATTGCAACGAATTTTCTCCTTGCCGCCGCCGGCAAGATGTGATATAGTAAAATTATATGCGGACAGGATGGGATCGGCTGCCATGCAGACTTTATGATAAGTCGCATCGGCGCAGGTTTTTGATATATGAACGACACGCTGGAACGATTGGTAGAAAGCGACTCTATCGAGCATTTAGAAGGGTCGGCTGGTTATTTGCTCTTCACAGCCCAAAGCTCGATCTTCCCCTTTGTCAAGTTTGAATCGCAGCTATCCGAGATCAATGACTACTGCCTTTATCTTCTCACCTGCCTGAAGGCGAAGGTGGCGGAATTTGAACCGTTCGACATTGCAGACGTTGATCTGGACGCTCCCTCGTCCTGGGGGTATTATAAGTTTCTATCCTGGCAATTTCTCTATCAGGATATAAACAAATGCACTCTTTTGTCTCTCCTGCTGGCATTTTTTGAATCAACGCTGAACGAGATCACGATCTGGTTTTCAGACGAGGCCGGCACGGCCTCCGAATGGAAAAAGGTAAGAAATCCAAAGGTTTCCGACTATATTGCTCAAATAGGCAAATGCTGCGGGACAGACTTGCAGCATGAGCTTGCGGACGAATTGGCGTATTATGATTCCGTCCGCAGGATCCGGAACCGATTCGTTCACAACGAATGGGAACAGCTCTCAGACCGATATAAGCAGTTCGTCCTTGCCGATGTGATCGATATGATCTCTCACGTCATTATGAAAATTGAGCAAACGGCCTTATTCTCCGGTCTGATCGGATGATCTTCTCCTTATCCGGTAAAAGCGGGTTCATCCTGTTTTTATAACGCGGGTCAAGCGCCATGCTCCGTCTCGGCTCCCTCGCCGTGTAAAAATCAGAGGGCAAAATAGCGACAGGTAACTCTGCCGCTCATATCTGCGGGCATGATGAAATTGGCAGACATGCGAGATTTAGGTTCTCGTGCCGCAAGGCGTTGGGGTTCGAGTCCCCATGCCCGCACCAAAGAGGTCACCAGACTATTCCAATGATTGTCTGGTGACTTCTTTTTACCGAACGTTTAAGCATGTGGGGCGAGACTTTAATTTGCTAATTGAGTCGTGCCGGTATTTTTTATTTTGACTCCAGGCGATCAAGCGGAAAATAAATAGATGTTGTCTGTTAAATGCTTATATTGACAACACATTTATGGTTCCTTCAGCGTGCAGACACCTGCTGCTTCCACAGCTATGATAGGTCTGGGGTAAAAACTTTTGTAACTTTTCTGTGAAGCCCATTGACAAGTTTCCGATTTCGGAATATATTATGTTTACGATTTCAGAAACTTGTCAGGAGGACTACGATGAACGCCCAATTACAGCAGCAGCTGCAGGTGCTGAGCCGCCTGTATAAAGAGAGCGACCATATTTACAGCAGGCTTGCATCGAAGCTGGGAATGACCGACACCACCTTTTGGGTGCTGTATGCGATCGCCCACTCTGAGGAGCCGATGACGCAGAACGACCTGTGCAGCGATTTCTTTTTCCCTGTGCAGACCATCCATTCAGCGATCAACAATCTGCGCAGGGACGGACTGGTGGAGCTGCAGGTCATCCCCGGCACCAGAAACCGCAAGGCCATTTTACTGACTGAGCGCGGACAATCTTTTGTTGCAAATACGATCAACAAAGCGGATGAAATAGAGAAGAACGCATTCCTGTGCTTCAACGAGGAAGAACGGGAGCAGTATCTGTCGCTGTTCCGGCGGCATATCGATTACCTGAAAAGCGAAGAAAAGCGCGTGCTGGATTCCATTCCGGCGCAGGGAGGACAGCCGGAATGAAAGGATCCAGAGCAAAAACCATCTTAAAATATGTTTTGCCCACGGTTTTGAGCCAATGCGCTTTTTTCCTGTTTACCATCGTGGACGGTATTTTCGTCGGTCGCGGTGTAGGAACCGACGCGCTGGGCGCAGTCAATCTCGCGCAGCCGCTTGTTATGGTGATCGGCGCGGTATTTATGCTGACCACCATCGGCGGCGTGACCATCACCGCCATCCGCATGGGACGGAAGGACTATGAGGGCGCAAACCAGTCCTTTCTGCACGCCGCTGCCGCAGCGCTCGTTGTCGCGGCATTCTTTACCGTGGTAGGTACCGTATTTACGAAACCGCTCGCTATGCTGCTGGGCGCAAGCGGCGTCTACGTGGAAATGGTCTGCGATTACCTGTTCTGGTACACCGCCTTTACAATCCCCTCCGCCCTTGCCGCCACCCTGCAGGGCTTTGGGCGGAACGATGGCGCTCCCGTGTTCGTCATGGTTTCCACCATCGCCAGCACCGCCTTGAACATCTTCCTCGACTGGCTGTTTGTGTTTCCGCTAAAGCAGGGACTCGCCGGTGCTGCCATTGCGACGGGCATCTCGCAGACAGTCGGTATGCTCATCGTTGCCGTTCACTTCCTGATGAAGCGCGGGCATCTGCACTTTGCCCGCTTCCAAATGGATGGGAAGCTGATGCGGAAAGTCCTCAAGCGCGGCTTCCCTGAAATGCTCTCCCAGCTCGCAACGCCGATCACGGTGTTCTGCATGAACCTTGTGATCATCCGTTTTCTGCCGGAGGGCAGCGTCAACGCCTACTCGGTCATCAGCTATGTGGTAGCCTTTGCCTATGCCGTGTTTATCGGCGTGTCCGAGGGGATGCAGCCGCTGTTCGGATAGAGTTACGGCGATAAAAACGCCGATGATCTGCGCTATTTCAAGCGTTGGGGCATGATCGTCAGCTTTATCGGAAGCGCCGTTGTCTATGCGGCGATCATGCTGCTGGATCGACCGATCTGTCAGATGTTCGGCGCGGACGCGGCGGCTACGGAGCTGGCAGTTTCCGCGATCCCGCAGTATTGCTGGGCATTCCTGTTTGCGTCGGTGAATACGGTTCTGTCCGCCTATCTCTATTCCACGAAACGCACCAAAGAGGCTGTCGCGGTCAATGTGCTGCGTGGACTGATCGTTACGCCGTTGTGTGTGGTGGCACTGTCTTTCCTCACAAACGGCGCACTTCTCTGGTTCACCGTGGGAATTGCAGAGGCCATCACCTTTATTTCAGCCATGGCGATCACAAAACGTTCTGAAAACGGCGGCGTGAAGTTTGAAAAGGATTGAGCGGCAATGCAGGATGATACAAGTACCCAATAATACTGCACCCACCCAAATTGAGAACTGTACCCTCTCTGAACCAGAGCTGCCCCACTTAACGATTTTCTATCAAAATTACGGTTGACCTGCTTTATGCCTGAAAACCGCTTAAAATAAGGTCTTTCAGCTGTTTCGACATATGAGTGGACCTCAGGCTGGATCCTTCAGGGGGGCTTCATTTCGAGGCGCAGGAACTGGACACTCCCGTCAAGTTTGAGAAAAAACTACGGCTGACCACAATCGCAGCCGTGCCCGTCCATGCCGATGGGCAAATGACTTTCAGATTTCAGGTCGGAGCAGAGCCCCCTATAAAACAGCGCCCAGCCGCCAAGCGGTCTGCTTGATGGCTGGGCGCACGCTATGCTTTTATGGCTCCTGGCTCCGCCGGTGAGTTACAGATTCTCCTTCCGCTCGGAATAGTACTCCGGCACGGGCGGGATCTGATTGATGGCCTCCACGATCTCGTGCATGGTCTGCGGGAGCTTGAGCGGATTGACTTTCGGCAGGTCGCTGACCTCGATCTTATCCTTGCCCAGCAGCGTCTTGAGCGCCACGTTGACCATGCGGATATCGTACTGGCCCTGGAACAGCGGCGTGATGGGGCGGTCAAGGTGCAGCAGGCGATAGACAGCGATCATGGCCGTGCGGACGGAAGTCTCCACGGTGAACACCACATCGCCCTCCAGCTCGACGAACTGGCCGATGAACGCAAGGTTCCTGTTACCTGCGGGGATGACCTCGGGGCGGTCTTTCAGCTTGCGGGGCATGAACTGGCTCGTGATATAGGGCATGACCACGGGGATGGCGGTGATATGTGGCATGATCTCGTCGATCTTGTCCTCAAGGCCGCAGTAGTACAGGAACTCGCGCATGATCTCCTCGCCGGAGCACTCCGTCATGGGCTTTTTCACATAGGCACCGCAGTTATTGGCGTGCAGGCCGTAGAACCACATGAACTGGACATTCTCCGGCTGATCGGGCGCCACGGGCTGGAGCGGCACATTGTAGTTGATGAACCACGGCGCGTCCACAAAGGTGGAGCAGCCGCCCTTGCCGGTGGGGTTGCCGGTCTTTTCGGCGAGATACTCAAAGAACTGCGGATAGTCGCGCACGGTCACGGAGCAGGAGACGAAATTGCTCTTGTCGGGATCGAATGCAAACTTTTCGGGATGACCGTACTCCGGACACTTGGCAGCCAGCTTTTCCCACAGGGAGAAGCAGCCCTTGTGTACGGCGTCGCGGTTCATGACGGGCGCTTCGGTCATGCTGCCCTGCGTGGAATTCCGGGTCATGGAGCCGTTGGTGAAGAACACAAGGTCCTTTTCCGCCACGGGAACGATCTGCGCATCGCTGCCCTCGCCGATATGCAGCGCCGTCACCGTCTTGTCGCTGCCCTCGATCCTGATGTCCATATCCGTGACCGTCGCGCCGGAAACGAAGTTCACGCCGTGGTCGGCAAGATATTTTTCCAGCGGCCGGATCAGGCTGTTGTACTGGTCGTACTTGGTGCGCAGGATACCGCGCAGGCTCTTGATGAGATGAAGCTGGTGCATGAAGCGCACGGCGTAGCGGCGCATCTCGATCAGGCTGTGATAGGGCTGGAACGCCAGCATGGAGCTCCAGTAGTACCAGAGCTGGCTCTGGAAGAACGCGGGGCTGAACCACTGCTCGATGGTCACATCCTCGAGCTGATCTTCTTCCGTCAGCATCATTTTGATCATCTGCTCCTGGATCTCCGGCGTGACGCCCATCGTGGATTCATCATGTGCCTTGAAGCCCTGCTCCCACAGGCGGTGCTTGGAGTCGATCTCCCAGTTCTTGTTGCACTCGCGGGTCTCATCCAGCACGGTGCGGCCTTCTTCATAGAGGGAGGGGATGCTGCCGAACAGATCCCACAAACACTCCATGTACGGCTCCAGCTCGCGCTCGCCGCGGGAGACATAGCCGGTCTCCGATGCTCCGGCACAATCCATAGAACCGCCGAACACGGGGAGTTGGTCATAAACGGTGATGTTCCTGCCGGGCATCTGCGCGTCACGGACAAGGAACGCCGCCGCGGAAAGCCCCGCGATACCGCCGCCGACGATATAAGCTTTTCCTTCCTCAATGCCCTCCGGCTTGCGGGGGTGAACACGATCATAGTTTCTCATACAAAATGCCTCCTTACAATTTGCTAATTTTATGCAGGTGTTGCTTTTTGCTTCTGTGGGCAGTATACTCAGCACAGGGAAAACCGACAACCAGCAAATTTCAGAGAAATATATAAAAAACCGACACCTGTATTTAAATTGATGATTTTTGAAGGAGACGATCATGGGGCAGAAGGCGGAATACCGCAGCGCGATCCGTTCACGGCGGATGATCCGTGAGGCCTACACACAGCTTTTGAAAGAAAAGGATCTGTCCAGGATCACAGTAACAGACATCGTCAAGCAGGCCGACCTGAATCGGGCGACCTTTTACGCGCACTATCCCGACGTGCGCGGCGTGACAGAGGAAATTGAAAACGAGATCATCGCAAAGATGCTGGCGGTGCTGGAGGAGTTTCGCTATACCAGCTTCTTCCGCAATCCGGCCCCGCTGCTGCTCAAGCTCAGCCGGTATCTGGAGGAGGATACGGATTCCTACCGCATGCTGGTGCGCGCCAACGGCTCCGAGATATTTATGGAAAAGCTGAAAAAGGTGTTCACTGACCACATGATAAACGACAGCGACATTCCGGAGGATATGCGACATTCCAAAATGGTGGAGCTGCGGGTGGCCTACTTTGCCGGCGGCATCGTGAATCTGTACCAGCAGTGGTTCCGCGGCGATTTGGACTGTACGCTCAATGACATTGCGCTGGAGGTCAGCAAGCTATTGCAGCTCGAAGCGCAGGAGCTGTTTGGGGAATGAGCTGGCCTATGGCCGACCCATCAGGGGCCCTGCTCTGAGGGAGGCCGCATCTTCTTCGCCGAAACGACGTCCCCCTTCAGATCCCCGCGCCATAGGGCGCTGAGCCGCCCCCGCCGCCCGCACCGACAAAAAAGCAGACCGGTCATAACCGGTCTGCTTTTCTCGTTTTCCGCGTCATGCCGCGCTCATGCCGATCAGCGCGTCGTAGCGCATCAGGAGCAGCGCCACCTGCGCACGGCTCACCGCCTGCGTCGGGTACCAGACGCACTCCTTCTCGGTGATAAGGCCGCTGTTCCACGCCCACGTCACCGCGTCGCGTCCGCTGTCGGATACCTTGGGCGCGTAGGGATAGTCCTCCAGCGTGCCCTTGATCTCCGGCTCGCCCGCCAGACGGTAGAGCACGATGATCGCCTGCTCGCAGGAGAGGAAATCGTCGGGTCGGAATGCGCCGCCGTCCGTGCCGCCCATCAGCTTCTGCTGCACCATCCAGTTGACATAATCATAGTACCACTCGTCCTCCGACAGATCGCTGAACGACGCTCTGCCCTCAGCGGGCTCGCCGCCGGCAAAGCGGTAGACGATCACCGCGAACTTCGCGCGCTCCACGCCGTACTCCGGCTGAAAGAGCTTCTGCGTGTCGTCGCCGCTCATCACGCCCGTCGAGACCACGTAGTCGACCGCCTCGGCGTACCAGGCGTCCGCCGACACGTCGGTGTACGTGTAGGTCTTCACAGTGCCGTCCTCCGCCGTCACGACGATATCGACGCCGCCGTTTTCGTTCGCTGTCAGCGTACCGAGCGGCTCCAGCGGCTGCTGCGCGTTGTCCGCCGCATCCGCCTGCGTCTGCTGGGTATCCTGCGGCCGGTCGGCGGCATCGTCCTTTTTTCCGCAGCCGCGCAGCACCAGCATCACGACCAGCGCCGCGGCGAGCAGGAGGATCAGGATCAGTTTTTTTCGCATCGTCTTCACTCCCGTTTTGTGAAACATGTTTCTTATGTTAGCATATTCCCCGCTTTCATGCAAGGAATTTCCCCGATCGTTTACAAATCGTGCACAAAGCCGCCCTTCTCCCCGCGGCACATGCGCAGGCCGCGCGCATAGAATGGAGCGCAGGAGGTTTCCTGCCATGATCCTATCAAGGAGGGTGATCCCCATCAAGCGTTATCAGAATAGCTGCGGCTGCGGCAATAGAGAGAGCTGCCCGCCGCCCTGTCCTCCGCCGCCTCCCATGCCGTTCCCGCCGTATCCGCCCTATCCCCCGACGCCTCCCGTCGGCCCCACTGGGCCTCAGGGGCCTCAGGGACCCCAGGGGCCCATCGGCCCGACCGGCCCGCAGGGCGTACAGGGCATTCAGGGTGTCCCCGGCCCCCTCGGCCCCACCGGCCCGCAAGGCGTACAGGGCATTCAGGGTGTTCCCGGCGAGGCCGGCGCGATCGGCCCGACCGGTCCGCAGGGCTTAACCGGCGCTACCGGTGCAACGGGCGCAACCGGCCCCACTGGCCCGCAGGGCTTGACCGGTGCTGCGGGTGCAACGG
>ERZ857629.4361-NODE-4361-length-11041-cov-6.275350_pt1 | contig 11041 bp, 9 predicted proteins | sample MGYA00519700_ERZ857629 | MGnify/ENA primary metagenome ERZ857629 (study PRJEB31778, sample SAMEA3449351) | human gut metagenome | biome: human gut; feature: human-associated habitat; material: faeces | place: United Kingdom | collected 2010/2012 ... | reverse complement strand
GCTGTTACAACGCTATATCCGCCAATCCCACATGGCGTCCGAGCGTGACTCCCGCACACTGGGAGCGCGTGACGGCAGACGAGGACGGCACGATAGATAATCCGATAACTGCCGCTGTCGGTATGCGGTATTTCAAGGACAAGTACTATCTCGACGGCGGCAAAATTTACAGATGTACAAGAGACGACAGCGGCGGCGAGGGCACGGTTATGCACTATCTGCCGTCGCAGCTTGTGGGCATTTATTTCGAGGAGGTGCGAGAGTGAGAATTTGTATATCCGTGGGTCACGGAAGATCGGCGGGCGGCGGCTATGACAGCGGCGCGGTCGGCGGAGGTTTCCACGAGTTTCGCATAGCGCGAAAGATCGGCTTTTATATCGCCAAAGCGCTCAAAAATTACGGCTGCGATACGGTACTCATAAACTACGATGCCGATATGTATCTGACGGACAGGATAGCCTTCGTCAACCGCGGAGACTTCGATCTCGCCGCCGAGATCCACCTCAATGCGGGCGGCGGAACGGGGAGCGAGGTCTATTATAAACACGCCGACGAGGGCGGCAAAAAGCTCGCCGCGAAGATAAGCGCGGGCATTGCGAAAACATTTTCACTGCGCGACAGGGGAGCTAAAACAAAGCTCAATTCAGCGGGCGGCGATTATTTCGGCTTCGTCCGCTCGGTCAAATGCCGCAGTCTGCTCATCGAGACCGTGTTCATAGACAGCTCTTCGGACAGAAAAAATGTCGAAACGGAAGCGGGACAGAAAAAGTGCGGCGAATCGATTGCCGCGTCGATAGCCGAATTTTACAGGCTTTGCGTAAAAAACAAACCGCAAAAAGTCGCGCAGTCCGCCGATATCAGAGCGGGCGACCGCGTGAAAATTATAGGCAAAAATTATGCTACGGGTCAGCGAATCCCGTCGTGGGTGAAGCTCAGAACGCATACCGTCGCAAAAGTCGAGCCGAGCCGCGCGCTGCTCAAGGAGATAAACTCTTGGGTCAGGCTCTCTGACTTGAAACTCGCGGCGAGACCGTCAGTTTCGGTCGGGAGCGTTGTTTTTATAAAGCCCGGTGCTGTCTACGGCGGCTGCACCTCGGCGCGCGGAAAACGCGTGCCGGATTCCCAGCTCTCGCCGAAAAAACATACCGTCACGAAAGTTCAGCAGAACCGCGGCAAGCTCGAAGCCCTGCTCGGCGATATTTCGAGCTGGGTCGCGGTCGGCAGTCTCGAGGAGGTGTGAGATGGACGCAGAAATAACTGTGGCACTGCTCTCGGCGGCGGGTACGCTCATCGGCTCGCTCGGCGGCATCCTCGCGTCGAACAGGCTGACTAATTATCGCATCGCGCAGCTCGAAAAGCGGGTCGACAAGCACAATAATCTCGTCGAGCGCATGGCGGCGGCAGAGGATTCGATAAAATCCGCGCACAGGCGCATAGATGATATCACGCGCAGGAAATAAGGGGGATTTTCATGAAGAAGCTTTTTGAAAATATAACAAAAATATCGGTCGGCACGTGGGTCAGAGGTATTTTGTCTCTTGTGTCAATAGTCAATATGGCGCTGACCGCATTCGGAAAAACACCGGTCAGCGTCGAATACAGCGAGCTATATACAATAATAAGCCTGATATTCACATTCATTGTCGGCGCTGCGAGCTATTGGAAGAACAACAGCTTCACTTCTGCTGCTATAGAAGCGGACAAATTCATGCACGAACAGCGCATAGCGGAGGGCGAAGATGATAACGGCACTTCTCTATAATATAATGAATATCTTTGGGCTTTATCTCGCGGCGGTTTTAGCTGCGATATGCCGCATCTTAGAACTTCGCTGAAATAACACGAGCCGCCGCGGGGAAAACATCTCTGCGGCGGCTTTTTTGCTTCTTTTCTCTTCAAAAATGCTTGCAGATGCAACACTCTTGCGGTATACTGTTACATATTATATAAGTCAAATGTCCGCACAGCGGAAAAATATATTTTGGAGAGAAGAATATGCTGGATTTAAAACAGACCAACAGAATGCTCAGAAAGCTCGAGCGCTTTGTCGATATCATCGAGCCGATGATTTTTGAAAAAGTCGGCGAGCCGGGCCCCGTGAGCGCGTTCGCAACCCTCGAGCGTTTCCACTGCATCCCGGAGGACAGCCTTTTTGACCCCATCGAAAAGGGCTACAAATGGGGCGAGGAGTTCGGTTATTGCTGGTTCAAGACCGATTTTGTCGTCCCCGACGGACTCGGCGGAAAAGATATTTTCATCCGCCCGCACATCTCGGGCTATGAGGGAACCCTCTGGGTTGACGGAGTGCCCTACGGTAACTTCAGCACGAAGATAGTTTTCACCGGCCACGGCAACCACTACTGCGACCTGCTCAAAAAGGACGCAAAGGCAGGCGAGAAGATAGCCATCGACCTCGAATATTATGCGGGTCATTCTTATAAGGGCTGCCACCCGACCGAGAACAACCCTCTGCTCACTTATGACTTCTCATACGAGGGCATCGATATCTGCGTCAAGAACTATGCTATCCAGGAGTTCTATTTCGATCTGCGCACCCTCGTTCAGCTCGTCAAGAACCTGCCGGAGAGCTCTTTCAGACGCGCTTCCGTTATAAACGAGCTTGAAAAAGTGTTCAAAGAGATATATCAGTCACCCGACGATGTTGACCGTGACGAGTTCATGGCGGCTCTCGAGAGAGCAAAGCCCTATCTTAAAAAAGCACTCTCCGTCAAAAACGGCGACGATGCACCGAAGGCTGCGCTCATCGGACATTCGCATATGGACACCGCGTGGCTCTGGCACGTCGGCGAGACAGTCAAGAAGTGCGCGCGCACCTATGCAAACCAGCTTGCGCTCATGGACGAGTATCCGGAATATAAATTTATCCAGAGTTCATCGTGCCACAGCGACTTCCTGCGCCGCAAATATCCCGACCTCTTCGCGCGCATTCAGCAGAAGGTCAAAGAGGGCAGATACGAGCCCAACGGCGGCGTGTGGGTCGAGTGCGACTGCAACATAACCTCCGGCGAGTCGATGGTCAGACAGTTCCTCTGGGGTCAGAGATTCACGAGAAAATATTTCGATTTCACCTCGAACTGCTTCTGGCTGCCCGATACCTTCGGCTACAGCGCGGCTATCCCGCAGATAATGAAAGGCTGCTGCGTCGATTATTTTCTGACAACCAAAATTGACTGGAACGACACCAACACATTCCCGCTTGATACTTTCTATTGGGAGGGTATCGACGGCACAAAGGTGTTCACCCATTTCAACCGCACCCACATCTGGCCCGATGCCGAGGATCTCATGACCTATGTCGCGGGTACTCCCTCGAACGACCATTCGTGCATCAAAGATAAGCGCGTCACCGACACCCGTGTTATCTCCTACGGCTACGGAGACGGCGGCGGCGGACCGCAGTTCGAGATGATCGAGGCGGCAAAACGCTGCGCCGATCTCAATGGCTGCCCGAAGTCCGAGCACAAGCTCGTCGGCGAGGCGATGAAAGAGATTGAGAGAGACGCGGTCGAGCCCGATACATACGCAGGCGAGCTCTATCTTGAGCTGCACCGCGGCACGCTCACAAACCAGCATGTCATAAAGCGCAACAACCGCAAGGCTGAGTTCGCACTCAGAGACCTTGAAATATTTACCGTAAACGACGCAGTGAAGAACAATAAGACGGCGGACAGCGCGGATATCGCTCCGCTCTATGAGAAGCTGCTCGTCAACCAGTTCCACGATATCCTCCCCGGCACCTGCATCCCGCGCGCCCATGAGGAGTCCCGCGCCATGACTACCGCGCTTATAACCCGCGCCCGCGATCTTGTCAAGGAACTCGCTCAGAGCGACAAGGAGGACTGCGTGACCGTCACGAACACCCTTTCTTTTGATCGCTCCGATGTCATTGTTCTCGATTACAGCGGCAAGATAGTTGACGGCGGCTACAGACAGCAGGTCTACACCGATGTCAGAGGCAACAAGAAGCTCATGGTCGGCGGCGTGACCGTCCCGGCGTTTTCGAGCGTTACTCTCAAGCTCGTCGACGGTAAGCCCGAAGAAAACAGCGTGTTCAGCCTCGATGATAACAGCCTTGAGACTCCGTTCGCGTCCGTCAAGTTTGCGGATAACGGCACGATTTCTTCTTTTGTCGATAAGCGCGCCGACCGCGAGATCTGCGGCGATGGATATAATCTCAACACCTTCATCATGGCGGAAGATTTCCCGTCCGAGTGGGATAACTGGGATGTTGACGCCGATATCGAGATGAAGTTCGAGGATGTCTCGAAACTTGTCAGCCGCGAAATAATTTCCGACGGCTCCGTCGCGCTCGTTATCCGCAGCAAGTATGCGATAAGCGGCAAGTCGACCGTTACGCAGGATATGATATTCTTTGCGGACAGCGCCGAGGTGCGCTTCGACACTGTCATGGATTGGCAGGATAACCACCGCTTCCTCAAGACTGCGTTCAATACTTCTGTCAGGCAGGAGTTCGCCCGCTTCGATGTCCAGTTCGGCAATGTCAAGCGCCCGACCACCCGCAACAACAGCATTGAAAAGGCAAAGTTCGAGGTGCTCAACCATAAATATACCGACCTCTCCGAGACCCGCTTCGGCGTCGCCGTTCTCAACGACAGCAAGTACGGCATCAGTGTCAACGGCGGCAAGCTGCGCCTGTCCCTGCACAAGGGCGGCCTGCGCCCCGATTTCAAGGGCGACAGAGGCGTTCACCACTGCGTCTATTCGTTCCTGCCGCATGACAGCGGCTTCGATGCCGAGAGCGTTATCCGCCCGGCATATGAGCTCAATGTTCCCGCCGCGGTGACTGCCGGCGAATATTCGGCTCAGAAGCTCATGAGCATCGACGCCGACAATATATTTGTCGAGGCTGTCAAGCCTTGCGAGGATGCTCAGCGTGCATTCATAGTTCGTATGTATGAGGCGGAGGGCACCTTCACCAACGCAAAGGTCAGCTTCTTCGACGGCGCAAAGAGCGTGAAGATAACCAATATGCTCGAAGAGGAGCAGGGCGAAGTAGAGAGCATTGCGCCCGCGAAGCTTCAGTTCAGACCCTTCGAGATAAAGACCCTCAAGGTCACTTACTGAGGAGGAATATCATGACGGTTGAAAAGCTGGAACTTAAAAGCAATCCCGGGGCGACGCTCACCGCGTATCTGCTCGATACATCAAAAGAAATGCCGAATATGACCGACCGCCCGGCGGTTTTGGTTATTCCCGGCGGCGGATACTATATGTGCTCCGACCGCGAGGCTGAGCCGATAGCCATGGCGTTCGCCGTGCACGGATATAACACTTTCGTCCTGCGCTATACCGTGGGCGAGGGCAAGGATTTCAAGATGCCCCTTGCCGATGCCGAAGAAGCGCTGACGCTCATACGCGAAAGGGCGGAGGAGTGGCATGTTATAAAAGACAAGATAGCCGCCATCGGCTTTTCCGCCGGCGCGCATCTTGCGGCAGCCCTCTCGACTCTCAGCAGCACAAGACCCAACGCGTGCATGCTCGGCTATCCGTGTATCCTCTCCGAGATAAGCCGTATTCTGGCGTTCCCCGTGCCGTCGCTCGAAGAACATGTGGATAGAAATACCCCGCCCACATTTATCTTCGGAAGCGCGTCGGACAAAACCGTCCCGATAATAAACTCCATAAAATATGCCGAGGCGCTCACGAAAAATGAGGTGCCGTTCGAGATGCATATTTTCGCCAAGGGCTGGCACGGCTTCTCGCTGTGCACCCCGAGCGTCTGCGATAAACCAGAGTCAGTTATAGAAAATGCCCGTGCTTCACAGTGGGTGAAGCTCTGCACCGATTGGCTCTCGGATACCTTCGCCCTCGGCGAGATGTAATAAAAATAAAATGAGTCTCCGTATATCGGAGGCTCATTTTTTATCTTAGCTTGCAGCCATCTCTTCTATTGAATTTCCGTGGATGACTCGCTCCGTCGTCTCTTCTTCGGGCTCTGTCGTCGCTTCGTATGGGGCTTCGCTCTTGAGATATGGGACATATAATGTCCTTATGGCCGGCCTCACCCAGCAAAATCGCTGCCCTTGCTCTGAATCTATCTGAGTTTTCGGTGTGCGTTCGGATATCCATAATATCGGTCTTTTGCGATGAATGTACGAGGCTCCGAGCTTTATGTCATCATATATCGGATATGGCGTGTCGGCGATGGTGAGGTCGGCGGTGTAGAAAATCCTCATCCCGGGTTTGCATTGGAATTCGACCTCGGAAATCGCCGTGTTTCCGAGCGCGTCGGTTTTTCTCTTGATATTCAGCGGCTTGTTTTTCAGCTCCTGACCGTCTTCTTGAGTCAGGATGAAAAACGAGTCGTTGTTTCTGTATACCTGATATGTCATCAGACTTTTGTTTGCGTCGCTTTTCTCGAATTCAAGGCAGTCGGCGTAATTTTTTATATCGCCCTTCTTGGTGGACTCTATGTCTTTTAGCTCAAAAGAACAGAGCAGCCGTTTCTTGCCGTCGTTATCCGTGACGCAGTATGTTAAATTTTCAAAATAATATGACGGATCGCCGGTAGTGCCCATCGTGTAGACTCCGGATTGAAGCTTGCCGTCGCTGTTCCTGCGGCTCTGATATTCCTTTGTGTATTTGATGCCCTGAAGAGACATGTCTGTCAGCTTGTCGATACTCGCCGTGTTGCGGAATCGCATAATCTCGCTGTTCGGCAGAAGCTTCAGGACCTCTCTGTCAACTCCGTAGTCCGCAAGGGTGTTTTCTATTCTCGCGCGCTCGTCTGCGTCCATTGCGATGTCCGCTGTGCTGTACGGCTCGATTTCGGCTTTTCTCGTCAGACGATATGCGTCGAAACCCGCGCATGCCGCGAGCACCAGCGCGAACGCGCAGAGCGTTACGGCGGCTTTCTTCAGCCCGGAGCTCTCCGCCTCATATTCGTGACCGCTCTCGTAGAGGAACTTATTTGCCCGCCGCAGAACGGCTATCGTGATTATCATGTTGAGTATAACCAGCGATATCGCGATAAGGAAGAAAATCGGCGCGTTTTCCGAGTTTAGGGATGCCGTTTTTGTGATGTGCATATATATGTATGTCCCGCCGCTGAGTGCACTGAGAAGCACGTTCGACACAGCGCACAGCGGGAGATGCAGAGCCTCTGCGTCCTCGCGGCCTCTTGTGAGATCAATCAGCCCGCCGACGAAAAGAATCCAGAACGCCGCGCCGCATATCGCGCCGAGCAGCGAAAGAATGAAGAGTGGGAGCGGGTGATCCTCCGCTATCGGAGTCAGCACCGTTGACGCGCCCGAAAGAACATATTGTCCCATTATCGCGGCGAATGATAATCCGAGCTTCTTGTGTGCCTTGCGCAGGCAGAATATGCCCGCTATCATCAGCGACTGACCGAACAGCTTTATGAGTATGTCCATGCCGCTGAGCAGACTTATTTGGAACGATGCAAAGAAGAATCCGGCGATAACGAGAGCCAGCGCGCTCTTGAATCTGAGCTCCGGAAAGCTCGCGTGAACCTGACCGAGCTTTGTCTTGACATCGTTCCTGTCGCCCATGGAGTTCTCCGCTTCGATTGCCGCGTGCTCCTCGTCCATACCCTGCGCGAGGTTGCATTCGTAGGTGCACATCAAGTGGTCATAAAGCTCGTTCCTGGTGTTTTCGCGCTCATGGTCTGAGATTATATCGCCGCAGACATAGTCGAGAAATTTGTCAAACCTGTCCATTATATTGCACCTCCGTTGTTTGTTGTTTTACCCTGTCTGTCCGCTTTCGGGCAGTTTTCATTGTATTATATCCTCCGTGAAATCATAAGCTTCGTCTTCGCTGTCGACGAACGGCTCTTTGAATATCGACTCATATGACACATCGCACGGATATATATCGTTGCGGCGGCAATATGCCGGCGTGGATATTTCTGTCTGTTGTGCGAGCGCGCGGCTCGCAGGCGACTGTATCGGCAGTTTGCGGTGGACATACTGTACCGTGTAATTCGCTGTGAGTATTTTGCTCGAATCGTCGCTCGGCTCGCCGAGATAGGCGGCGTAGATTATCTTCATGCCATCTTTGAGTTGGAATTCAACGCGGTTTATTCTGTTTATCGACGCGTCGCTGTCCGGTTGTATGTTGAGCGGTTTGTTTTCTACAAGACCGCCGTTCTCTTCGGTCAGTATCATGAAAAGATCACCGTTGTATTCTCCGCCCATGTTGAGCGGCATAAGATAATTCGAGGCGGTTGCGTCGGTGTAGTTGAAAATCATGCCGTCAACATATTTTCGGTCGTTTCTCGTCTGCTCGGAATCCTGCAATTCGAGAAAATACAGTGTGCGAATATAGTTGTGCGGCTCGCCGGAATCGATGATTATGCAGTATTCGTGCCTCTCGAAATTATATTCGATATCTCTGCTTTTGAAGCTAAACTCCGGGCGGGCGTTCCAGTTTGCGATAAGATCTTTCATCGTGTCGTCGAGCTTGTCTGCGCTGACTGCATTGCTGTATTTTTGCAGTTCGCTGTCCGGGAGCAGGGCAATGTTGTCGTCCGATATCCCGTAGCTCGAAAGTATTGCACAGATTCTGTCATGCTCGCTGTCGCTCATAGATATGTCGTGTGTGTTATACGGCTGCGTTTCCGCCTTGCGCTCGGCGAGAGCAAAATCGACAGCACCGTTGAGAATGAATACGAGCGCAAACGAGCATATCACAAGCACCGCTTTCTTGCCGCTTGATGATTCAACGGTGTATTCGTGCCCGCTTTCAAAAAGCAGTTTGTTCGCGCGGACGAGCGTGATAAGCGTGACAACGATCGCGGCGACTGCGACTATAATAAATATCAGCGCGGGGAAACCTTCTATTTTGATATTTTTGTCCGCGCTGTAAGTGCCGCTTGAGAATGCGAGCAGTACGAGTATAGTGTTGGCAATATTTAACGCCGCGTTGAGATATATGCATGCCGAATACGGCGGATGCTTTGCCGCTTCGCGCCCGTTTGTGAGATTTTTCAGCCCCAGTGCAAACAGTGTCCAGAACACGGCGGCGCATATATATGAGCCCACGAGCAGAACGGTTGGGAGCCAACTGTATTTCTCGCTGAGCGGGTATAAAATGATATTTGCGGCAAAAAGCGCGAACTGAGCCGAGAACACGGCAAAAGATTGACCGAGCCTCTTGCTCGCTTTGCGCAGGCAGAATGTCCCGGCGAAGACCAGCGCCATGCCGAAAAGCTGAATGACTTCTTTCAAAAGCGGGTAGGAGACTTCGAGCATAAAGCTCATGAAAACGAAGCCGACCGTAACGAGCGCCAGGGCTTTTTTGAAGTCGAGCTCCGGGAAGCTCGCGTGAACCTGTTCGAGCTGCGCACGAACAGCATTTCTGTCGCCCATGGAGTTCTCCGCCTCAATCGCCGCGTGCTCCTCGTCCATGCCGCGCGCGAGGTTGCATTCGTAGATGCACATTAAATGGTCATATAGCTCGTTCCTGGCATTTTCGCGCTCGCGCTTCGATATTATATTGCCGCAGACATAGTTGAGAAATCCGTCAAACCTCTGCTGCAAGCTTCGCACCTCCCAGTACCTTTGAAACGGCGCCTGAGAAGCTCTGCCACTCGCGTTTTTTGTCCGCGAGCTCGGCGAGCCCCGATTCGGTTATCTTATAATATTTGCGTTTTCTGCCCTCCGCTTCGCACCAATAAGATTCGAGCGAACCCTCTTTTTCGAGCGAGTGCAGAATGGGGTAGAGCGTGCCTTCGTTGAGGCTGAACACATTTTCGCTCATCACTTCGAGCGTCTTGATTATCTGGTAGCCGTACATATCGGTCTTTGATATGACGCTGAGCACCAAAAGTCCCGTGCTGCCCTTTGCGAGTTCCTTGCTTATTTTCATAATATCACCCCGTATACAAATTTACTCAATGCATTGAGTATCTATGCATATATGCTATCATGTATTTTCGTCTTTGTCAACAGAAAAAAGAAAATCTGCATTCTTCGCCCGCATTGAATATGCAATACAGTTGTGGTATAATCTACCTGTTATTCAGCTCGGAGGTGCATTTTATGGATAAAAAGATAGCGGTTCTGACCGGGGGAACGTCAGGCATAGGCATGCAGACCGCGCTCGCGCTCAAAAGTGCGGGCTATACCGTTTATGAACTCAGCCGCCGCGCGCAGGGTGTCGAGGGACTCAACCACCTCGTCGCCGATGTGACGGACGAAGCGGCAGTGAAAAAGGCGGTCGATGAGATAGTCGCTCGCGAGGGCAAGATAGATGTGCTCGTCAACAATGCGGGATTCGGCATCTCGGGCGCAGTTGAGTTCACAAAGACCGAGGACGCCAAGCGCCTTTTTGACACGAACTTTTTCGGCATGGTGAATATGAACCGCGCCGTCGTTCCGGTTATGCGCGAAGCGGGGCAGGGGAGAATAGTCAATATCAGCTCCGTCGCCGGGCAGATTCCGATTCCGTTCCAGACCTATTATTCCGCAGCGAAAGCGGCGACAAATTCATATACCATGGCGCTTGCAAACGAGCTTCGTCCCTACGGTATCACGGTCTGCGCGGTTCAGCCGGGCGACATAAAAACGGGCTTTACAAAGGCGCGCGAAAAGACGGTCGACGGCGACGATGTCTACGGCGGACGCATCGGACGCTCTGTCTCCCGCATGGAGCATGACGAGCAGACGGGCATGGATCCCGCGGTCGCAGGAAAATTTATTGCCAATGTCGCCATGAAGAAAAAGGTGAGCCCGATATACACCATCGGCGCGAGCTATTCGTTCCTGACCTTCCTCACCCGCCTCATGTCGTGGAAGACCATGAACAAGATAATCGGCGCGATATATGCAAAATAAGTGCAAAATCTGAATAGAGTCTCCGTTGCCGGGCGCGGCGGAGACTTTTTTAAGAAAAACTGAAAAAAATTGCAAATAAGGCTTGACAGAACGGCGAATTTATAGTATATTAGTCTGCGTCGTCGGACGAAAAACCGATCGATCAGGGAGCATAGCTCAGCTGGGAGAGCACTTGCCTTACAAGCAAGGGGTCACAGGTT
>ERZ857629.4357-NODE-4357-length-11049-cov-4.257413_pt1 | contig 11049 bp, 9 predicted proteins | sample MGYA00519700_ERZ857629 | MGnify/ENA primary metagenome ERZ857629 (study PRJEB31778, sample SAMEA3449351) | human gut metagenome | biome: human gut; feature: human-associated habitat; material: faeces | place: United Kingdom | collected 2010/2012 ... | reverse complement strand
GTTCTGCCTGTCAGCGTGGGCTGTTTATCGAGACTTGTGTCTACCTCCTGTTTTCAGGCGTTTTCCGATTCGGTACACGTCTGCTCCGGAAGAAGTTCATAGGCAATTCTGGGTTCGCCGTTTTCCTGCAAATGGATAATACCGCAGCGCCGGAAGCCGTTTTTCAGAATGTGCTCCTGCATCACACGATTATCCGCATGTGTGTCGATGCGGATATGGGGGCAGATGCTTTTGCAGAACGGCAGTGCCGCCGCCATGATTCCCCGGCTTCCGTCCGATGCGATCCGGTGGATCGTGCCGTAAGGGGCGCTGCTCAGCCAGGCGCCGTCAATCTCTCCATAGCTGGGGTCCTCCCCCAGCAGGAACGCAAATACCCCGTGGATCTTTCCGTCCGCACAGACAGCGTACAGAACCCCGTCCTGAATATTCTTCCGGAGCGTCTCCTCCGGGGGATGATCCTTTCCCCACTGGTTGGGGTTTCCGGTGCGTGCCATAAAGGCTCTGGCAGAAGCATAAATGGCGCGGATGTCGTTAAAATCCTGAAACGTAACCTTTCGAATTTCGTAGTGCATAAGATCACCTGATTCATGAATTTCCCCCATTTTGTGGGGTATACTACCATGGAAACCACAACAGGAAGGTGAGTCCATGGCAAAAAACAAACGTGGGCGAAGCAGCTTTCTCCTCCCCTCCCGGCCAGTTATCACCCACTGGGCCAGCGTGGCAGGAAAGAAAGAAGATGAGGGTCCCCTGGGGCATACCTTTGATGTCACCGTCCGGGATCCCTATTGGGGACAGGACACCTGGGAGCAGGCGGAGAAGGTCATGCAGCAAACCGCTCTGCAAAAGCTTCTGGAAAAAGCGGGAATTCAAAACGAGGATCTGGATCTGGTTTTTTCCGGAGATCTTCTGAACCAGTGTATTGGCTCCTCCTTCAGTCTGCGCAATACCGGAATTCCCCATCTGGGTCTGTACGGTGCCTGTTCGACGATGGCGGAGAGCCTGCTTACAGCATCCATGGCGGTTGACGGCGGGTTTGCCGACCGGGTCGCAGCCATGACCTCGTCCCACTTCGCTTCCTCCGAACGCCAGTACCGGTTTCCGCTGGGCTACGGCGGGCAGCGTCCCCCCACCTCCCAGTGGACGGTTACAGGTTCCGGTGCGGCGCTGGTTTGCAGTCAGGGGACAGGCCCCGTTATTACTGCCTGCACCATTGGAACCGTAACGGATCTGGGCATCCGGGATGCCAACAACATGGGAGCCGCCATGGCACCGGCGGCACTGGCTACCATCCGGCAGCATTTTCAGGACCTGCACACCGGCCCGGAGGCCTTTGACCTGATCGTAACCGGCGATCTGGGGCAGTTGGGTAAGGAACTGCTTCTGGAGCTTGCCCGGAAGGAAGGAATCAGTCTGGGCGGAAAGCTGGCAGACTGCGGAACGCTGGTATTTGACAACACCACGCAGGATGTCCACTCCGGCGGCTCCGGCTGCGGGTGCAGCGCCATTACACTGTGCGGATCTCTGCTGGAGGAACTGCGAAAAGGAAAGCTCAAAAAGCTGCTTTTCTGCGGAACGGGAGCCCTGCTCTCCCCCACCTCCACCCAGCAGGGTCTGCCGATTCCCGGAGTATGTCATGCCGTGGCAATTTCCGGTGCCAGGGAGGCTGAGTAACAAAATGGATTATCTGAAAGCGTTTCTTGTAGGCGGGTTTCTGTGCCTTCTGGGGCAGATTCTGATTGACAAAACGAAGCTGACCCCGGCACGGATTCTGGTCGCCTACGTGGTGGCAGGCGTGATTCTGGGTGCGGTTGGCGTTTACAAGCCGCTCCTTACGTTTGCCGGTGCGGGAGCCTCCGTTCCCCTGACCGGGTTCGGTTATACCCTCTCCAAGGGCGTAAAGGAAGCGGTGGACAGAGACGGATTTCTCGGCATCTTCACCGGCGGACTGAAAGCAACTGCCGGAGGAATCACCGCCGCGGTCTTTGCGGGGCTCCTTGCCGGAATTCTGTTCAGGGCAAGGGATAAATCCTGAAAACCGGGGCACACTATGGCTGCGGTATTTCCGCAAAAATACAGTGGAGGAAAGAAATATGAATAGTCAGAATCAGAAGCAGAGTCAAAATCAGAACCAGCAGCAGAATCAGAAACAGAATCAGTCTCAGAACAACAAGCAGAACAACTGCGAAGACCGCTGACTCAGTGCCCGCACCCGGGGAACCGGGTGCGGGCGTTTTTGTCAGGGAATCTTCATAAATCGGTTCAGGTGGAAGAAATACAGGTACTTGTGGATGACCGGCTTTCGGAAAATCCGTTCCAGCGCGGCAGCGTAGACGTTCACCTGTCCGCTGTAGCGCTCTGCCGCGGCGGCTGCGGTTTCCTCCGTGACCCGATCCGTCTTAAAGTCCAGAACGGTAATTCCTTCCGGGTCCAGAATGGCACAGTCCACCACGCCCTGCATCAGCACCTGTTCACCGTCCAGCCCTTCCCCAAAGTGTTCGCCGGGCTCCAGAATGGAGAACTTGAACTCCCGGAGAATTTCGCCGCCGTTTGCCAGCCTTTCGCCAATGGGCGAGGCAAAGAATGCGGCTATTTTCCCGCTGTCCACCATGGTGCCCTGTTCCGGCGTCAGAAATCCGGTGCTTACCAGACGGTCAACCTCTGCCGCTACGCCCTCCCGGCTCCTGCAGTTTTCGAACCGCAGATACTGCATCGCCGCATGCATGGCGCTGCCCCGGGACAGGCTGTCCGCCCTGCCGCCAAGGAAGGCCGGCTGCCGGTAGGTATGCTCCTGCCGGCGGTTTCCTCCGGAGTTTTCCGCCGCTTCCGTATCCTTTTCCCGTCCCTTGATGCCGGTTGCGGTCTGTTTCGAGGGAGCCCGGGTCGCTGCCGCGTGAGCATAGCGAAAGGACAGTCCGTTCCGAATGGTCTCCTCCGCTGCCGGAGGCACGGGCAGCGTTCCGTTCACCGATACTGCGCCGGTTTCCTCTTCCCGCTTTACACCCTGGCACACCCGGATTCGCCAGGGGTTGTTATCCATACGGGTATTTCCGGGACTTCCGCCCAGTTGGTGCAATTCCCCCGCATCCGTCCGTCCCATTGCCGTGCAGAGGATCCAGTCCCCGGGGCAAACCGCTTCCCGGATCAGGGCGCTTCCTCCCGCCACCGGCAGTCTGGCCGCAATTTCCTGAAGCTTTTTGTCCAGTTTTTTTGCGGCATAGGTCATAATGAGCCGGTCCCGGGCACGGGTCATGGCAACATACAGGACCCGAAGTTCCTCACTGACACTCTCCTGTTCCATTTTCGCGGCGATGGACCGCCGGGCAAGGGAGGGGTAACGGACACGCAGTGCGGTATCTGCCACATTCAGCCCCAGCCCCAGATCCGGATCGCACAGCACCTGCTGGCGCAGGTCCTCCCGATTGAATTTCCGGGACAGGGCGCAGAGAAATACCACCGGGAATTCCAGCCCCTTGGAACGATGAATGCTCATAATCGTGACGCAGCCGGTACTGCTGCCGGACGCGGCGGTCATTCCGCTGGACTGCAAATTATCCAGATACGTCAGGAACTGTCCCAGAGAGCAGACACCGCCGCTCTCATAGCCGCAGGCAAATTTGAAGAACTGCCGCAGATTTTCCTTCTTTGCGTCACCGCCCGGCATTGCCCCATACAGGCTGTCGATCCGGGTCACGGTAAAGCACCGGTTCAGCAGGGAAATCAGGGTCCCCCGCCGGGCTTCCTGCCGCAAGGCAGCAAAGGTGGACAGGAAGTTCCGTTCCTTTTCCCCGTCCGAAACAGTCAGGGCGTCATAAAAGCTTCCCTTTGTATGTCCCGCCCGGATCTTTGCCAGATCGTCCGCCGTAAACCCGAACAGGGGGCTTGAAAGCGTGCTGACAAGCGGAATATCCTGCCGTGGATTCTGAACCGTCCTGAGCAGATCCCAAAGGTTCTGAACCTCCCGGGTTTGCAGGAGATCCATACCGCCTCCGATCACGCAGCGAATGCCTTCCGCTTCCAGCGCCCGCTGAAACTCCACGCCCACCGAGCCGGGGGACCGGAGCAAAATCACCACGTCATCCGGCTCCATGGGGCGCAGAGTATCACCGCTGCGGACCATGGTCGTTCCCAGCATCTGTTTGATTCGCCGGGCGGTAAATGCCGCCTCTTCTCCATAGGAATCTTCCTCTGACTCCAGCGCGTACAGCTCTACGCCGGGATCCGGCAACGGGGTGTGAGGCACACCCTCCCGCAGCGCCTCCGCCTCCGTGTAGCGCAGTCCCCCTACCTCCGGAGACATGCAGACGGAAAATACATCATTCACCGCGGCGATCACTTCTCCGCCGGAGCGGAAATTATGGCTCAGAAGCACCTTCCGGTCGCTGCTGTCCGAAACGGATGCAGCATCGGCAAAGGTCTGATACTTCTGCAAAAAAATCCCGGGATCCGCCAGACGGAACCGATAGATAGACTGCTTTACATCCCCCACGAGGAAGCAGTTGCGCTTCTGATCCGTCAGCACCGTAAAGATCGCGTCCTGCACCGCATTGGAGTCCTGATATTCGTCCACCAGCACTTCCCGGAAGCGCCGGGCAATTTCCTTTGCCGCCGCAGTCGGTCCCGAGCGGCTCTTTCCCAAAAGCAGATCCAACGTCCGATGCTCCAGATCGCCGAAGTCCAGCATCCGGCGGCTGCGTTTTGCGGCAGCGAAATCCGCACTGAACCGGCGCACCACATAAATCAGGCCCCGGACACCGGGGGCGGCCTGTTCCATGTCCTGCAGCAGTTCCTCCGAGGTTCCGCTGAAGGCCCTGCGCTTCTTTTTCAGCCCCTCCTTGCAGGCTTCCCGCACTGCCTTGATCCGATCCGTCAGTTCCGGATCCGGATTTTTTCGGGGGAACCGCAAGGTACCAAAGGAAACGTCCATACGCGCTGCCGCGCTGTCCCAGCTTTCGCACCGGCACAGTTCCGTCAGCTGGCACAGCGTATCCGACAGATTCTGCGTCACCTTATCAAATTCCGGCACCCGGGCGGCCTGCTCGGCGCACCAGCGCATTGCCTCGATATGATCTTCCAGAAACCGTTTGAGATCCGCAAGGAGGAAGGCTCCCCAGACCGTTTCCGAAATATCCGTCCCCGGTTCCATCTGGGCGGATCTCAGGCATTGCTCCAGCCAGCCCTCCGGGTCCAGATGGCAGCGGGCGCTGTCATAGACCTTGAAAATCAGCTCCGGAAGCGCCTTATCGTCCCGTCCCAGTCCCTGGGTTTCCACAAAAGCACGAAAATCCGGGTCGTCCGCCAGTTCCTCATAAGATCGATCCAACATATCGGACAGGACCGTGCGCCGAAGCTCATCGGTTTCCGTCTCATCCGCCACCCGGAAGTCCGGCGCCAGATCCAGGCGGTAAGCGTACTCCCGGAGAAGCTGGGTGCAGAAGCCGTGAACCGTGGAAATCTGGGTCAGATACAGCCGCTGGAGCTGCTTCTGCAAATGCCGGTTATCGGGATCCGCAGCAATTCTGGAGGTCAGCTCCGCACCGATCTTGCCCCGAAGCTCCGCTGCCGCCGCCTTGGTGTATGTAATGATCAGGAACTCGTCCAGCTGAGCAGGCGCAAGCGGGTCCGTCAGACAGCACAGAAGCCGTTCAACCAGAACCCGCGTTTTGCCGGAGCCTGCCGCCGCACTGACCAGAAGCTTTCCGCCCCGGTTGGTTGCCGCAAGCCTTTGCTGACCGGTAAGCTCATCCAGCATCTGTGCCCATCTCCTTTCCGATATCTTCCCAGAACCGCTGGGCCGTCATCGTCTTGTAATTTCTTCTGCCCGTTACCTCGCTCTTATGGCACACACTGCCATAGGGGCAGAACTGGCAGGCATCGTGGGACGAACCCCGGGTATACGGATTGGGGGTCACATTTCCCACCGCAATGTCCGTAACCAGCCGGTCCAGAACCCGAAACACATAACCCTCAAGCAGCTTCAGCTGTTCCCGGTCTGCCAGATCTCCCTGAACGGTTCCGTCCTTCTTTATCTGGAAGCTGCGGCTGGGATTCTCTCCCGGTTCCATGGCGCGAAGCACATCCTCGTCCTTCAGCAAGAGACCTTTTCGCTTCCACTTGTCCTGCCGCGCATGCTCCGCTTCCTGCGCATCCGGTTTCCCGTCAAGGGGAATGTAGGGCGCCCGGGCAGGGAAATACTGCACACCTGCCGGGACGGGCGTCTGCCCCAGAAGCTTTCCGCCGCTGTGCTTCAGCGCAAACAGATACAGCAGCATCTGCAATCCCACACCGTTGAACACGTCACAGTAGTCAAAGTCCTTTTTGCCGGTTTTGTAGTCCACCACCCGGTAATAGTTTGCCGCGCCGCTTTCCCAGACATCTACCCGGTCCACAAAGCCCCGAAGAAGGGCATTTATTTTTGCGTTGGGAATGGCGATAGGTGGCAGTCCGCCCTCACCGCCAAAGTTCACTTCAAAGTCCCGGGGAGCAAATTGGGACTTCGACAGCTCCTGCCACAATTCCGCAACGACCATATCCAGCTCCCGCAGGTTTCTCTGAAACAGGAACCGGGCACGCTGAGAAGCCAGCGGACCAAAATGCTCCTTTGCGTATTGATCTGAAAAATCGTGAGCAAGGGACAGGGTTTCTTCCAACGTGACCCGGTGAAAGCCACCCATATCCCGGACGCATCGGGCGGTATTTTCCAGCACCGCATGGACATAGGTACCAAACTCTGCCGGGTCTACCGCCGCTTCCCGCCGTTCTCTTGCCCGCAGACCGTATTTCAGGAAATACTGCATCCGGCACTCCGCCTGGGTATCGATCTGGGATGCGGACAGATTCAGACTTCGCCCGTAAAGTCCCCGGACTCCCTCCGGGGAAACGGTACCGAAATCATGGCCCGTCATTTTTCGAACCCCGGCGTATTCTTCCGAAAGTCCAAGCCTCCCGGCACTCTGCCCTCCGTCTCTGGATGCCAACCAGGCGCCGGCCTCCCACGAATCTGCCTGGGCAAACTCTGTTTCCGGATTTGCTTCCGTACTTCCGCCGCAGAGGCTTTCCATTCTTTTGAAGAGGAAAGACGGCTGTCCGGAGGAGCTGAATACGGTCACCGTTTCCTGTGCTCCCGTAAAAACGCCGTATATTTCCGCAAACTCCGCCTGAATTCCCTCCATGGCGCCGCCCGTCAGAGGGACGCCCAGACTGCGCAGCGCATCCCGCTCCGCATCCGTCAGCAATCCCACGGAACCGGAATAGCCCGGAAGGCTTCCTTCCTCTGCCCCCAGCACCAGCAGATACCGGCTGCTGTGGCAGCGCATGGCGGACACGGGTCCCATCTGCACCGCATCCAGCACCGGCGGAATGGTTCCCACATCGTACTGACTGAGCAGCAGGCGCAGGAGCCGGGTAAAGTGCTCCGTCTGCCAGTGAGTTTCTCCCAGCACATCATACATCTGTTCCAGCGCCGACAAGAGAATTTCCCAGAGCTGCCCCAGGATCTGGGCATTCCGGTCATCCCCCTCCGCCTCAAAGGCGGACGCAAGCTGTTCCAGCCGGGATTCCAGCCCGATTTCTTCCAGAAATCCGTAAAGGGTCAGAACCTGCTCCCGCAGAGCGCCCGCCTTGGAAAGCCCCTGCTGCAGGTGCATGAGCGGGGTCATGGCAAGCTCTCTTGCCGCATTCAGCAGGCGCAGCCGCTCGGTGGAGGCCGCGTCCCAGACGCCGGACAGGCCGTCCGGGTGGAACTGCCACGGACTGAGCCACTGCTTTCCCCGGATATTCCAGACCACCGCGTAGTTTTCCACCAGATCGCAGGTATCGGCGTCCAGCGGCGAAAGGGCGGAGCGAAGATATTCCAGCACATTTCTCCGCTCAAAGCCGCTGAGAGCGGCATCCAGTGCCGTAAGCACCGTACAGATCACATTTTTTTCCAGAATTTCTTCCGTACCGGAACGGTAAAGCGGAATCTTCAGCCGCGCAAAAACCTGCTCCATAACCGGTTGATAGGCGGCAACATCCGTCACCGCAACGGTAATATCCCGATAGCGGCGGCCCTCCCGCACGGCGGACAGGACGCGCTGCCCCGCCGCCAGACACTCCTGCCACAAAGATCCCGCAAGCACCGTTTGCAGGTTTCCGGAAAGGGCCCCCTCCTGAATCCGTCCCTGAAAAATCAGGTTCCGCAGGGGACGAAGTCCGTCCTCCCGTTCCGGGACTGTCTCGATCTGATACGCAACTCCCGCCCGTTCCGCACAGCGGATAAGCTCCGACGCGGTCTGTCCCGCCTTTTCGAAAGCCAGCAGCTTCGACCCGGGCGCATCGCAGTTCAGGCTCACCGTCACCTGAGGACTGGTGCGGATCAGGCTTTCCAGAATTTCCAGATGCTGCCGGGTAAAGTCCGGAAACCCGTCTATGTAAAAGATGTGATCGCTGCCGTATTCCCCGTCCTCCAGCTGCTCCAGCAGCCAGGTCATCTGATCCCGGGGATCCCGCTTGCCCCGGGCACAGATTGCGTCATAGGCGGACATCAGGAGCGAAAGCTCCTCCAGCTTCTGGGCAAGACTGCCCTCGGAACGCCCGGACGCCTGAAGCAGGTCCTCCGAAGAAATACAGCAGCGCTTGAATTCATCAATTGCTTCAATGAGCTTTTGCAGAAATTCCGGTTTGGTTTCCACAGCGGCGTAAGCCTTCAACCGGCTGGACAGCTGTCGTGCGGCAGAAGCCATGGCGACCACCCGTCCGCCGCCATCCAGACAGGGAAGCAGTCCCTGCTCCCCCCGCTCGGAAACTCTGGACGCCAGCCGGGAAAAGGACAACACCTCCGCATACCGGCTGGCGGTGTCCCCCGCCCAAGCGCAAAGCGCCCGTTCCGTCTCATGGCTGATCAGTTCCGGTACCAGCAGAATCCTTCCCGGATTTTCGTTTTTCACATCGTCCCGGATTCTCGCAAGGATCGCGTCCCGGTTCCGGGTCCAGTCCCTGCCCAACAGTAAATGGAGCATCCGTTTCCGCCCCTTTCTTTTTTCCACAACGGACGTACCGCTCAGGCACGGGCGGCACGTTCCGAATTATTTTTATCATAGCATATTTACAGAGAAATAAACAGGACTTTCCTCACTTTGCAAAAAGTTTTTCCAATTCTCCCAGTTTGTCCAGAAAGAAAAAACGAATCTCATAATGGGAATCTTCGGAAATGGCACAGGCAAGAGAGTCCGGGATTCCCGCGGCCTTCGCCGTATTCCGGAAACCGGACTCTGTCTGAGGCAGACACAGGGACGGGAACACCACACACCACCAGTTCTTCCCTTCCCCCTCTCCGATCCGGATTCGAAGGGAATTGTAAATCCCGGCGGGAAGCCGGAATGTATCGTAATCCCGAACCGGAAACGCTTCCCGGCACAGAGAAACCACCGCCCGCTGGGCGCTTCCGGCAGCATCCAGCGTCCGATTTGCCAGTTCCTGCAGAGCCGGGAGGTTCTTCTGCAAATACTGCTTTGCCTGCTCCGTATCCTGCACATCCGCCAGCGCCGTCCGCAGGCTCTCCACTACCGCATCCCGCACCTGAAGCTTCAGGTTCTGGTCCTCCGCTTCATTGGAATTTGCCACCACGTGCAGCCGGATCAGGTCCTCGTTCAGTCTCTGCCGGTCCGCAAGCACGGAACCGAACCAGAGGAAGGCGGCAACCAGTGCGCATCCCAATACCAGTTTTATCAGCTTTTTCATAAAAACACCGTCCAATCCGGAGAATACTCCCAGTATGGACGGTGTTTGGAAAAATTATACAAAAAGAGACATCATACCGGCTTTGCAATAAAAATCCCGGGATAATTGTCCTTCAGCATGTTGCAAACCACGGCGGCATACTCAAAGCTCGGCAGAATTGCAAAAACCGCCGAACCGGAACCGGTCATCTGCTGTCCAAGAGAGCCGTAGCTGTTGCAGATGGACTTGATATAGTTCAGTTCCAGGTGTTCCGAGGTCACCAGCGGGTCAAACACATTGCACACCTGATCAGCGATTGCCCGCAAATCTCCCCGCAGCAGGGCGCTCTCCATGGCACGGTTATCCGGGCGTCCTCCGATGGCCACGGAATCCAGCTTCCGGTAAAGTTCAGGCGTAGACACGGAGAAATCCGGTTTGCAGACAACGAATACGCAATCCGGCATGGGCGTCAGGGGGCGCAGCCGCTCTCCTCTGCCCTCCACCATCGCCGTCCCCATGAGGGTGCAGAACGGCACATCGCTGCCGACCTGCGCACCCAATTCTGCCAGCGCAAGGACAGACAGCGGCTCCTCATAATACCGGTTCAGTGCCCGCAGCACCGCTGCCGCGTCGGCGCTTCCGCCGCCGAGGCCCGCCTCGGAAGGAATCCGCTTGGTGATGCGGATGGCAATGCCGCCGGGATCCTTGTGCAGCTCTTCACAGAAAACCCTCGCGGCTTTCCACGCAAGATTTTCTTCATCCGTCGGAATTCCTTCTGCGCTGCATTCCAGCGTCCAGGGTTTTCCGGTATCCACATCGATTTCCACATCATCCCGCATGGAGATGGTCTGCATGACGCTTTGCAGATCGTGATAGCCGTCCGGGCGTTTTCCTAGCACGTCCAATGTCAGATTCAGCTTTGCGAACGCTCCCTCATAAAGTGTCGTCATAGTTTCCCCGCCTTTCTTTTTGTTTATTATAGCCGAATTCTGTCAGGAAAGCAACTGCGGTCCGGAATAAACTCATCGAAAAAGGACATAGTAAGGTCATCCAAAGAAAAAGGGAGGGAACATTATGGATACCATTGCATTGATTTTGTCCATTATCGGCTGTATTAACTGGGGCCTTGTGGGAATCTTCCGGTTTGACCTCGTGGCATGGCTGTTCGGCGGTTCCGGAACGGTCCTCAGTCGGATCATTTATACCCTGGTCGGCCTTGCCGGCCTGTGGAGCATCTCGTTTCTGTTCCGCGGAAACGGTTTTCTCAGCAAGGATTAAGAGAGTACTGCGTTTACGGCAGCACCGCGCAATTCGGCAAGAAGTCTCAGACAGGATTTTTGCCCCAATTCA
>ERZ857629.4356-NODE-4356-length-11049-cov-5.808168_pt1 | contig 11049 bp, 9 predicted proteins | sample MGYA00519700_ERZ857629 | MGnify/ENA primary metagenome ERZ857629 (study PRJEB31778, sample SAMEA3449351) | human gut metagenome | biome: human gut; feature: human-associated habitat; material: faeces | place: United Kingdom | collected 2010/2012 ... | reverse complement strand
TGGATTACAACCTGCTGATTTTGAATCGGAAACGGTTTAATCAGCAGACACTAATCAGTAAGCTGTTTTGAAAAACTGTATAATAGAAATGATAACACCCCCGGATGAGGCAAGTGCCTTGTCCGGGGGTATTGTGTTGTGAAAGTTGAGACAAAGATTGAGAAAGGGTAATGGGTTTGTGGAATGACAATTATAATTTTGGATATTATAATAGAATTGATGACATAAATATTGACAAAATAAATATAAATATGGTACGTTTTTCTTGGAGGTGAGAGTATGCTGAAAGACTATTTAATAGAAAATTACGGATACAATGAGCCTATTTTTTTGAATGATTTAGCGGTGGAAGGACTGTCTGAAAATGCGGTACGCCAGTCGGTAAAAAGACTTGTCGCAAGCGGTTTTTTGGAAAGATATGACAATGGAATCTATTATATACCAAAGCAGGGCGGAGTGCTTGGAAAAAGTTATCTTGACCCGTCCGCTGTTATTATGCGCAAATATGTGCAAAGTAAATCCGAGACTTACGGGTATGTTACAGGCATATCGTTTGCCAATCAATTAGGGTTAACGACGCAGGTACCCGCTGTGATAGAGATTGTTACTAACCGTGAAGCTACCAATGGGCGAATCATTACAATCGGCATGCAAAGAGTCAGGATTAGAAAGGCACCGATTGAGGTTTCCAATTCCAATGCAGAACTTTTACAGCTGTTGGACAGTATCGGTCAGGCTGAAATGTACACAGAATTGCCGATGAAAGAGACAATAGATACGTTGGTAGGATATGTGCGGAAGAAGCGCTTCACAAAAGAACAATTATCGGAGGTGTCTTCTGTCATAACCGGTGCCACCGCAAAGAAGATGATTGAATGGGGGATGATTTATGAATTTGCACTTTGATAAGGAAATATTTGAAGAGTTAATCGTCGGCGCCTCCAATGAACTTGCAATTCCGGGTAATGTAATTGAAAAGGACTATTATGTAACCATTACGCTTAAATCCTTATCAGAGAAATTAGAGGATATGGTATTTAAGGGAGGAACATCACTGACAAAGTGTTACGGATTGCTAGAGCGTTTTTCAGAGGACATTGATTTGTCCTATACGGCGGAAGCCGGAATGCCGGGAGATGCCAGAAAGAAAAAACTAAAAAGGGCCATTGTAAAAACAATGGATGAATTCGGTTTTACCGTTACGAATTTGGATGCGACAAGAAGCCGCAGGCATTATAATTGTTACAGGGTAACTTATCCGTCCATGTATGAACGGTCGAATATACTCAAGCCGGAACTGGTGGTTGAGACTTATGTGGCACTGTTGCCTTTCCCGACAACTAAACGTATGGTGGATAATTATATTTATCGTTTTTTGAATAAAATCAACCGGCTGGACTTGGCAGAGACCTATAATTTAATGCCCTTTGAAATTACAACACAGACGATTGAAAGGACATTGGCTGATAAAGTATTCGCTTTATGCGATTACTATATGCAGGGAGAGGTGGAACGTCATTCAAGGCATTTGTACGATATTTATAAGATTGTAAGTTCCATTGGTATTACGGAAGAATTGGTTCGGCTGATTCCGGCGGTAAGGGCGGTACGCTCGGAACTAACGATTTGTCCGTCGGCTAAGGCTGATGTGTGTGTGACAGATATTTTGAAAGAAATAGTTGAAAACGGAGTTTACAGGGACGATTACAATAATATAACGCTAGGGTTACTGTTTGTACCGGAGACATATGATACAGTCATTCAGAGTATAAAGCAACTGGCGGACAGCGGGATTTTTGGGGCGCCTGCACAAAATATGTATAAAATACGCAAATAATTCGATGAAAATCCCGCACATTTATGGTACGCTATGTCTATACTTTTCAAAATATCTTGCAGAGGACGGAAAACGATATGGAACAGGCGGACGGAATCAGATATAGTGTTAGTATGAAAAAGGGATACCGGATATTTTGTGGGATATTCTCTATTTTGATGTTTGCCGCATCGGTGATGTGTGCTTTTTGGGGTATTGGGAAATGTGAGACATTATTAAACTATAGTGCGGTACTGTTCTGCATTCTCTTTTTTATCTTGGTCGGGTGTGTCTGCATTTTTTCCATTACAAAACGGGTAGAGATATATAAAGGAAAAATCGTTTATTACAACGGATTTTGGAAAAAAGAATATCGTATGTCGGATATTTGCACATCCAAAACACAGGAGGAATCCTTCGACATACACAATGATGTGAACGCAGTGAATGGAACAAGCTGGGATATGGTCACTACTTTTTATGATGCAGCCGGAAAGAAACTGTTCAAATTCGGGTTGGCATATCAGAATACGGAGCGCCTTCAAAAAGATGCGCAGAACGCTCAAAAAAGCATAAAAGGGATTCAGAATAACGAAAATAAGAAAAGCAAATAGCCGGGAGAAAGAGAAATGAGTGAAATTTTATTAGGTTCCCATGTGGGAATGTCCGGGAAAGAAATGTTTTTGGGTTCGGTGAAAGAGGCGGAAAGCTACGATGCCAATACATTCATGATATATACCGGAGCACCGCAGAATACGAGGAGAAAAGAAATTTCCGAACTGAATATTGAGGCGGGACTGCGCTATGCCGAAAAATGCGGAATCCGGGAAATCGTCATTCATGCGCCCTACATTATCAATCTCGCCAACACCGTGAAACCGGAGACGTTTGATTTCGGGGTGGAGTTTTTGGCAAAAGAAATAAAACGGACGGCGGCACTCCACAGTAAAATTCTGGTGCTTCACCCCGGCTCGCATTTGGGAGCGGGTGCGGAAGCGGGAATCGCGCAGCTTGTCAAGGGACTGAACATGGTTCTGGATAAGGACGAAAGTGATGTGTACATTGCACTGGAGACCATGGCGGGAAAGGGCGGAGAAATCGGCAAAACCTTTGAGGAACTGCGCATGATATACGATGGGGTTCACAAACCGGAGAGGCTCAGAGTCTGCTTTGATACCTGCCATGTCAATGATGCGGGATATGATTTGGTTTCTGACTATGAAAAGGTATTATCCCAATTTGACGAGGTGATTGGGCTGAATCAGATTGCCGCCATACATGTGAATGACAGCGTCAATCCCTGCAGATCCCATAAGGACCGCCATGCCAATATCGGAAAGGGCACCATTGGATTGGACACTCTGCGGAAAATCGTTCACGATGAACGGTTTCTGGCGGTTCCGAAAATACTGGAGACACCGTATCTTTGCGCAGAGGGAGAGGACAAGAAAACCATACCGCCCTATAAACAGGAAATTCAGATGCTGCTGCAATAAGTAAAAACAGAAATGAAGCAAAAACCAAACATCAGGAGGAATTTTCATGACCATTCATGAATACGGACAGGACAAAGAGAAAGTAATGGTATTAATACATCCGTCGGCGGTTATGTGGGACTATTTTGAGTACGTCATTCCGCTGCTTAAGGATGACTTTCATCTGATTATCCCGGCGCTGCCCGGATATGACGAGGAGAATCCCGGCGAAGATTATACCAGCGTGGAGGAAATTGCGGATAATCTGGCAGACTGGCTGACCGCACACCATATCGAAACCGTGGACGTTCTCTACGGCTGTTCCATGGGCGGCAGCGTAGTGCTTCGCCTGCTTGCCACCCAGAAAATTGTAGTCAAAAATACCGTTTGCGACGGCGGAATCACGCCCTATCAGCTGTCATGGCTTATCACAAGATTTATTGCCATCAAAGATTTTCTTATGATGTCTATGGGAAAAATCGGTGGACTGGGACTTTTGGAGAAAGCATTTTCCACCGATGAATACAGCAAAGAGGACTTGAAGTACATGGCAAATATTTTCCGTTTTATGAGCTATAAAACCATCTGGAGAACGTTTGAGTCCTGCAATAATTACGATATGCCGAAGCACTTGCCCGAATATCGGGGACGCTTCCGGTATTGGTATGGGGACAAGGAAGTGAAGGACCGGAAACAGAATATCGCATACATAAAGGAATGTTTTTCCCATGCGGAGTTCATAGAACTTAAGAATACGGGACACGCCGGCATGGTAACCCTCCATCCGCAGGAAATGGCAGAGCGGTTAAAAAGGCTGCTGTAATCTGCTGCAATAGGAAATATGGGCGGAAATCATTTCCCGCACCGGAAAAATAATCAAAGAATTAAAATAAGAAAAAAGACAGGATTTATATTGGAAGTCAATTTCGTGCGTGCTATAATAGTGCCAGATAAAGAAAAAAGCTGCCGAGGGCGGCTTTTTAAAACCACTATGGTTAGTAAATACTAACTTTGAGGAACCCATATATCACATACCATATATCCCATAGTGGATTGGAAAGTTGCTTTCATACTATCCGACAGGCGGGAGGAAAATATTGCCTGTGATTTGAATGACACGGCGTGGTTTGAGAAAATCGATGCCGCGGACGGCGCAGTATTTTTCGCCGCCGGAGTGTTTTACTATTCTGGTCTTCGACGCTGCCGGAAAGAGTGCGGTAAAGCTGATGCTGAAAACATGGATTAAAGATGCGAAAATCAAGGATGTGGGAGCCTATTTTGCCGTTGCGGATGCAAAAAAGGAGCTTTCTGACTGGGCGCCGGGGCTTCAAGCGTCAGCCAAAGGCTATATGCTTGGGTATCAGAGCCTTGATGACCCGTCGGTAAAAGGATTTTACCGCTTTTTGACAAAGGTCGGGGATAACATGATGACCGTCAGAAAATTGCACTTCGCTATCCGGAAGAGCAGCAGAAAGCTGTCTGGGAGCGGGTGCAAAAGCAATATGTGGATTTTCTTTCCGACTGGCGCACCGACCTCGGCGGCAGCAAAAATTTTCACAACGGCAAGGGCGGCAACTACGACTGCATAGCCCTCATGGCATATTACGTTGTCTGCAAGGAGGTCACAAGTCTTGCGGAGATTGAAGAGATGGAGGGCAACCTGATGCTGACCGCATTCCGCAAGATGAAATTTGTGGACTGCAACCGTCCGCTTTTCAAAAACTGATGTACCGCGCTTTTTTAAATGCCAAGAAGCAGTGTGACAAGTGGGGCGATTTTCAGATGAATGTCGCACCCTTTGAGAAGGATAAGCTCATTTATTACGAATTTACGGAATGTCCTACCGCAGAATTTGCCAAAAAGCATGGACTCTTGGAGGTCATGCCGGCGCTGTGCAATCCCGATTTTGAAGCAATGGAGCTGATTCATGCCCGTTTGGTGCGTAAAACCACCTGCTCCAACGGCTGCAAGTGCGATTATACCATATACGGCGACAGGGACGGATATTTAAAGGAGCACCCGGAATACCGGGACGAACAGGGCTACCGGGGAAACCGGTAGTACCGTTATAAGGCGCGATTGCGCAGTGAGGAGAAAAAGATGAGTGATTTTAACGACATAGGAATCAGCCGCCAGTTAGACTGGTAGCGTATTCAAAAACTGCTTTCCATCGGACTGTTTTCAGCCGTGCTGCATTTGGTGGGAGATTTGATTTTGGGCTGGGGAGTGGAGGATGAAAGCCTTTGCCAAAGGATTCACGCCCTACCCGAAGTGGTGCTGGGTATTTTTCATGCCTGTGGGTATGGCGGCGGTGCTGCTACTGAATATTTTCGGTAATCAGCCCTTTGTCAACGCACTCTCCTGCGCATGGCTCAGCGTGGGCAATATCTGGATCTTTGGCGGGCTGCTGGTGATGGTAAAAGGAGTTCCGATTGCCGGCTACGACACGGAAAAGAAACTGGCTTTTTTAAAATATCCGGATGGAAGGAGAAAGTATGCAGCAGCAAAGTGATTGAGTTGTACATGAGCGCTGATATAAATACCACTTTTTGCGTGTTTGAAGGCAAAAGGTGGTATTTTTTTGCAAAAATACTTGACTTGTCCCCGAAGGTCTATGGTATAATGGGCATAATAAAATGTAAATACATTTACAAGGTGCATAGTCTGATTTTGTACATTGTGAAAAATGCAGAGATTCAAAGAGATTCAAAAGAGGAGGTTTCAGGTCTATGAAGAAACGAGTGCTGAGTCTGTTCATGGCATTTACGCTCTGCTTTTCCATGCAGCCCACGGTGGCGTTTGCAGCGGAAACGGGTGTAGTAACGGAACAGGAAGTACCAAGCAGTGAGAATACCACTGAAGTCTACACCACCGGAAGTATCAGTGACGGAGATGTCAGCGGTGGGGACGCAGGCGTACAGGACGCAGAAAAAGACGAGGCTGTACGTGCGGCGCAGGAACTGATTAACGCCCTGCCGGACGAGGTGACGGCAAAGAATGCGGACGAGCTTCAGGCACAGCTGATTGCCATTGACGAGGCTTTGGCGGCACTGAACGCTGAACAGCGTGGAAGCTTGAATATGGCGCGCTATGAGAATATCTGCGTGGCTCTGACTACGTTTGTGGCGGTGCTGGCCGGCGTACATACTGCACACTGCTACTGTGGTGATCCTAATTGCACAAGCACACAACATACCAAGCCGGACGAATGGACGGCGCTGTCATATGACCAAACTACCGGTCAGCTAAAGATAGCCGGAGTAGACTGGAATCCGACTTCTGCCGACTGTTATATACTGCCGGCGGGTAGCTATTATCTCGAAACTGACCTTAAAACGGGTGCTACCATTCAGAACAGCGGAAATGTAAATCTCTGCCTGAACGGTCACAGCATCACAGCGACGGGCAACTTTGACGTCCTCAAGTTGGTCGGTAATGATCAAGCCACTGGCTCTGCGAGGGTTTGGGACTTCTATCTTTGCGACTGCGTTGGCGGAGGCGAGATTACCCATGACGAAGGGGCAATCGGTAGGGGTGTAAATGCGAACAACCTCAGCTGCTTCACCATGTACGGCGGCACGATCACCGGCAACAATGCGGGCAACGATTTTGGCGGAGGTGTTTATGCCGATCACTACTTCTACATGGCCGACGGTACAATCTCTAATAATCAGGCTAAATCAGGCGGTGGTGTGTATGGGTCGTCCACTGTCCGGATAAATGGTGGTTCCATCGAAAACAACACTGCTACTTCCGGTAACGGTGGCGGTGTATGGGTTAGCACGTCGGATGTTACATTCACCATGTCCGGCGTTTCAATCACCGGCAACACGGCGAAAGACATGGGCGGCGGTGTGTACATCGGGAAAAGTACTTATGTCACCATGTCCAACGTTTCGCTCACCGGCAACAAGGCGGACAGCAAGGGCGGCGGTATGATGCTGCAGACCTCGGGCGATATCTCTATGCGAGGCAAGGTGGTGATTAATGAAAACACGGCTGCAAGCAAAGCAAACAATCTCTATTTGGAAGATAGTGGAAAGATCAAGGTCAAAGCCGCATTGACCGGTTCAAAGATTGGCGTGAGTCTGCCGATCGATGAGAACGATTATGTCGTTGTCGCTAAGGGCGATTCTTATTCACTGACATCCGAAGATAAGGATGTCTTCGCCCTTGATGATGTTGATGCTGGCTATGTGCCGATTGATGTAGATAACAGTGTTGCTTTTCGGAAAGGAGACCCGCATGAGCATGCTATCTGTGTCAATGCGGACTGCACCGAGGCTGGTCACGGCAATGTGGTGTGGAAAGGCATCAATGACCTCAGTGAAATTAAGGAAGATGGCAACTATTATCTGAAGAAGTCAGTGACTCGCTCCTCCACATGGACTTGCTATCATAATGTAAACCTTTGCCTGAACGGCAACAGTATCATAGTGTCGGCAGCGAAAGATGCCATTAAGGTAGTTTATGACCATACCTTCACACTCTGCGACTGTAACGGCAACGGTAAGATTACTCACAAATCCGGACAGACCGGCAGAGGCGTGTATGTAGTAAAAGGCAACTTCACCATGTACAGCGGCAGCATCACCGGTAATAAGACGACTACCGGTGGCGGTGTAAATGTAGGCACAAGCGGCAGTTTCACCATGTACGGCGGCAGTATCACTAAAAACGAGGCTTCTGGCAATGGTGGCGGTGTGAATGTAGGCGCATACAGAAACTTCACCATGTACGGCGGCAGTATCACCAACAACATAGCTTCTGGCAAAGGCGGCGGTGTGAATGTGGATGCAAAAGGCAGCTTCGCCATGTACGGCGGCAGTATCAACGACTACAATATAGCGAGTGACAATGGTGGCAATGGTGTGTATGTGGGCGGCACCATGACCGTAGGCGGCGGTGCACAGATCACCGGCAATGGTGGCAGCAATGTTTATTTGCCCGATGGTCAGTTCATCACGGTTGACAAGGCGTTGAACGAAAATGCCAAGATCAATGTGAGCATGGCGACAGCAATTGCTGAAAACACGTATGCTGTTATTGCCAAGGGCACAGACACCTATACGCTGACGGATCAAGACCTAAACGCTTTTGCTAGCGACAATATATATAGTAAGAGGCTGATGGGTACGGATGTCATTTTTATTAACGGCGCGCTGCATGAGCACGCGGTTTGCGGCAAAACGGGCTGCACCGATGAGGGTCACGATAATGAGGTGTGGACAGGCATTTCTAATCTCAGTGATATTACTTCAGATGGCAGCTACTATCTGAAGGACAATGTGGATCTCACGGATACATGGACATGCGAGAATAATGTAAAACTCTGTTTGAATGGAAAAACGATCACCGGTGCAGAAGGATATAATGCCATTGAGGTTGCAGGCGGAAAAACGCTTGAAATCACCGACTGTAGTAAGGACTCAGCCGGAAAGATTACTCACGCGTCCGGGCTCGGTCGTGGTATCGATGTTTATGGCACATTCACTCTGTGGAATGGTATTATTACCGGAAATCAGGAAAGCACTGTTGGTGGCGGTGTGTATGTAACTTCAAACGGTAGCTTTATCATGAATGGTGGCGATATCACCGGAAACAATGCTAACGACAACGGTGGTGGTGTGTATGTAACTTCAAGCAATGGTTTTACCATGAACGGCGGCACCATCACCGGAAACAATACTAGCGGCAACGGTGGCGGCGTGTATGTAACTCCAAGCGGTAGCTTTACCATGAATGGTGGCAGTATCACCGGAAACAACGCACAGAAGTCTAATAGCGGCGGCGTGTATGTAGCTGTGTCTTTGTCTTCATCTGCAAGCGGCACCTTCAAGGTGTCCGGTGATGTGCAGATTACAGACAACTGGAAGAACGGTGAGCCCAATAGCGAGGGGATATATGTGCAAGGTACTGGAGAGAAAGGTAATGTCTATCTGGACGGTAAGCACGATGCAACCATCACCATTGAGGCGGGACTGTCGGAGAAAGCCCGGATTGGCGTGAGCAAAAATACGAAGACGCTTGACCAAAATGGCGTTTGCTTAATTGCCAAAGGTGCGACTGATGATAATATGAACTACACCGAGATATTCACCCCCGATGTGGATCAGAGTAAATATTTTATCACCCGTAATAATGATACCGGGAAGGGCTTACTGAGACTCGGCATACATCAGCACAGTTGGGAATACACGCTGGGCGCAGACGGCAAGACGATTACCGCTACCTGCGTCAATACAGCGAACTGTCCCGACACTGACGGCGGCAGCGTGACCATCAAGGCACCCGATGAGAATACTCTGACCTATGATGGCAGCAAAAAAACGGCAACACTTGAGAATAACCTGCTCACAGGTGAGAGCACTCCCACAATCAGCTACACGCTGGGAAGCGGGCAGGGTGGTATGCTCCCTGAGAATTCCTACCCCACCAATGTGGGTACCTATACCGCAAGCATCACAGTGGGCGGTGTGACTGCAAGTGTGACGTACGAGATTAAAAAGGCAGATCCCGCGGCGAAAGATTTTGTCTTTACCGCACCGGGCAATTTGACATACGATGGCAATGCAAAGACTGCAGAAGTCAAGGCTGCGACGAACATCACCGGCATGGGCAATGTCACGGTGGAATACTATCAGGGCGAGACAAAAGTGCAGCCCGTTAATGCAGGTGAATACACGGTTAAAATCAGCGTTACGGACGGCACGAACTATAACGCGGCAAGCGGACTGACGAACACAAGCTGGGCGTTTACGATTGCTCCCATTACCACCACACCGACCGTGGAACTGAGAGGTAACATGACTTACACCGGCGAAAAGATTACGCCGGATGTTACCGTAACCATCGATGGCAAAACGCTGACGGAGGGTACGGACTACACCATTACTTACGGTGATAACATAAATGCCGGTACGAATGCCGGTTCTGTAACCGTTACGGCAATGGGCAATTATGGATTTACGGATTTTGTAAAGAACTTTACCATTAAGAAGGCGGATCCGGAACTGAGCTTTGAAAAGTCCGCTGTGACCAAGACTTACAGCGACCGCAGTCAACCCTTCACAAATTCGATTACCCGTAAAGGTGACGGTAAAGTCACCTATAGCAGCAAGGACACAACTGTTGCAACGGTGGACGAAAACACCGGCAAAGTTACCATTGTCGGCGTAGGAACAGCTGTCATCACCGCGACAGTCGCTGCAACGGAAAACTATGAGGAAGGTTCGACGAGTTACACACTGACGGTGAATAAGGCACGCCTTGTGGTCAACGGGGTGATTAAAGCCAAAGACAAGACCTATGACGGTACCACGGATGCTGACGTTGAAGTATCATTTGCTGACGAGAACAACGCTTTGCTGTATCTGAAGCCCGATAAGGACTATACCGTAAGAGGCACGTTCAGCAGCCCGAATGCGAGTGACTCTGCGCAAACAGTAAAGGTCGAGATAACACTCAAGGGGGATTGTGCGGAGAAATATACACTGGAAAATGACACATATAAGGCTTATGCGTACATCAATGCAAAGCCTATCAGCATTGCAAACGTACTCCCGCAAAATCGCAGCTACAAGCGGAATGATACCTCCGTGACCATTATGGGAGTGACCTTCAACGATAGCACGAACACGCCTGTTATAACGCTGAAAAATGGTCTTGACTATACCGTAAGCGGCAGGATGACTGATGCAAATATCGGCACAAACAAGGAAGTTACCGTTACGGTGACACTGCAGGGAAACGCGGCAA
>ERZ857629.4353-NODE-4353-length-11055-cov-2.564545_pt1 | contig 11055 bp, 6 predicted proteins | sample MGYA00519700_ERZ857629 | MGnify/ENA primary metagenome ERZ857629 (study PRJEB31778, sample SAMEA3449351) | human gut metagenome | biome: human gut; feature: human-associated habitat; material: faeces | place: United Kingdom | collected 2010/2012 ... | reverse complement strand
GCTGGAGCGCTTTTTGCAGGATGCCGGTATGAGCGGCATTTCGCTGATCGAATTGCCCTACGACCCGCAGGAGTTTTACACCGCGGTAAAAGGCGACGTTCAGCGGCAGGCGGTGGCGACGAGCGAAAACGGCGAAATATTTGAAAAGCGCGGGATAGTTTTAGACGGAGAAAAATTACCCGAAAACTGTTCGCTCCGAGATTTCCGCGACCCTTACGTTTTTCAAATCGGCGACAGATATTATATGATTTGCGGTTCGCAGGCGATCGACGGAGACGGACAAGTAATCCTTTTTTCATCGGATAATTTGTTCGATTGGAATTTTTCGGGAGTTTTGCGAAAAGATCCGAAGCCTACGCTCGGAATATACGAATGTCCGTGTTTTTGCGTTTCGGGCGGAAAAGATATAATTATCACGAGTCCGCAGGGGTATAAAACGGATGACTGGCGTTTTGAAAACGCGTGTTCATCGATTTATACGGCGGGAGAAGCGGATTTTAAAAACGGCGGATTTTTACCCGAATACGAAGACGAAATAGACGGTGGCTTTAATTTTTACGCGCCGCAGGTTTTAACGGCACCCGACGGCAGAATTATAATGATTGCATGGATGCTTCCCGGAATAATCGAATCGCCTGCAGCAGCCGATGAATGGCGGGGAGCCATGACCTTGCCGCGCGAAATCGAGTTTAAAAACGGCACATTATATCAATATCCCGTGCGCGAAATCGAAAAATACAGAGAAAACCCCGTGCGTTTTGAAAACGTGAAAATAAAAAACGATACGACTTTAAACGGAGTTGCGGGCGATAAAATAGAAATTGTATGCGATATTTTCGTGGGTAATGCAAAAAAAATCGGTGTTAAAATTTTTGAAAGCGAAAATAATTACGCTTCGGTTTATTACGACGTCGAAAGCAGAAAAGTAATGTTCGACCGTTCGCAAACGGGCTTGGCTCTATATCATGATAAAAACGAAAAAGACGCGTCTGTAAGATCGGTAAAAGCCGATTTGAAAAACGGAATAATCTCTTTCAGAATTTTTCTGGACGTTTCGTGCGCCGAAATTTTTATAAACGGCGGCGAGCGGACGATGACCGGCAACATTTTCACCAAAGAAAACGGAAAATGCGTTTCGTTTTTTGCCTTTGGAGGTGTTGCGAAAATCATATCGCTTGAAAAATACGATATTATAGTAAATGACTCGTGGCAGAATTAAATAACGCAGGCAGCTAAAACGCAGAACAAATACATATATAAAAAAATGCGCATATATGCGCGCTTAAAAAGGGAGCCGATTCGACTTCTTTTTTTTGTTTTTAATTTTGGTTTTTTTAATGCAAGTATAAAAAAATCTTTGTTTTTCTTTTCGGTTTTTTAACGTGCTAATTCAAATAAAGCTGCAAATACAGAACAAAAGCACAGTATTAAAGAACATTTTACTATTGTTTTGTTTTTTCTTATATGCTATAATTTGCTTGAACATAGAAAGTTTACCAATCCGACAAATCGGGGAGTTTGGGATATGAATAATAAAAAGTTTACGGTTGCTATAATAGGGCTCGGGGCGCGCGGCGCAGAATCTTACGGAAGATTGGTGCATTCGATGAAAGACAAATTCGAAATAACCGCGCTGTGCGATAAAGACGAGCAAAAACTTAAAAAATACGAAAAAATATTCGAAACGAGCGAATTGTTTAACGACGAAACCGAATTTTTTAAACAAAAGCGCGCCGACGCTATAATTATCGCCACGCTCGACCGTGACCACGTTCGGCAATGCGAACGCGCGCTCGAACTTAAATACGACGTGCTTTTAGAGAAGCCCATAACCGATGATTTAGACGAATGCGAAAGGCTTTTAAACGCCCACAAAAAATACGGTGGCAAAGTCGTAGTATGTCACGTTTTGCGCTATGCGCCCGCATTTATCGAACTTAAAAAAGTGTTAGACAGCGGCGAATGCGGCGAACTTGTAATGATCGATACGATAGAGCAGGTTTCTTATTGGCATCAGGCGCACAGTTTCGTAAGGGGGAACTGGCGCAACCGCGAACAGACTTCGCCAATGATACTTCAGAAGTGCTGCCACGATTTAGATTTGCTTCAATATTACGCAAACTCGAAATGCGAAACGCTTTCGTCCATAGGCGATTTAAAGCATTTTAAAAAGTGCAATCAACCCGAAGGAGCGTCGGACCGATGCGAAGAATGTAAATATGTCGACGAGTGTTGTTACAGCGCCCGCGGGATATATATAGGTAACTGGAAAGCAATCGGCAGCCCCGATAACTGCTGGCCGTATAACATGCTCACTACCGAATATCCGCTGACCGAAGAAAACATCAGAAACGCGATAAAAACCGGACCTTACGGCAGATGTGTTTACGCTTGCGATAACGATGTAGTAGATCACCAGATAGTTTCGATGACTTTCGAAAACGGAATTAAGGCGAATTTAAGAATGACCGCGTTTACGCAGAGCGGCGGCAGAATAATGAAATTCTATTGCACCAAGGGTGAGTTCGAACTTGACGAAGCGACGAATATAGTTACCGTTCGCGTGTTCAACAAACCCGACAAAATAATCGACGTGAACGCTCTTATCGATAAGTCCGATAACCACGGCGGCGGCGACGCGGGGCTTATAAACGCATTTTACGAAACGTTGTGCGGAAGAGGTTCGCCCACTGCGCTCGAATCGTCGGTCGAAAGTCATCTTATGGCACTCAAAGCCGAACAATCGCGCCTTAAAAAAGGCGAGTTGTTAAAAGTCCACGATTAAACGATATTTGTTGAAATCGTGTTGTTTTATATAAAACGAACAATAATTTTAAAGGGGTAAACGATGAGAAACAAATTCTTGAAAGTGTGTGTGGCTGTTTTATCGGCAATGCTTTGCGTTACCGGCGTCGCATGCGGCAAAAACGCCGATGCGGGTTTTAATTGGAAAACTAAAACCTACAGGGGCGCGGTAAAAGTGGGAACGAACGAAGTAAAGGTCTATTCTACCGGCAATGAAAACAATTACAAAACCGTTTCGTTCGAAGAAACAAACGCGCTTTGCGAAGACAACGAAGGGCAAGGCTGGGTAGTTTTGGAAGAACCCCTTTACGGCGGGCTTCCGTCGCTCGGTTATAAAGGCACCTTGCCCGAAGTAAAAGCGGTTTCGCTTTCTACGGGCTGGTCGGTTATCGAACAGACTCCGGGCGTTTACGATTGGCGCGAGATGGATAAAACCATCGAATATTGGGTAAGTCAGGGTAAAACAATAAACATGCGGCTTTGCACCGACGGATTAACCCTTAATCAAGGCGTTATTCACGGTTGCCCCGCATGGATATTCGAAGAACCTTATAACGTTCCGCAAGTAGTGAACGACGGGCAAATTTACGCCGATCTTTCAAGCAAGGTATATCAAACCGAACTTAAAAAATTCCTTGCCGTGTTTGCGGAACATTACACAAACGAAAACTATCCATACCGCGACGCTATCGAAGTAGTAGAACTTCGCGGCTACGGAATGGTAGGCGAATGGCACTCCGGCTGGAATACTTACAGCAGCGTTGAAGAAAGGACCGAAACTTTGTGCTCTATAATTGACATGTGGCGCGAAGCGTGGGGCGATAAACTTCTGGTTTTATCCTGCACCTATGAATTTTTGCAGAATATGCATGGTGTTATCGACGCACAGTCGTATTCCGATTTTATGTATTACATGGGTTACGACCACGCGCTTACACTCGATAACATAACTTTCCGCCGCGACGGTATCGCTTTTGCCCTTCAGAAATACGATATGCGTATGGCTAACGACTATTTCTATATGAATACGGGGCTTCCGTTGTTCGGCGAAATAGGCGACGGATATTATAAACACGGCGACGACGCGGCGTATCCGCTTTTCGAATCGCTTAACGAAGCGCTTCATAAATGGCGCGTAAACTATAACACCGTAATCGGCTGGGTTGCTCAGGATTTCGGCGTTGTAATAGAAAAAGAAACTGCAATGGTCGAATATTTCAACCGTTACATGGGCTATCGTCTCGTTCCCGACAAAGTAGGATATTCGTCGAAAGTAAAAAGCGGTGACAAATTCTATTTAGACGCGTTGTTTACAAACAAAGCGATGGGCAGATGTTGGACCGATTACGACCTTTCGATTTATTTCGAAGACGAAAACGGCAACACCGTATATTCGCAGGCAAACAAAAACTTTAAGCCTATTGCGATAAACGGCGGCGAGCCGCGCATGTTCAACCTTTCATACGACCTTCCCGCAGACTTAAAAGCCGGTAAATACACCGTTAAAATGGCAATAACGGACGCCGACGGTAGACCTGCGATCGAAATGCCTGTATCGGGCGGTGACGGCAACAAAAAATATTACGTAGGCGAAGTAACCGTAGGAAACACCGCTGCCGAACGCGCGATTAAAATCGATGAAATAAGCGAAGTAACTTCGTTTAAAGCGGTAGGAAGCGGCATGCTAACTTCCCGCCTTGTAAACGTTGACGGAAGCAAAGCCATCGTAGGCGGCGGAGACGGAGTGTTCGCTCGCGGACAAAAACTCGAAAACGGAAAAACCTATTACGTTACTTTCGAATATAAAACGGACAAAGACAAAAAAGACATCAACATCGAAGACGACAGTGCCTATATCGCCGGCGCGGTAACCGAAAACGGCGAATGGGGCGACGGTTACGAATGGCTCGATGTTTCGAACATGGTTGCAGGTCGCACCGTTACTGTTAAAGTTCCGTCCGACGGAAAAACCTATCATCTCGGGTTCGGCGCCAAAAACGGAGCGGCTAAAATCGCAATCGACAACGTAAGCGCGGTAAAAGCCGACGCTCTGGACCTTGCGATAAACGTAAACACCCGTTATACGACCAAAAACGACGACGGCTCTTACGAAATGTTAAGCAGACTCAACATTAAATGGGCTGACGGTATTCAGATAGCGAACAAACTCGACGCACATTCGACTTATATGCTCACGTTTGACGCGGCAACCACTTCCGAAATATCGGGCGGCGGATTCTTCTATGCGAGAATGAGCGTTCCGAACGAAGACATGACCGATAAATACGGCGCTGTAGAAAACTTTACAGAAAACAGAATCGGTTCGTTTTATACTCCTGTAGACAAAGGCTATCGCAAATATTCTTATGTATTCAATACCGGTGATTATGCAGACGGCTCGTCGATAATGCTCGGCGTAAGAAATCTGGGCGGCGTTTCGATTAAAAATCTGTCGCTTACCCGTCTTGCAACCGATTATTCTTACGACAGCGATAATGTTAAAATAAAACACAACGTCGTTCCCGATAAAGGAATAAACGTAGACGAAAACGGAATCGTAGAAAACTTTGAAGCAAGCGTGTTCAACGGCGGATGCATGTTCCCCGGCGACAGAACCACGGGTATCATTTCGGATAAGGAAAAGTATTTAATAAGCGGCAAATACAGTTGCTACATTGAAAACACCAATCCGTTAAGTCCCGCTTATGAATTCAATGTTTTCTGCAGAACGAATACCGCCGATTTCTATTTCTCGGCAAACACCACTTACAGGGTAAGATTTAAATTCAAAGTGATAGATGACGTTAAGGCTTCCGAAAACGGGCAGTTCTATTGCCTTGCGCGCGAAGAAGGCACTTTCTTGCACGATAAAGGCGTGTTTGAATGGAAATCTGGGTATGAAACAGGCAAGGTTTACTCGGTTGAATACGAGTTCACCACCGGCGATTCGGATAAATACTACTTTATGTGGGGCGTTCATTATTACGGCTCGATTGCTATCGACGACGTAACGTTCGATAAAGTCGAACCCAGCGGAAAAACCACACCCGTCGTAACCGAAGGTCATGCTTATCAGATAACGCAAGACGTTTTATATAAACACTGATTTTTTAAACACGGCGATAAAACGACTGCGACTAAATATTGAGCAATCATTAAATTATAGGAGAAAAATATGAAAAAGAATTTAAAACGTTTTTTTGCAGGGCTTATTGCGGCGGCGTCGGTTTTCGGCTTTGCCGCTTGCGGCGGCGGAAACAATAGCGGCAGTAGTTCGGGCGGCGGAACGTTCGACGACGGCGATAACAAAACCACTGTTCGATATTATTCGTTCAACAACGATACCGTAAACAAAGAACTTAACGACGCGATTAAAAACGACTTTAACAAGATTTATCCCGACATTAAAATTCAGACGCAAATTTCTACAGGTTCGTTTTACACAAATCTTTTAACCGATTTCAGCGGCAATACCGAAGCGGACGTGTTCAATATGGAACCGGGTGAAATTTATCCCTTTCTTTCGGCAAACTATCTCGAACCGTTAGACGATTATTTCGGAAAGTCGGAAAAAATTTCGTTAGACGACGTTTGGAGTATCAACAAGGACGCTTATGCGTTCGATTATTCTTCGAAAAAATTCGGAAGAGGCAAAACATATGCCGTTTTGAAAGACTGGACGACCGATTCGATGCTTTTATACAATCGCAAGTTATTTACGCCCGAGCAACTTGCCGTTATCGAGCAAGACAGCGACGGCGACGGCATACCCGATCCGCTTTCGTTCGGCGAATTTGAAACTTTGTGCAAAGATCTTGTCAAAAAATCGGGTAACGTCATAACGCAGTATTCGTTCCTTCCGGGGCTTGCCGAAGCTAAAGTGTTAGAACAATTCATTACCAACGCGGGCGAATGCTGGTTTAAAAACGATTATTCTTCTAATTTCGATTCGAAAGCCGTTCAGGACGTAGTTAAATATTATTACGGCATACTCGGCATGAACGAAGTAAATAACACCGGCTCTACTTTCTACCCGATATTCGCGCAGGGCAAATGCGCAATGATCATGGGCGGGCTTTACTGCATTGATTCTTATAATCTCGACGACATGGATTTAGGCATCGCTTATCCGCCCGTAAAAGAAAAGGGGATGCAAAGCAAACCTTATACCACGGGTTGCGTAGGTTTTGCAATGTCGTCGCGCAGCAAAGTTAAAGACGCGGCTTTCAAATTCATCGAATGGTACCTCGAATATTTCGGCAAAAAACAAGCGGAAAAATGCGACAACTTCCCGGCGATCGAAAGATTTACGCAGGAGATAATGCTTAACCCCGAAGTGAACAAAAACGTTACGAGACTTGCGCATGCAAACAAATTTTATAAATCGCTTTCGAGCGCGGTTATAATCGATCGTAATTTATATTGTTCGCAGGCTTCGGTCGAATCGATCGAATTCAAATTTGCGGGTTCGTATCTGCAAGGCGAAATGAGCATTGCCGATTTTTGCGGCAATCTCGATTACGAAATAAACAAGAGAGTAGACAGAGCGAAAAAAGCCGAATAAAAATATCGGATTACGCAAAACGCCGCCGATTTTCGGCGGCGCAACGTTGCGTGATTTTTACTAAAACGTAAAATCCCGTTCGGTTTAAAATCACGTTTGGTTAAGGAGAAAAAATGCAACGAACAAAAAAGAATAAACTTTTATTTTTCGCGTATATCAGCCCGTGGATAATCGGCTTTACGTGTTTCGGACTTTTTCCGCTGGTATATTCGCTTTATATAAGTTTCTGTTCTTACTTAATGGTAGGCACGCCTAAATTTATCGGGTTTCAGAATTTTATAGACCTGTTCACCAAAGAACGCTATTTTTATAAGATTTTCGGCAATACGTTCGAATATATGATTGCGACTACCGTTTTAGGCATGGGGTTCGGCTTGCTTTTTTCGATGATGCTTAAAAAAGCGGCTAAATTATCAAGGCTTTTTCAAACGGTCTATTACCTTCCTTCGGTTTTGCCGTTTATGGCGGGAAGCATGCTCTGGATTTCGATGTATGCAAGATACGGCATATTAAACAGCATTTTAGGTGCGTTAGGCAAAGATCCCGTTTTATTTATAAGCGACAAGAACGGAATGAACAGCATTATCGTTATGTCGATCTGGAGCGGTATAGGCGGAAAAATAACCATGCTTCTTCCCGCGGTATCGGGCGTCCCGCAAGATATTCTGGAATCGATGGAGTTAGACGGTGCAGGCGAATGGACAAAATTCCGTCACGCAACTCTTCCCATAATAAGTCCAACGATTTTCTATCTGCTTACGATGGATATAATAGGCGGCTTGCAGGTTTACGGACCTATGATGATGCTCGGCGGCGGGGTTTCTACGATGACCGTTACGTTACAGATTTACGAATACGCCATGACCGACCATGATATGGGGCTTGCAAGCGCGTATGCATGGATAGTGTTCCTTATTGTTTTGCTCGTAACCTTTATATTCTTTAAATTCGGGGGTAAAAAAGTTTATTATGCAGACGAAGACTGATTTTTATCCCGCTCGGCAAAAACACGGAAAAAGAATAAACGTTTTTGCCGTTATTCGATATACCGTTCTTATTCTGGTGGGGCTTATAATGTTGTTTCCCACAGTAATAATGGTTACTTCATCGCTTAAATCGTATGACGAATATTATGCCGTAACTTTTAGATTTTTGCCTGCGAACATTATTGCGGGGTTCGATAACTACGCAAGGGTGTTTTCGACGAACGACCAGATGTTAAGGTGGATTTGGAACACCGTTATACTTATGGTTACCAACACCGCGATATGCACGATAAGCACGATATTCGTGGCTTACGGCTTTGCGAAATTCCGTTCAAAAATAGCCGACTTGCTGTTTATTGTCCTGCTTGCCACAATGATGATTCCGTGGGCGGTTACGATGATCCCGTCGTTTATGATTTGGGCAAGGCTCGGGCTTACCGATACATTTATTCCCTTAATAATTCCGAGCATAGGCGGCAGCGCGTATTATGTTTTTATGTTTAAACAAAACATGCGCGGAATACCTAACAGCATTATAGAAGCCGCCGAGATAGACGGAGCAAACTCGCTTATACGGCTTTTTAAAATTATAGTTCCTAACTGCATGCCCGCAATAGTAACGATGGTTATTTTCACGATAATGGGTATTTGGGGCGATTACCTGGGACCGTTAATTTATTTGCGTTCGCCGGAAAAATTCAACATTTCCATGGGACTTAACATGCTGCGTACGCAGTCGAACCAAGGCAAAGAAGATACGCCGATGTTGCTTGCGGCAAGCGTTTTAATGGCAATTCCGTCAATAATATTGTATTTCTTAGGCACGAGAATTTTCTCTAAAGGAATATCGCTTCAGGGCGGCGTTAAAGGTTGATTATTATGGCTGATAAAAAAATAAATATAATTTTCGATACCGACATAGGTGGCGATTGCGACGATACCGGCGCTCTCGCTTTGGTTCATCGTTGCGCCGAAAAAGGACTTTGCAATCTGCTTTGCGTTACCGTTTCGACGTCGAATCCATATTCGGCAGGGTGCGCCGATGCGATAAACCGCTGGTATAACCGCGTTGTTCCGATAGGGCAGACCGATAAGGTTATTCCCGGCGACGATGAGAAGTTTTTCGAAGTTTGTTATGGCAGACATATTTGCGAAAATTTTGAAAATTCTTACCATAAGTCGGGCTATAAGCCCGAAAACGCGGTAAAATTGCTGCGTAAAACTTTAAGCGAAACAAACGAAAAGGTTAATTTTATCGTAATAGGTTCGCTTGTTAATGTTGCCGGGCTGTTGCTTAGTAACCCCGACGAAATATCTCCGCTTTCGGGCGAAGAACTTGTAAAACAAAAGGTAAAGTGTTTTTCCGTAATGGGCGGGCATTTCCCGAAAGAGGGCGACGAAGAGGTATGGTTCGGCCCCGAACAAATGCTTGCCGAGTGCAATATCAAAGTTGATATTGCGTCGGCGAAAGTATTTTTTGAAAAATGCCCCGTAGATTGCGTCGTTTCGCAGTTTTTCATCGGTTGGAAAATGCTTACGGGCAACGTTTTAATCGAGCAGGAAAGAAAAAATCCCGTAGCCGAAAGTTACTTCGTGCATTCGCACGGTAACCGTTCGAGCTGGGATCTTACATCTGCATATTATGCAATTTTCGGCACGGGCGATATTTTCACGCTCGATGTAGCGGGTGATATAAATGTATCGGATAAAGGTGTTACGACCTTTACCGAGCGTGAAAACGGCAGATTCAGGTTGCTCGTATGTCCGTCGATAAGTGTCGCCGCGAATCGGATAGACGAGATTATTACCGGCAGAATTTAACGCGAAATTTTTTGCGTAAAAAACAAAAAGCCGGGCTATAAGTCAGTTAGCCGAACTTTCTGATAAAATCGGTTAAAAGAGATGGCTAAACCCAAAAATAGGGATATAAGCCAGTTATCGGCACTTTCGCGTCTTTTAATCTCTTTTCGAATACATTTTTCGAAATTCCGAAGGTGTGCAGCCGTTAAGCTTATAAAACATCTTGCAAAACTGTTCGACAGACGAAAAGCCCACAAGTTCGGCTATCGTATAAATAAAAAGATTTTTGTCGCTTATAAGCAGTTCGCTCGATTGCTGAATACGCAAGTTTAACAAATATTTATAAGGCGATTGCTTTAAGGTGTTTTTAAACAGTGTAGTAAAATACGAGCGCGAAACGCCCAGTTCGCGGCACAAATCCGAAACGTTAAGTTGCTTGTTTAAATTTGCCTGCATATATTCGACGGCTTTGTCGATTATCGAAGAAGAAATCGTTTTGCCGTCGGAAATTTTCGTTTCTAACAGTTTAGAACAGTTTGCCAGAACTTCGTAAGCCATCGAATAAACGGATATTGCAAACGCCTTGTCGTTTGCCTGTTCCTTATCGTTTTTTAAAATGCTTAAAAATTCGATAAGCCGTTTAACCGATTCTTCGGTAAAGTCAAACACGGCAACATCGTCGGTAATGCCGCAGGCGTTAAAAACCGAGTCGCAGTCGGTGCCGGAAAAGGCAATCCAGCAATAAGTGTAACTCGAATCTTTAGAAGGGGAATAGCTTACCGGATCGTGCGGGGTTATAACGAACGCGCGCCCCGGATAAAGGTTATAAGTTTTTTCTCCGCGGCGAAAAATCCCGTTCCCTTCCAAAACGAAGTGCAGAATGTGGTTAAATCTGCGTTG
>ERZ857629.4351-NODE-4351-length-11059-cov-2.830698_pt1 | contig 11059 bp, 11 predicted proteins | sample MGYA00519700_ERZ857629 | MGnify/ENA primary metagenome ERZ857629 (study PRJEB31778, sample SAMEA3449351) | human gut metagenome | biome: human gut; feature: human-associated habitat; material: faeces | place: United Kingdom | collected 2010/2012 ... | reverse complement strand
CGGGCGACCGTCCGATTCAGGTAGGCTCGCATTTTCATTTCTTCGAGGTGAACCGTTATCTGGAATTCGACCGGACGGCGGCTTTCGGCTTCCACCTCAATATTCCCGCAACCACGGCCGTCCGTTTCGAACCCGGCGACCAGAAGGAGGTCGAACTGGTGGCCTATGCGGGCAAACGCCGCGTGATAGGATTCAACGGCCTTGTAATGGGCTATACCGGCGACGAGGACTGTCCCGCCTATACGCCTTCCCGCCTGCGGGCATTGCGCAGAGTGCGGAAGAAAGGTTTCAAGACCACTTCCGCATGCGAAGAGAACACTTGCAACGAACCTGAGGGTAAAACTAAACGATAATATTATAACGATGGCAACGATTTCACGTCAGCAATACAACAATCTGTTCGGACCGGCCGTGGGCGACAAGATACGCCTCGGCGATACCGATTTGTATATCGAAATAGAGAAAGACCTGCGGCAGACGGGCGACGAGGTGATTTACGGCGGCGGCAAAACCATACGCGACGGCATGGGACTGGCCAATACCATGACTTCGGAGGAGGGGTCTTTGGATTTGGTCATAACCAACGTCACGGTGCTCGACCCGATTCTGGGCGTGGTGAAAGCCGACGTAGGCATCAAGGACGGCAAGATTGCCGGCATCGGCAAAGCCGGCAATCCCAACATAATGCGCGGCGTAGACCCCGATTTGGTAACCGGAGCGGCGACGGACGCCATTTCCGGCGAGCATCTCATCCTTACGGCCGCCGGCATAGACGGACATGTCCACATGATTTCCCCGCAGCAGGCGTATGCGGCCCTGAGCAACGGCATTACGACACTGATAGGCGGCGGCATAGGACCGTCCGACGGCAGCAACGGCACCACAATCACCGCCGGACGTTGGAGCATCGAACGCATGTTGCAGTCCGTCGAAGGTCTGCCCGTGAACATAGGTCTTTTGGGCAAAGGCAACTGCTCGGTGCATCGTCCGCTCGTCGAACAGGTCGAGGCCGGAGCGTGCGGACTGAAAATTCACGAGGACTGGGGCTCGACGCCTGCGGCGATAGATGCCGCGCTGTCGATTGCCGACCTTTACGACGTTCAGGTGGCCATTCATACCGATACGCTCAACGAGGGCGGATATGTCGAGGATACGATAGCCGCGATGGACGGGCGTACCATTCATACGTACCATACCGAAGGTGCTGGCGGCGGCCATGCCCCCGACCTGCTCAAAGTGGCCTCGATGCCCTTCGTGCTTCCGTCTTCGACCAACCCGACGCTCCCGTTCGGAATCAACTCGCAGGCCGAGCTGTTCGACATGATTATGGTGTGCCACAATCTCAATCCCAAGATACCTTCGGACGTATCCTTCGCCGAAAGCCGCGTAAGGCCTGAAACGCAGGCTGCGGAGAACGTGCTGCACGATTTGGGCGTTCTGTCCATGGTGTCGTCCGACTCTCAGGCCATGGGGCGCGTGGGCGAGTCGTTCATGCGTACTTTCCAGACCGCTTCGTTCATGAAGAGCGCCTGCGGCCGGCTGACGGAGGATTCCGACGGAAACGACAACTTCCGCGTTCTCCGCTATCTGGCGAAGATTACCATAAATCCCGCCATTACCTACGGCATTTCGGATTATCTCGGCTCGGTCGAAAAGGGCAAGGTCGCCGATTTGGTGCTGTGGGAGCCTCAGTTCTTCGGCGCCAAACCGAAACTGGTCATCAAGGGCGGCATGATAAACTGGTCCGACATGGGCGATCCCAATGCGTCCCTGCCTACGCCCCAGCCCTGCTACTATCGTCCGATGTTCGGCGGGTTCGGAACGGCTATGCCCGAAAGCTGCATATCGTTCGTCTCGGGCGCGGCTTGCGAAAGGGGTATTAAGGAGCGTCTGGGGCTCGAACGCATGGTCCGTCCGGTTCGGCGCACGCGCCAGCTGACCAAGAACGACATGGTCCGCAACAGCTGCACGCCCAAGATAGACGTCAATCCGGAGACGTTCGAGGTATACGTGGACGGTCTCAGGGCCTACGTCAAACCGGCCGAGAGATTCTCTTTGGCGCAACTCTACTGGTTCAGCTAAGACGCACTGCACTATGAAAATATATACGGAAATTTTGGGCAACCTCTCCTCGCCCGAGTGGCGTGCCAGAATCTCTGGCTTCGATACGGAGTTCGTGGAACTCGACCAGTGGACCGCCCAGAAGAGCAGGTTCGTGGCTCGGGGAGACGACGGCGGCGAGTATGCCGTGGCTCTCGAACGGCACTCGCAGCTCTCGGACGGGGATATCATCGAGGTGATTCCCGAACGGATGAAAGTGGTTGCGCTGCGCGTGCGGCTGAGCGACGTTATGGTCGTAGACCTCGGCGCTCTGGCCGCCAAGTCGCCTGAAACAGTCATTCATATGTCCGTGGAGCTGGGACATGCCATAGGCAACCAGCACTGGCCTGCCGTGGTGAAGGGTACGAAGATATACGTGCCCCTCACGGTGGACAGAAAGGTCATGGAGAGCGTCATGCGCACTCATCGTTTCGAAGACGTGGCCTTCGATTTCCAGCGCGGCGAGCGGATAATACCCTATCTTGCGCCGCACGAGGTACGGCGGCTTTTCGGCGGCACAGGTCCCGACAGCGAGGCTCATCGACATTTGCATGCACACGCTATCTGATTGCCGTATGACGAAAGGATTGTCTGCCGTACTGCGGCTTCTGGAATTCACTGACTCGGCTTTTCCCGTCGGCACGTTCTCGTTTTCGTGCGGCTTGGAAACAGCCGCTTCGCTGGGAATAGTGCACGATGCGGCGACACTTGAAGAGTATGCACGCGATGTGGCCCGTCAGGCCGCTTTCACGGACGGCATATCCGCCATACATGCCTACCGGAGCCGTCTTGCGGAGGACTATCGCGGAATCTTGGATGCCGACTCGCGGACGCTGCTGTGCAAGACGAACGGTGAGGCCCGCAGGATGAGCTGCCGCATGGGACGCAAACTCGCCGAACTCGGCGGCCGTATTTTTCATGACCCCGTTATGGAGAAATGGACGGACGAGATAGCCGGCTGCCTTACGCCGGGCACCTATCCGGTCGCGCAGGGCATTGTTTTCGCGGCCTGCGACATACCGGAGCAGGAACTTTTCTGCTCGCACCATTACGGCGCTGTTTCTATGGTTCTGGGTGCTGCGCTGCGTCTTGTGCGCGTGTCGCACTACGATACCCAGCGCATCATGTTCCGCATGGCCGATGACATAGATACCCTCTACCGGAGCGTGAAGGAGCTCGGGCTCGAAGATATGAATGCTTTTGTGCCGCAAACCGATATTCTGGCTTCGCTGCACGAAAAGGGAACTCAAAGAATGTTTATGAACTGACCGTACATACGAAAATATGAATAACACTTGCAGAATAGGAATCGGAGGCCCAGTGGGCTCCGGAAAAACGGCGCTTATCGAGGCTATCACGCCGCGGCTGCTCGATATGGGCTACAAGGTTCTGATTATAACCAATGACGTGGTGACGACCGAAGACGCCAAACACGTGCGCAAGATGCTTAAAGGCATACTCGTCGAGGAGCGCATAATAGGCGTGGAGACCGGCGCATGCCCTCACACGGCCGTCCGCGAAGACCCCTCCATGAATATCGCGGCCGTCGAGGAAATGGAGGCGCGTTTTCCGGACGGAGACGTGGTGCTCATCGAATCCGGCGGCGACAATCTCACTCTTACGTTCAGCCCCGCGCTCGTCGATTTCTTCATCTACGTGATAGACGTTGCGGCCGGCGACAAGATTCCGCGCAAGGACGGCCCCGGTATTTCGCAGTCCGATATTCTCGTGATAAACAAGACCGATTTGGCCCCTTACGTGCATGCCGACCTCGAAGTGATGCGGCGCGACAGCGAGGACATGCGCCCCGGCAAGCCGTTCGTCTTTACGAACTGCATGACCGGCGAGGGTATCGAGACGCTGGTCGGTTTGATACGCAGAATGGCGCTGTTCGACCTCGAATGCGTGCCGCAGGATAATGAGTGCAGCAAAAACGCGGTCCGAAGATGATGAGTTTCGTTTCCGCGCCCGAGATGCGCCCGTATTTGCGCCAGCCGGCGGTCATGCCGGTAGGTTCGGTCGGAAAGACCGGCTACCTTTACATGGGTTTCGAACTGGACGGCCGCGGCATATCGGTGCTGCGCGACTTGGAGCGCCGCGTGCCCATCATCGTGCAGCAGGAGCTCTATTTCGACGAACGGATGCCCGAGATGCCGTGCGTGTACATTCTCTCGTCAGGCGGTCCGAACGTGGACGGCGACCGTTACGAGCAGAACATAGTCGTGAGAAAAGGTGCCTGCGCCCATGTCTCGACTGGTGCTGCGACCAAACTGGCGGAAATGCGCTACAACTTCTCGGGTCTTGTGCAGCATATAGACTTGGAAGAGGACGCCTATTTGGAATATCTTCCCGAGCCGGTGATTCCGTGCCGACATACGCGTTTTATCGCCGATACCGCGATACGAATCGCACCGTCGGCCACGCTGTTCTACTCCGAAATATATATGAGCGGACGCAAGTACTACGGCAACGAGACGTTTCTCTACGACATACTGTCCGTCTGTACGCACGGCAGCCGTCCGGACGGAACTCCGTTGTTCCGCGAAAAGTTCGTGGTCAGTCCTCCGCAGCGCTCGCCGCGGACCGTGGGCGCGATGAACGGATTCGACGTTTTGGCCAATGTGACGGTGCTTACGCCTCGGGCGCACGCCGACGAGATATACGGGCGTACATCCGCCTTTATCGACCGCGGCAAAGGGCTCGCGGCAGGCATAACCCGTCTTCCGAACGACTGCGGACTGCTCTACAAGGTTTTAGGGGAAGAGACCGCGCCGGTCAAACGGCTGGTAAGGGAGTTCTGTTCCTCCGTAAGACAAAGCGTCAAGGGCCGCTCGATGCCCGAAGAATTTCCATGGCGATAATATAAAAACACGAAAAAAATGACCGAAATTATGTCTCGAACTCCGAATGCCGACTCCGGTATCGCGAAGATGATAAAGGTGCTTCTGCGCGGTACGGGTCAGGTGATGTTTCAGAATAACGCATGGACAGGACTGCTGTTTCTGTGCGGCATATTGGCGGGTGCCTATTCTACGGGAAACCCCGCCGTTTTCTGGGGTGCTGTTCTCGGGCTCGCCGTATCCACTTTGACCGGATATGTCTTGAAACTGCCCGACGGGGACGGCGCCCAAGGGCTGTGGGGCTTCAACGGCGTGCTGGTCGGATGCGCCTTCCCGACTTTTCTGGGAAATACGCTCTGGACGTGGCTTGCTCTGGCGTTGTGTGCGGCGCTGACCACATGGGTGCGCACCGGCTTCAACAACGTCATGGCTCCGTGGAAAGTCAATTCCTTTACGTTCCCTTTCGTATTCTGCACATGGATATTCCTGCTTGCGGCCCGCGCAATGAACGGCATGCCCGACATACATCTCGGCTCTCCTTCGTTTCCGGCCGCTTTCTCCTCGGCCCATAGCACGGATTTCGTGCATCTTTTGAGCTATTGGCTCAGGGGCGTGGGACAGGTGTTCCTGATTAATTCGTGGATTACGGGCCTGCTGTTTCTGATAGGGCTTTTTATCGCCTCGCGTTGGGCTGCGCTGTGGGCGGCCGTGGGTTCTGCCGTCGGCATGACGGTGGCCATGCTGTTCGGCGCGTCAGGAACCGACATCGCTCACGGTCTTTACGGATTCAGTCCCGTGCTGACTGGAATAGCACTTGCGACCGTATTTTACAAACCCGGGCTGCGGCCTGCCGTTTGGGCCTTGCTGGGCATCATTGTCACCGCATTCGTTCAGGGGGCGATGAACGTATGGCTCTCTCCGGTCGGCATTCCGTCGCTCACGGCGCCGTTCTGCATCGCTACGTGGCTGTTCCTGCTGCCTCTGCTGAAACTCGATGAAAGAGAGCCGGACCACTCCGATTGGAGCCGTAAGGATAAGTAACGTATCGAAATACCGGAAATCATGCACATGTCAGACGCACTGGTCTCGGCTCCCGTATTCGCGGCGACTGCTGCCGTCTCGGCGGTTCTGCTCGGTGTGGCGGTCCGCAAGGTCGGACGTAGCGGGAACTCGGCCGGCAGGGAGCGTATCCTCCCGCTCATGGGGGTGATGGGTGCGTTCGTTTTTGCCGCCCAGATGATAAATTTCGCGATTCCCGGCACAGGGTCGAGCGGGCATATAGTCGGCGGAATACTCCTTTCGGCGATTCTGGGTCCGTGGGCGGCATTCCTGACGTTGGCTTCCGTGCTGGTCGTGCAGTGCATGGTGTTCGCCGACGGCGGTCTGCTCGCTCTCGGGTGCAACATCCTGAATATGGCCGCTCTTTCCTGCCTTGTAGCCTATCCGCTCGTGTTCAGGCCGCTTGTGCGAAAGCGCATGACAGGCGGACGGATAGCGGTGGCGTCGCTGCTGTCATCGGTTTTGGCGCTGCTTTTGGGCGCTTTTGCCGTTACGGCCGAAACAGAAGCCTCCGGAATCACGGCACTGCCTTTTTCGCGGTTTCTGATGTTCATGCTTCCGATACATCTGGCGATAGGAATAGGGGAGGGGCTGGCTACATGCGCCGTTTTGTGCGTGGTGCGCCGAGGCAAGCCGGAACTGCTTGCCTCGGCCAGCGAAAGACGCGGGCCGGTGCGCAGAATCGGAATTACGCTTGCCGCTTTCGCCGCCGCTGCGATACTGCTCGGCGGAGTGTTTTCGAGGGTCGCCTCCTCATTGCCCGACGGTCTGGAATGGTCGATTGAAAGAGCCGTGGAGAAGACCGGAACGGAGCCTGCCGACCGAATTCATAAGGCGGCGGAAAATGTCCAGAACCGCACCGCGCTGATGCCCGATTACGACACGTCGGCCGCCGGCGTCATAGGCAGCGGGTCGATAATTCTTTTGGTGTTGGGATTGTCCTGCGTTTTGCGCGGCAGACAGAAATCGTCATGAGAAACGGACTGAGGGGCGTGTTGCGGAAAATGGACGAGTTGGAAAACTCCTCTTGTGCCCAGGGCCGTTTGCGGGAGCGCGACGCCCGCGCCGTGTTGATTGTGTCGCTCGTTTTTCTCGTCTGCATGCTTTCGTTGCCTCTTTCGGCACTGTCGCAGCTCATGCTTTTTTTCATATTCCCGATTCTGACTTCCGGTCTGGCCGGACTCGATTACGGTTCAGTTTTCAGGCACTCTCTCGTAGTGCTGCCGTTTGTGGCGCTTGTCGGTATCTTCAATCCGATTTACGACAGACGCATCGCCTTTACCGTAGGCTCGATTGCTGTTACTGGCGGCTGGGTGAGTTTCGCCTCCATCGTCCTGCGCGGTCTGCTGTCCGTTCAGGCGGTTATCGTTCTGGTGCGCAGTGTCGGGTACTACCGTCTGTGCCGCGCAATGGGGCGGCTCGGCGTGCCGGCGGTTCTGATAACCCAGCTGCTGTTCGTGTATAGATATTCGTATGTCCTCGTGCAGCAGGCTCTTTTCATGACGCAGGCCCGCGATGCCCGCGGTTTCGGGCGCAGGTCGTATCCATTGAAGGTCTACGGTGCCATGGTCGGACAGCTGCTCGTGCGTACCATGCACAGGGCGCAGCAGATTCACGGCGCCATGCTCGCTCGGGGGTTCGACGGCCGGATTCCCTCCCCGCCGTGCGAGAAATGGAAATGGAGCGGTCGGGACACGGTCTATACGGTTCTTTGGTGCGCGGCCCTGATTGCCGGAAGAGTGTGGCGTGCCGAGAGTTTGTTCGCATTGATACAGAAGATATGAGCCACCATTTTTTGCAGTTCAGAGACGTGCATTATCGCTACCCTAACGGCTATGAGGCTCTTTGCGGGGTGTCGTTCCGCATTTCGCACGGTCAGAAGGTGGCCGTGGTGGGTGCCAATGGGGCGGGCAAATCGACTCTGCTGCTTCATACCGACGGCCTGCTGCTGCCGACTTCCGGTCAGGTCGTAATGGGCGGCATCGCCGTAACGCGCAAGACGCTGCCTGCGGTCAGACGTTCGGTCGGACTGGTGTTTCAGGATCCGGACAACCAGCTTTTCATGCCCACGGTCGAGGAGGACGTCGCTTTCGGCCCTTCGAATATGGGGCTGACGGCCGAAGAGATAGAGCAGCGCGTGTCGGAGGCGCTCGCCTCGGTGGACGCATCGGATTTGCGCCGCAATGCTCCGTTTACGCTTTCGGGCGGACAAAAAAGACGTGTCGCCATAGCTACGGTACTCGCGATGGACCCTTCGGTTCTCGTGATGGACGAACCGACTTCGAACCTCGACCCGAGGGCCCGCCGCCAGATAATAAGTCTGATAGGCAGTTTTCCGCATACCACGCTCATCGCCACTCACGATTTGGATATGGTGCTCGATTTGTGCGAGCGGACTATTGTCATGTCCGGCGGGCGGATTGCGGCCGACGATGCCACCGAGCGCGTGTTCGGCGACAGACGACTGTTGCAGGAGTGCGGATTGGAAGTGCCATGGCGCATGCGGGTCCGCGTATAGTCTCCGGCGGCTGCTTTTGGTGTGCATGCGGCGTTCTGAAAGCGGTACCGCCGCATTTCTCCGGATTAGGAACTTTTCGATTTATCGGCGCGGTATCACCCTGCGTCCCCAAATCGCGGAGACTGCCGCGCCTGCGAGCAGTACCGCGATGACGGTCCACAAAACGGCGTCCATGCCTCCCTTTTCTAACAGTACAGGCATGAACAGCACCCCGATGACGGCGCCCAGTTTTCCGAATGCCGCGGCAATGCCGGTTCCTGCGCCGCGTTCCTGTACGGAGTATATCTGCGGTGGGATGACGAATGTCGTAAGATGCGGTCCGGCGTTGAGAAACAGTTCGAATATGACGAACCCGAGCACCGAGACCCATAACGGCAGATGCAGAGCGTGCGAAGCCAGCAGCACTCCGATTCCGGCGGCGGACAGAACGAAACCCCATGTCTGCATTCCGAGGTGTCTTACGCGGTTCAGCATCGCGATTCCGGCGACGAACCCCGCCAGTATGAAAAGGCTTATGACGGCCGTTATGCGTACCGATTCGGTTATTCTCTGGTAAGCTCCCTCCGATGAGGTTTCCAACCCCAATGCCATTATCAATGCCGGCATGAATACGCCTATCCCGTAAACTCCTACGCCCTCGCATGCCCATGGAATGCCGCTGAAAATCACTTTTTTCATATTGCCGGCCGCAAAAAGCGCACTCCATTTCCCCTTGACCGCCGTTTTGCCGCGCAGTCCGTCCGCCAGCACGTCGTTCCCCAAAAAATATCTCGCCGCCTTTTCGGCCTCTTTCTCTCTGCCGTGCACCATCAGCCATCCCGGGCTTTGCGCAAACCGGACGCGACACAGCAGCATTATGGCAGCAAGGCCTGAAACCAATAGAAACAGCCTGTTCCACATGGCGGGACTGTCCCATTTCCCGAGCAGAAAGAAACATGCCGCCGCAGTCGCTGCATTTCCGACAGACGTGGCGGCCTTTGCGCATCCCACCATGGTCAGACGCCATTTTTCGGGCATTATCTCGGATATGTAATCCGAATCGAGACTGTATTCCCCGCCGATTCCGATCCCCATGAAAAACAGTCCGGCGACGAGCCCCGCACCCGATGCCGAGAAATATGCGAGCAGCGATGCGGCGAGAATCACGGCAGGGCAGAGCCTGAACGGCAAGAGATAACCCTTTCGGTCGCTCCACTGGCCGAAAATTATCGAACCGAGCATAATCCCGACAAGACTGGTGCCGGCTACGGCGCCTTGCGCCATGGGGGAGAGATGCGGCCGGCCGATTATCTGTATCATGGGAAGAACGATGCCGATGAGCGTGGAGAGAGCTCCGCCTGTCAGCTGCCCGAGCGATGCTGCCGCAAGGACGCGGAAGTGTCCGGCCCTGAGCGGCATGGTATCCATGTCTACGCTTTTTGCGGTCATGATGTGAGTGGTTTGCGCCGCAAGAAATCAAAAAATATGCCGAGCACCTGCCCGCCTGATTGTTGCCGGTATGTGCTGCTGTCCGCCTGCCTATCTGTTGCACATGACGCCTTCCCGTAAACGGGCATGGCGACGGCATGCGTTTTTCCGGCTCGGAGCGAATAACCCCAATTTGAAATAACATAGTTCGGAGTTGATGTTGATTTTCAGGAACTTTTTCGCGATTTTTGCGGCATATTTTTAGTGAGTGTTGTTTGAAGAGAGAATTATTTTCATTTAATGAAAATAGCATTAAGTATGAAAGAAGTAAATCCAAAAGAAACCAGCAGAGCATACGCCTTTGAGATGTGGATGAACGCCCCCATGCCGATGGTGACGTTTTTTAAGACACTCGACGTGTCACGTCTTGTGAAAATCAGCCGAAAATCGGGCATGAAGTTTAATATGTTGATGTGCTGGTGCATAGGCAAAGCTGCAAGGAAGGTGAAAGAGTTTTATATGCTGCCCGTAGGCGGCAAACTGATACAGTACGATACCATTGCGGTAAACACCATTGTCGCCAACATAAAGGGTGAAGTAAGTTCATGCGATATTCCATTCTGCGATGATTTACCTCTGTTCAATCGGCATTATCTGCAACTTACCGAACAGGTAGCTGAAAGTTGCGTCAATCACGACTTGACGGAAAGCATGGTTATCGGTACTTCCGCATTGGCACAATACGAAATAGACGGTGCCGTCGGCATGTATAGCGGCATTTTTAACAATCCGTTTCTTATTTGGGGCAAATACAAACGCCGCCTGCTGAAAACGACACTTGCCGTTTCTTTTCAGTTCCACCATACGCAAATGGACGGGGCGCATGCTGCCCGCTTTTTGGACGGGATTCAGAAAGAAATTGACAATCTGAGAATATGAATTCAGGGAGCGGAGCGTTGTCTTTGCAATGCTGACATAAAAAATGATTGTTAGACAATATGAAATGACAGTTGTGCATATAGCTATGAGTACTTCCCGTTGAGGCGATTCAGCGATAGACGGGCTTGTATTGTTATAGTTTTGTCATTTAGTTGCCTGAATAATAGCGGAAGCCCCCCACACACACATACATTTG
>ERZ857629.4350-NODE-4350-length-11061-cov-3.658368_pt1 | contig 11061 bp, 9 predicted proteins | sample MGYA00519700_ERZ857629 | MGnify/ENA primary metagenome ERZ857629 (study PRJEB31778, sample SAMEA3449351) | human gut metagenome | biome: human gut; feature: human-associated habitat; material: faeces | place: United Kingdom | collected 2010/2012 ... | reverse complement strand
TCGCCGCTTTCCCTACTTTTCTTTTGGCGGAATATATTTTATAATAATTATTGGATTCTATTGGGCTTTATCTCCCCCATAAACTTATACGCACGAGGTACACTGAATTGGAAGCTAACTTAGCAGTACGCATGGTAAACATTACAAAAACGTTTTCGCATGTGGTAGCCAACAACAACATTACGCTGGAAATACACCGGGGCGAGATACTTTCCCTCCTTGGCGAAAACGGCAGCGGAAAAACAACCCTTATGAATATGCTCTCCGGCATATATTTCCCCGACAGCGGGCAGATATATGTTAACGGGGAGGAGGTAAGCATCGCCTCCCCAAAGGATGCGTTGGATCTGCATATAGGCATGATACATCAGCATTTTAAGCTGGTGGATGTGTTCACCGCGGCGGAAAACATTATCCTTGGCCTTAACGAAAAAGCCGTGCTCGATTTGAACGGCGTGCGCAGGGCGGTCAAGGAAATATGCGATCGCTACGGTTTTGTTATAGATCCGGATAAAAAAGTATATGATATGTCCGTTTCCGAAAAGCAGACGCTTGAAATAGTTAAGGTGCTTTACCGCGGGGCAGACATTTTGATATTGGATGAACCCACCGCCGTGCTTACCCCGCAGGAAACGGAGAAGCTTTTCGCCGTTATGCGCAACATGAAGGCGGACGGGAAGAGCATTGTTATAATAACCCATAAGCTGCACGAGGTTATGGAAATAAGCGACCGCGTGGCGGTGCTTAGAAAGGGCGAATACATAGGCGAGGTACCCACAAGCCAAACCAACCCGCAGCAGCTTACGGACATGATGGTGGGCAAGGCCACCACGCTGAATATAGACAGGCCCGAGCCCAAGGGCCTTACCGAGCGCCTTATAGTGAAAAACCTTACCGTAAAGGACGCGGACGGCGTGAAGAAGCTTTCAAACGTGAGCTTCACGGCCTACGGCGGGGAAATACTGGGCATAGCGGGCATATCCGGCAGCGGGCAGAGGGAACTGCTTGAGGCTATAGCCGGCCTGCAGGATCCGGAGGAAGGCTCGAGCATAATGTTCATTCCGCCGGATAAGGAAGCATCCGAATTGGTCGGGCGCGATCCGGAGGATATATACAAAAGCGGCGTAGGCCTTGCATTTGTGCCGGAGGACAGGTTCGGCATGGGCCTTGTCGGCAGCATGGATTTGGTGGATAACATAATGCTGAGAAGCTATAAATCCGGCAAATCTCCCATTGCGGACAGGAAGCACCCGCGCGAGCGCGCGAATAAAATAGTTGAAGAGCTGGAGGTCGTAACGCCTAACCTCGGCACTCCGCTAAGGCGGCTGAGCGGCGGCAACGTGCAGAAAATATTGGTGGGCCGCGAAATAGCGGCGGAGCCTTCGCTGCTTATGACGGCATACGCCGTGCGCGGATTGGACATAAACACTTCGTATACCATATATCACCTGCTCAACGAGCAGAAGGCGAAGGGCGCAGCGGTAATATACGTTGGCGAGGATTTGGACGTTCTGCTTGAGCTTTGCGACAGGATAGTGGTGCTGTGCGCCGGCCGGGTCAGCGGAATAGTGAACGGCCGCAGCGCAAGGAAGGAAGAGGTTGGATTGCTGATGACAAGGCTTAGCGGAAAGGAGAACGCAAATGAGTAAAGCAAAAAAGCACGAGCCGCTCGTTCATATAACCAAGCGCGGCACGCTGCCCCTTTGGCATAATCTTGCCATCCGCGCGATAGGCCTTGCGGCGGCGTTGGTGGTATGCGCAATCGTACTTTATGCGCTTACCGGCCTTAACCCTCTCAAAATTTACGGCGCAATGTTCAAGGGCGCTTTCGGCTCCGCCAGGCGCGTATGGACGACCATACGCGAAATCATGATGCTGCTGTGCATAGGCGTGGGCCTTGCGCCCGCGTTCAAAATGCGCTTTTGGAACATAGGCGGCGAAGGCCAGGTTTTGGTCGGCGGCGTTGCGGCCGCGGCCTGCATGATTTATCTTGCGCCGAATATGCCTCTTGCGCCTGTGCTTTTGATAATGTTTGTGCTAAGCGCGCTTGCGGGCGCAATATGGGGGCTTATACCCGCCGTGTTCAAGGCACGCTGGAACACCAATGAAACGCTCTTCACGCTTATGATGAACTATATCGCGCTTCAGATAACGTCCTTCTGTGTTTCAAAGTGGGAAAATCCCTACGGCTCCAACACCGTTGGCATAATCAACCCGACTACAAACGCCGGCTGGTTCCCCAGCATTTTCGGCCAGCAGTATATGCTAAATGTCATAATAGTCATGCTCATTGCCGTTGCAATGTATCTTTATCTTAAATACAGCAAGCAGGGCTTTGAAATCGCCGTTGTTGGCGAAAGCATGAACACCGCGCGCTACGCCGCAATAAACGTTAAGCGCGTTATAATCCGCACGGTCATGATATCCGGCGCAATCTGCGGCATTGCGGGCTTCATCGCCGTTGCCGGCGCAGGACACACCATTTCAACAAGCACAGCCGGCGGGCGCGGCTTCACGGCCATAATAGTCGCCTGGCTTTCCAAGTTTAATTCGTTCATAATGCTTGGCGTATCGTCGCTGCTGGTATTCCTTCAGCGCGGCGCAAGCGAAATTGCTTCCCAGTTCGACCTTAACGATTTCGTATCCGAAATGATAAAGGGCATGATACTCTTCTTTATACTGGGCAGTGAATTCTTCATCAATTTCAAGGTGCATTTCCGCACCGCGCGAAAGGAGACGGAAAATAAATGAGCCAGATCGTTTCCCTTTTTCAGGCGGCCGTATATTTCGGCACGGTAATACTTTTCGGTGCTGTGGGCGAAATATTAGCCGAAAAGAGCGGCAATCTTAACCTTGGCGTGCCGGGCATAATGTACATGGGCGGCATTGCGGGGCTTATAGCTGCGTTTTTGTATGAAAACGGCACGGCGAATCCCGTTCCGGCCGTTGCAATATTGGTAACGCTTGCGGCGGCATTCGTAATGTCCATGATAGGCGGGCTTATATATTCCGTTTTAACAATAACCCTGCGCGCCAACCAGAACGTTACCGGCCTTACGCTGACCATATTCGGCAGCGGCTTCGCCAACCTTTTCGGCGGCAATCTTAACAAAATGGCCGGCGGTGCGGGCCAGATCTCCGTTGCCTTCACCAGCGGCGTTTACCGCACCAAGATTCCCTTTTTGTCCGACAGCACGGGTGTTTTCGGCGAAATGTTCTTCTTCTATGGCTTCCTTGCCTACGTTGCCATAATAGTTGCCCTTGCGGTGAAGTGGTTCCTTAACCGCACGAGCGTGGGCCTCAACTTGAGGGCCGTTGGCGAAAACCCTGCAACGGCGGACGCTGCGGGCATAAACGTTACCAAATATAAATACGTCGCAACCTGCGTCGGCGCGGGCATATCCGGCCTTGGCGGGCTTTATTACACAATGGATTATATAAAGGGCACCTGGGCGACGGATGGCAGCATAGAAAAGCTTGGCTGGCTTGCGGTGGCGCTTGTTATATTTGCCACGTGGAAGCCCAACCGCGCAATTTGGGGCGCGTACCTTTTCGGGCTTTTGAGCTGGGTATATTATTACCTGCCCGGGCTTACCCGTTCCAGCCAGGAAATATTCAAAATGCTGCCCTATGTGGTCACGCTGCTGGTGCTTATAGTTGTGTCTCTCAGGCGCAGCAAGGAAAGCCAGCCGCCCGCATCGCTGGGCTTGGCATATTTCAGGGAGGACAGATAGCGTAGCATGGCGCAGTTATCGACCTTTACGGGCTTTACGGCGGACGGATATCGCTTTTTGATGGAGCTGGAGTTCAATAACGAAAAGGCGTTTGTGGACGCGAACAGGCAGCGCTATTATGACGGCGTGCGCGATCCTATGCGCGCGCTTGCCATGGAGCTGAGCCAAACGGCGCTTGATATAGACCCGCTGTTCAATACAAATCTTATGGGCGTTGTGTCCCGATTGAACAGGGACACGCGCTTCAGCGCGAATAAGCTGCCCTATCGCAACCATGCGTGGCTTTGCTTTAAGCACAGGGGCGAATCGGTAGGCGAATGCTTCGGCCTTTATTTTGAAATTCAGCCCGCGGGCTACGGCTACGGCGTGGGCATATATTCCCCGAATACGGAGCTTATGGCGGCGTTTCGCGCGCGCGTACAGGCCAAGCCCACGGCGTTCCTGAAGTATGCAAAGGCCGTTGAGAATGCGGGCATGCACCTTGAAGGCGATATGTTCAAGCGGGACAGATTTAAGGACGCGGACGAGAGGCTGAAGCCCTATCTCAACCGCAAAAGCCTTGGCTGGAGCTTCTTCTGCCCCAATGTTAAGCGCACGCTTGAGCCGGAGCTGAAGGACGACCTTATTGCGGCGTTCAATACCATAAAGCCGCTGTACAGGCTGCTGTGCGGCCTTGAATGAACAATAATATCACGGGCGGGGCATCTCCCGCCTTTTTTATGGGAGGATGAATATGCAGCTTGCAAAATTGCAGAACGGCAGCGATATTCGCGGCGTTGCGATACAAACCGAGGGCGGCAGGAGCGTTGACCTTACACCCGATGCGGCGTATGCAATAGGCCGTGCCTTCGCGCGCGTGCTTAAGACAAAGCTTAATAAAGACGATATCCGCGTGTGCATGGGGCGTGATTCCCGCCTTTCGGGCGAAATGCTCTGCGCGGCGCTGGGCGCGGGACTGAACGCGGAAGGGGCAGGCGTTTATGACGCGGGCCTTGCCACAACGCCCGCCATGTTCATGGCAACGGTTACAGAAGGCTTTATGTTCGATGGCACGGTTATGGCCACGGCAAGCCATTTGCCCTACGAGCGCAACGGCTTCAAGTTTTTTACGGCCGGGGGCGGCTTTGAAAAGGCGGACATAAAGGAAATTTTGACCATTGCCGAAACGCTTTATGCCGACGGCGCGAATACGGCCTTTGCCGCGGAGAAGATAGACTTCATGGGCGTATACGCGGCGCAGCTTGTGGGCGCGATACGCCGCGGCACAAACAAGGAGCGGCCGCTTGAAGGCATGCGCATAATAATAGACGCGGGCAACGGCGCGGGCGGCTTCTTTGAAAAGGATGTGCTCATACCCCTCGGCGCGAACACGGCGGGCAGCCTTTTTACCGAGCCGGACGGGCATTTCCCCAACCATGCGCCAAATCCGGAGGACGAGCGTGCAATGGCATACATCATAAATGGTGTCAAGCAAACCCATGCCGATTTGGGCATTATATTCGATACGGATGTTGACCGCGCGGGCGCGGTGCTCAGCGACGGGCGGGAGCTGAACCGCAACAGGCTTATTGCCATGATAGCGGCGATAGAGCTGAACGAGCACCCGGGCACCACGATAGTGACCGACTCCATCACCTCCACCGGCCTTGCCGAATTCATTGCGGCGCACGGCGGCATACACCGCCGCTTTATGCGCGGCTACCGCAACGTTATAAACGAGGCCATACGCCTGAACAACGCGGGTCAGGACGCGCAGGTTGCAATGGAGACGAGCGGCCACGGCGCGCTGAAGGGGAATTATTTCCTGGACGACGGGGCGTACCTTATGGTAAAGCTGCTCATCGAGCTTTCCCGCGCGAAGGACAGGGGCGAAAGCCTTGGCGCCATGATAGCCGACCTGCGCGAGCCTAAGGAAGCGCGCGAATACCGCATGGCGCTGAGCGCAGAGGATTTCAGGCCGTATGGAGAAAGCGTTATCGCCGCGCTTACGGACTGGGCCAAGGCGCAGGACGGCGTGAGCCTTGCGGACGACAATGTTGAAGGAGTGCGCGTGAACTTCTCCCCCGAGCGCGGCAACGGCTGGTGCCTGCTGAGAATGTCCCTGCACGAACCGCTGATGCCGCTGAACATAGAAAGCGACGACGTGGGCGGCGCGGATAAAATAGCAAACGAACTCTACCCCGTGTTGAAGGGGTTCGATAAACTGGATACGGAGAAACTGAGGGGGTAGGCGGGTATAAATCGCAATATAACTCCCTCAGTGAGGGAGCCTTTGGCGCGCTTTACAAACTCCCGTATAAAACAAACAACGGGGACGGCTTCCCGTCCCCACAGCTTCACAATCTCTCCCGCTCACCCGCCTTCAGGCGGATTTCACATTGCGAAAGCAATATTTCACTGCGCATCCGCGCAATTTCACCCTGCGTCAGCAGGATTTCATCGCGCGTAAGCGCGCTTCCCCCTACCTCCTCCTGTTATTCCCGCGGCAGCGGTTGCGGCACGAGGGCTGCTGTTCAATGGGCGGTATGGGCTTTTGTGCGGCTGCGGGCTGCTCGCCGCGCACATATGGGCGGGGCACGAACGGCTCCGCATTTGCGTCCGGCGGGGTGAAAAGGCGGTTCGCGCGCTCAAGCAGGGCGCGGCCTACGTCGCTTTTCGGCCCTGTTTCGCCTTCCTCGGCGCTGTTTTGCACGGGTGCAGGCCGATATTGCTCCTGCGGCGAAGTTGGCTCAGCGGGGCTGACGGGCGGCAATAACTGCGGCTCCTCCCGTTCGGCTGCGCAGGGGCAGCTCTGCCGCTTCTGTTCGCCCTGCCGCCGTGCTTCATCCATGCGCACGGCCGTGAATGCGCGCTCCCGCGCGGCTGCGCTTATGCCGTAAAACGCCGCGCCCGCTATTGTCCCATCCATCAGTATTATTGCGCCCGCAACGTCGCTTGCCGCAACGAAATAGCCCGCGCCGTCCGCATCGGCCCGCATTACCCGCCCGCGCCTGAGCATTGCGTAAAGCGTTACGCTTCCCGCCTTGCGGCATTGGAGCATTGGCTCAAGCCGCGTGCCGCCCTGTACGCAGCTCAGCTTCAGCGTGCCGCGGCAGGCGGATGAATTGATGCTCCTTACGGGCAATATGCGCGTTTCTGCCATACGATACTCTCCTTATCGCGTCCAAACGGGCGCGTTTTATAATAATAAGTATATTTAACGGCGCGGAATTTATGATATAATCATAATCGGATAGAAACCGCACAAGGAGGCTTTACAATAAATGGAAACAAAGGCTGAACCGCGCAACGAAAAGGGCCAAACGCTGGCCGAATTCCTTGCCGCATATGATGAAAACAAGTACCGCCGCCCGTCCGTAACGGTGGACATGGTGGTATTCACGCTCAATGAGCGGGGCGAGCTTTGCGTTATGCTTATACGCCGCCGCAACCATCCCTTCATAGGCCGCTGGGCGCTGCCGGGCGGATTCGTTGAAATGGACGAAGAACTCGGCGCCGCCGCCGCGCGCGAATTGCAAGAGGAAACCGGCGTTACCGGCATACCGCTGAGGGGCTTCGGCACGTTCGGCGCGGTTGATCGCGACCCGCGCACCCGCGTGATAACCTCCGCATTCTATGCGGTTGCGCCCATGGGCAGCATTGCGCCCCAGGCCGGGGACGATGCCGCGGACGCAAAGCTTTTCACAATAAATACCGAGCTTGAAGCATACAGCGCAAGCGCCGAGCGTTACCGCATAACGCTCACCAACGGGGAAGAAACGCTGCATCCCCGCGCGCTGATACGCTATGACGAACTGGGCTCCACGGAAGCTATGGCAGTACCCATAGGGCAGGGCGAGCTGGGCGGTGACCATGATTTGATACTTTTCAGCGCAATGCGCGCATTGAACGACCTTCCCCGCGAAAGGGCGGCGCTGGTGCTGAGCAGGAATAATCCCGATATGCTTGCAGACGCCGTGCGCGCGCTGGACGTTGCGCTTGGCGCAATACCCGAAAGCAAATGAAAAGAAACGCAGTATATACGGCGCTGCTTACAATAGCATCGCTCCTTATAATAACGGCCGTGCTTTTCACCAGTCTGCAATTCTGCATGAATCAGCGGGACTGGTACTATAAAACCTATGTAAAATACAATACGGACAAACAAACCATGATGAGCAACGAGGATATGACAGAGGCCATATTCCGGCTTGTAGATTACATGGAGGGCCGCGTGGACAGCATTCAGCTAAGCGTTACCGAGGCCGGACGGGTGGTTGAAATGTATAACCGGCAGGAGATAGACCATATGGTGGACGTGCGCGCGCTGTATCAGGCGTGGCGCGCCGTGCGCACATACGGCGGCATACTTGCCGTAATAATAATCGCCGTATGCATGGCTACGCTGCAAAAGGGTGAACGCATAGGTATGCTCTGCCGCGGCTTTTTGATAGCGGCGGCTGTATTCGGCGCGCTGCTTATAGCGCTGGGCATATGGGTTGCGGTGGATTTCAACAGCTTTTGGACGGAGTTCCACCATCTGTTTTTCACCAACGACCTTTGGCTTATGGATTACGCTACATGCCGCATGATACGCATATGCCCGCTTCCGCTTTTTAACGAAATTGTTGTGCGCTTTGCGCTTATATTCCTTGTTCCGTTCGCGCTTATGCTTGCGCTTGCAATATGGGGCAGAGGAAGGAGCCGAACGAAATGAATTATTATGAAAAGGCGCTGCTCGGCGCGGAGGCTTACCGCCTAAAGGATAAGCCCGTAATGCTTGCGATAGAAAGCTCCTGCGACGAAACGGCGGCAAGCATAGTGCGCGGCGGACGCGAGGTACTGAGCATGAGCGTGTTCACGCAGATTCCTATACACCGCAAATACGGCGGTGTTGTGCCGGAGCTTGCCTCCCGCTCCCATGTGGAAAAGGTGGGCAGCGTTGTTGCGGACGCGCTGGAGCAGGCGAATTTAAGCATAGCGGACGTGGACGCCGTATCCGCCACATACGGCCCCGGGCTTGTGGGCGCGCTGCTGGTGGGCCTAAGCTACGCAAAGGGGCTTGCGTACGCCGCGAACAAGCCGTTTATAGGCGCGGACCATATCGCGGGCCACATTGCGGCGAATTATTTAAGCTATCCCGATTTACAGCCGCCGTTCGTATGCCTTGTTGCAAGCGGCGGGCACAGCCACATAATCCTGGTCGAAGGCTATAACAGCTTTAAGCTATTGGGCTGCACGCGGGACGACGCCGCGGGCGAAGCGTTCGACAAGGTGGCCCGTGCGCTGGGGCTGAATTATCCCGGCGGGCCGGAGCTTGAAAAGCTTGCGCGCGAAGGCAACGCCAATGCTTATTCCTTCCGCGGCGGCTTCAACGAAAGCGACAATCTTGATTTCAGCTTTTCCGGCATAAAGACGGCGGTAGTCAATCTGATGCATAATGCGGAACAGAAGGGCGAAACGCTTAACCGCGCGGACATTGCGGCAAGCTTCCAGCGCAGCGTTGTGGATACGCTGTGCCAAAAGGCAATACACGCCGCAAAGCTTAACGGTGTTAACGCGCTTGCCCTTGCGGGCGGCGTCAGCGCGAACACTGCCCTGCGCACCGCGCTTGAAAAGGCGGCGCACCGCGCGAACCTGCGCTTCTGCCGGCCGGACATGCGCTTCTGCACGGACAACGCGGCAATGATAGCCTGCGCCGCGCACTATGCGCTGCTTGAGTCCGCCCCAAACGAACTGAGCCTGAATGCAGAGCCGAGTAAGGAGCTGGCGGAGTAGGCTGAGAGAGAATATAAAAGTAAGGGGACGGGAGGCCGTCCCTTAATTATTGCCGAAAGTTTATAAGCTGCGGAGTAGGGGCCGTCATTGGCGGCCCGCCGAGATTGTACAAGGGGTTGTAAAGCGCACCAAAAGGCTCCCCTCTACGGGGAGCTGGCACGGCGTAAGCCGTGACTGAGGGGTTGAGATAAACAAAAGAGAAAGGAGTTTAGCCGTGTGCCGATAAGACAGTAATTTGAGAAAACTACAAAATCGGCATCTGCCAAGCAGGATTGGACAACAAAACAGGCGGCACCTAGCTTCGGTTGAGCTTCGGTTGAGTGCTGCCTGTTTTTGTACCTCAAAGGGTTAAAAATCACCGATTTTCAGCTCTGTAAAGTCAGGGTAGTAAAAATGGTGAAATAGTTATCGCCTTTGTGCGATTCCTTTGCGGAACAGTGAATTGCTACGGAGTGAATACCATTCGCTGGGGAGTGCGTATATTTGCGGTTGTGCAAAATACCCCACAAAACCGCAAAGTCGATAGAGGGTATTTCGATGCAGAGTATGTTCGACTCTGTGGAAACTGAAAATCAGCTTGTATTCGCAGAAAAGTTACATTTTAAGGCGGTAAATTTCAGGTATCATATTGAAAACAGACCGCTCCTTGTGGTATCATGTGTGTACACACTTTTGAGGAGGTGCAGCATGGCTATACCAAAGCTGAAAAAACAGGATGTTATCGATGCCCTGAAATTCATCGACGAGAATGGGGTTTCCGAACATAATACGAGCGTAAAATATGTCCTTGTGTCTGAGGATGGGAAAAAATATCCGCCGAAGTATGTGGTGGCTGTCGCTGACCATTTGGCAAACGGCACAGATATTTCAACAACTGGATTTAATGCCGTTGAAGCGAAAAACTATTTGGAGGGGCAGGGATTTACCATCGAGACTAAGCAGCAGGAGAAGTTTGAACTTACCATTACTGCCGAAAGTGTCGAGTCAACAGATGAACGTTTTACAATGGATAATCTGAGCCTCGGTGATAACTATAAGCCTTTGGATGCCTATTTTCAAAGAGCGAATGGGGATATAATCAGGCGTGCCTATAACAAAGGCGAAAGAAGAAACACAAATCAGACTCTGCCGCGCATTGCCTGTCAGGTGTTCGAGAAGCAGCTTGCTACATTGTCGGTTGAGGATAAGGAGAACTTTCCTGTCTGTAAATATAATCCGGACAGCGACGTAATCAGAGGTATCTATACGAGTGTGGATGAATTCAAGAAACACCGCAACACGATAGAATACCTGACATATAGTTATGATAACGGCCGCCAATTTGTGATCTACAGCTGGAATATCTTTACTACGGTTGTCTTTGTGCAGGAATGCTTGAAGCGTTTTGGCGAACCGGGGGATCAATTCGTCCTTGTGTACCGCGAAAAAGATGAGAAGGAAACCGCAGCGGCGGAACCGACTGCCCAGATAAATCTTGATCAGAGGGCTAAAAAGTATCTGAATGAATTCTCTTCTATGCTGATTGAATCAAAAAATCTGATTTTCAGAGGTGCGCCCGGTACCGGAAAAT
>ERZ857629.4341-NODE-4341-length-11084-cov-2.441019_pt1 | contig 11084 bp, 17 predicted proteins | sample MGYA00519700_ERZ857629 | MGnify/ENA primary metagenome ERZ857629 (study PRJEB31778, sample SAMEA3449351) | human gut metagenome | biome: human gut; feature: human-associated habitat; material: faeces | place: United Kingdom | collected 2010/2012 ... | reverse complement strand
GGCCGCAGGAGATTGCCATGTTGAAAAGTTTTGCCCAAGGAAAATAGCACAAGAGCTAAACTTTTTATTTAGATACAGCGCGTAAAATAGCTACCAAAAAAGCATTTAATATTTACAGCCTCGAAAGAATATCAATAAAAAATCGGGGCCGACGCTCATGCGTCGCCCCGATTCCCACTTAATTAACAACTCTACAATAACTCTAAAACGTCACTTAATTCTCTTTTTTGCGGTAATGCTGCCGTCCGACGAAGTCGAAACATTCGTTTTGGGGCTTCCGGAATATGCAAGATGCGATGCGCTCGACACTTTGCCCGAAAGCGATTCGACGCAATTTATTTTAGCATTCGAAGCACCGGACAAATCCACTCTACAATTCTTGACAGTAAAATCGCCGGCCTTTACAGACGATGCTCCGCAGGCTTCAATGTCGCAAAACTCCGATGCGCCCTGAATACTCAGGTCCGAAGCGCCCGAAATGTCGCAGTCGAATTTGGAAGAATCCAAACCAGCAAACGAGGCCCGAGATGCTCCGGAAAGATCGACATCGCACTCATCGGCCGAGAGACTGGAAATAACCAAGTCCGAAGCACCCGAGAGTCCCGCCTCCAATTTGGAGACTTTAACGCTTGAAAGCACGGCCTTGCTCGCTCCCGAAATCTTTATATCCAATTCATTATTTTCTATCGGATATTCGATCTTAACGGAAGACGCACCGCTAATATCCAATTTCCGCAGATTCTTCGAATAGGGTAATTCGACGTCCATATTCACATTACCCAACGACTTATACGGACATTCAAGTTTTATGACGAGAGTCTGTCCTTCGAATCTGGTCTTTACATACGGTATAACATTGTCATCCGCCTTTACGATGATTTTCCCGTTCGGATTTTCACTCATCGTCACCCTAATCGCATTCGAGACATCAATCGAATTGAACGCCTTCGCATCTCTGGTCTCGGTTACGATTTTACCGCTGCCTTTCAATCTCGATGCACTTTCGCGTGCCGACAGTGTCGTCGCAGCGAAAAGCAGGCAAACTACCAAAATAACTTTTTTCATAATCTTTATTGTTTTTAAGTTGAATACACAATTTTGACGCACACGTGGCAAAAATGTTACACGCTTTTTTCTCTATTTTTTTACATCCTCTATTTTCAATACCTCGACCGAAGTCCGGACCGTATCGACGCCGTTCACCGAAAAAGTCTCTATCCGTACATCGGCATCCTGCATCTCATCTTTGATTGCCTCGATTGCCTCCTGAATAGTCGAAGCATCGAACAGGCGCTCGATACGCTGTTCGAAAGAGTCCGCATCCGTCGCGATTCTCGGAATCCAAAATACCGAAATGCAGATACTCATAATCAGCATGACAATCCACAGGAGTATCGAAACCAATATGCTCTTGCCGTTTATCTTCCAGTCGAAAGCGAAGCCGAGCAACACGTAGCACAACAGCGCCTGAGGAATTATGAACAGCATGGCCATCAAGCCGAACAGAACACTCGCATACCCCCAGCCTAATATTACGAACAGACTAAGTGACAGTGCAATGGCTCCGGCTATCGAAAGTCCTGCTATAAATCCGAAAAGGGCACCGAACAGCTTGATAACGAATATCGCCACGCGCCCCAGAATATAAAGTACCTCGGCCATTACGGATGCGGCCTTGCGTGCAACCGGCGACTGGACCGTACTCTGGAAATTGCTATGTATAGAAGAAGCGGTTATGCGTTTACCCTGCATTTCGAGTTTCTGTCTCGGAGTTTTGGCAACAGGAACGGCGAACCACATCAAAATGTAAAATAGCACGAATACGACAAACACCGCCAATGCAAAAGTCGTAAGCGAATCACCGCAACCGATCATAGAAAATATCAGAAAAGCAAAAAACGGAACGAAGAACACCAAACGGAACCAAGCCACGTTCACATCCCAAAACTGGCTCATTCCGCTGAATACGCCGCCGAATTTCGCACCGTCTTTCGAGCGATACAAACGTCGCGGAATCGACGGTTCTGTTTTTTTATCCGAAAGTCCGGCCGCATAATCATCGCCCGAATAATTTTCAGGCATGCCGAGCTGTGCGATTATGGCATCCATAAGGGTCTTGGTGACCACTTTCGAACAAGCCTGTTCGTTGAGAATCAATTCTGCGATTCGAGCTTCTATATCTGCGATTATCTCTTTGCCGTCGGGATTCCTATCGTATGCGTTATGCAGAATATCCATATAATCGGAAAGGGCCGCATAGGCACCTTCGTCGAGCGAGAAGGAAAGCGAAGCTATACTGATTTTATTCAATTTTTTCATATCTACAATTTAATTCGGGTTATTCTCCTTTTCTTATCATGTCGATTTGCAGCACCATCTGCTCCCATGCCTGATCAAGAGCAGCAAGCACCTCGCGCCCCTTGTCCGTAATCATGTAATACTTGCGCGGCGGACCTTGCGGAGATTCCTCCCAGCGGTAAGTAAGCAAACCCTGATTTTTCTGACGAGCCAGCAACGGGTAAAGCGTCCCTTCCACTACAATCATATCGGCATTCTTCAATTCGGATATGATGCGCGGCGCATAAGAATCCTCGCGCGAGAGTATCGCCAGAATACAATATTCCAAAATGCCTTTACGCATCTGCGCCTTGACATTGTCTATGTTCTTCGAATTTTCTACATTCATATCCGACTTGTTATTTAACATAATTAACTCGTTTAGGAATCACAATCCAAAGCATTATGTACGCCAGCAGGCTCATACCGCCGAAAAAGAACAATAGAATTGCAGCCATTCGAACCAGACTTACATCGAGTCCGAAATAGTCTGCAATACCGCTGCAAACTCCGCCAATCATCTTGCCTTCATCCGAACGGTAAAGCCGGCGTCGGCAACAATCGTAATCGTATCCCTCGTTACGTGCACCGAACGTATCGGGTCGCCCAATCATGGCTATGGCTCTCCGAACCATATCTATATTGACAACCTGAATCGGCAATACCACTTTTTCGCCTGCAATCCGATTCTCTATATCATCCATCGAATCGACATCGGAACTGTCCAGCCTCGATGCCACATCGTCGAGATACTTCTTCAAAAGATTGTAGGCGTCTTCATCCATGATAAAAGCCACGGAACCGATATTAACATTCACTGTCTGTTTCATAGTATTATAATTTAATAGTTATTATCCAATGCAAATATACAACAATAATTGAATACTTTGTTATGCAAAGTACATTTATTTTCAAATAATTTTATCTGCCGCCTGTAAACATTGCGGCAAACGACAAATAGGAACAACAAAACAAGGTCGCTCGGCACTGGAAAATCTGAACTCGACCAATGGTCTCGCTAAAAATCTATAAAATCATGCGTATTGCAGATACATAGCTTAAATGCTTCAATCTGCGTTGTCACTGCAATATAAATCCTGAACGTAACTTACACATGACCGCAAAAAAAACAGACGGATAAAAATCCGTCTGTTTTTCGAATCATTTATACGGAATCCTCTAATCGAGAATCCGCATCTTTTATAAGATTAAGCCTTCTTGGATGCTGCACTTCTGGTTGCGGCTGCCTTGGAACCGGAGGTTTTGGGAGCAGTCGTCTTAGGAGCAGCAGGCTTCTTCGCTGCCGTTTTTTTCGCAGGAGCGGCTTTCTTTTCGCCCTCTTCCACTACCACGGCTTCCGATACTCCATCGGTAGCCTCTTTGGCTGCGGACGAACTTTTGCGGCTGCGGCGAGTCTTGGGTTTCTCAGTCGAAACGACAGCGGCACCCTCTTTATAGGTTTCGTTGAAATCGACGAACTCTATAATACACATCTCAGCGCCGTCGCCCAAACGGAAACCTGTTTTCAGAATGCGGGTATAACCGCCCGGACGATCCGCAATCTTGGGAGCTATTACGCGGAACAACTCCGTAACGGCATTCTTGTCCTTCAAATATCCGAAAACGATTCGGCGCGAATGGGTCGTGTCGTTTTTAGACTTCGTTGCAAGCGGCTCCACGTACATTTTGAGCGCCTTGGCCTTTGCTACGGTAGTCTCGATTCTCTTGTGCATAATCAGCGATGACGCCATGTTTGCAAGCAATGCTTTGCGATGGGCACTCTGTCTGCCAAGGTGATTGAAATTTTTATTGTGTCTCATAATTATTCTTTATCAAGTTTGTAGATAGAAACGTCCATCCCGAAATGAAGATTCAAAGATGCAAGCAATTCGTCGAGTTCGGTAAGCGATTTTTTTCCGAAGTTTCTGAATTTCAGCAAATCGTTGCGGTTGAAACGCACCAAGTCACCGATAGTATCGACCTCGGCCGCTTTCAGACAGTTCAATGCTCTGACGCTCAAATCCTGATCCGAAAGTTTTGTTTTGAGCAACTGTCTCATATGTAGTACCTCCTCGTCGAATTCTTCGGTCGCACCGCTTTCATCCATATTCACCGTAATCTTCTCGTCCGAGAACAGCATGAAGTGATGAATCAAAATCTTGGCTGCCTCTTTCAGAGCGTCTTTCGGGTGAATGGAGCCGTCGGTGGTAATCTCCAAATTCAATTTTTCGTAGTCGGTACGCTGCTCGACACGATAGTTCTCAATAGAGTACTTAACATTTTTAATCGGCGTATGAATCGAATCGATAGGAAGCACACCGAACTCCTCTGCGGCAGGAGCATTCTCCTCCGCCGGAACATAACCGCGACCTTTGGCAATCGTTAAGATGATTGACAGTTTCGTGTCGGGTGACATGCGGCAGATGACCAAATCTGGGTTGAGCACCTTGAAGTTGGTCAGAAAATTGGAGATGTATCCGGCTGTCAGTTCGGAGACGCCAGCCACGTTGATGGTAACTTTTTCGAAGTCCACGTTCTCAACGGTTCTGACAAAGCGCACTTTCTTCAAATTCAGGATGATGTCAATCATCCCTTCCATCACACCGGGGATAGCGGCAAACTCGTGATCAACACCGGCAATCTTCACGGTCGTAATCGCATAGCCTTCGAGCGACGAAAGCAGGATACGACGCAAAGCATTACCGATGGTCATTCCGAACCCTGGCTCCAAAGGACGGAATTCGAATTTTCCGAAATTCGAAGTGGATTCGAGCATAATAACCTTGTCGGGTTTCTGGAATGCTAATATTGCCATAATCTTGATGTTGTTAATTACTATTTAGAGTACAATTCGACGATGAGCTGCTCCTTGATGTTTTCAGGAATGTCTTCTCTCTCCGGTTTTTGAAGGAATTTTCCGGTCATCGTAGCTCCGTCCCACTCCAACCAAGCATAGCGGTTGCGTCCGCCGGCAAGCGAGTCGGTGATGACTTCCAGACTTTTCGATTTTTCTCTTACGCCAACGACGTCTCCGGCTTTGAGGCTGTAAGAAGGAATATTTACCACCTGACCGTTCACGGTGATGTGACGGTGCGACACGAGCTGACGCGCAGCTGCACGCGTAGGAGCTATGCCCAGACGGTAAACGACGTTATCCAAGCGGCATTCGAGCAGTTTGAGAAGATTCTCGCCGGTGATACCGCCCAGACGGGCTGCACGTTCGTAAGTGATGTAGAACTGCTTCTCCAAAAGACCGTAAATAGCTTTGGCTTTCTGTTTCTCGCTGAGCTGAACGCCGTACTCGGAAGTTTTCTTGCGCTTGCGCGAGAGTCCGTGCTGTCCGGGAGGATAGTTTTTCTTTTCGAGAACGGTATCCGCACCGTAAATAGGCTCGCCGAATTTTCTGGCGATTTTACTCTTTGGTCCTATGTATTTTCCCATTTTGTTTTAATTCTTTTTCTTGTTACACATACGATAATAAATCATCCTTGACACTTAGTCGCAGCAGCACTCAGACTCTACGACGGTTGGGCGGACGACATCCGTTGTGAGGCAGCGGAGTTACATCGATGATTTCGATGACCTCTATGCCGGCTCCGTGAATCGTGCGGATTGCAGATTCGCGACCTGCACCCGGACCCTTCACATAAACCTTTACTCTGCGAAGACCCATATCGTAAGCAACCTTCGCGCAATCGGCAGCGGCGGTCTGAGCAGCATACGGCGTATTCTTCTTAGAACCGCGGAAGCCCATCTTACCGGCAGAACTCCAACTTATAACATCACCGTTCTCGTTGGTAATCGTAACTATAACATTGTTGAACGTCGAATGAACGAAGGCCATGCCCACGGTTCCGACCTTAACAACCTTCTTTTTAATTGTTCCAGTTTTCTTTGCCATAACTCGCTAAAATTACTTAGTTGCTTTCTTCTTATTTGCGACTGTTTTCTTCTTACCCTTACGAGTACGAGCATTGTTCTTGGTGCTTTGACCTCTTACGGGAAGACCCAGACGGTGGCGGATACCGCGATAACATCCGATATCCATAAGACGCTTAATATTAAGTTGTACGAGTGAACGGCATTCACCTTCTACCTTGATTCCGCTTTCGGCAATGGCAGCACGAATTGCGCCTACTTGCTCATCGGTCCAATCCTGAACCTTGACATCATAACCGATTCCGGCGGCATCGAGTAATTGACGAGCGGTACTTCTTCCGATACCATATATATAGGTCAAACCTATCTCGCCTCTTTTATTTTTGGGTAAATCTACACCTACTATACGTGCCATAAATTACTTTTTCTTCTTTTGTTTAGTTTAATAATTATCCTTGGCGCATTTTCAATTTAGGATTCTTTTTGCAAATAACGTAAAGTTTGCCTTTGCGCTTCACTATTTTGCAATCCTCGCTTCTTTTCTTGATCGATGCTTTAACTTTCATTTTTTAAGCAATCTAAATTATTTGTACCTAAAAGATATACGTCCCTTCGTCAAATCGTACGGGGACATCTCTACTTTGACTTTATCTCCCGGAAGAATCTTGATGTAATGCATTCTCATCTTTCCGGAGATATGCGCAGTGATAACGTGACCGTTGTCCAACTCGACTCTGAACATCGCATTGGAAAGAGCCTCGATTATCGTTCCATCTTTTTCAATAGCAGTTTGTTTTGCCATAGAATTTAAGCGTTAATAGCATTTTCGATAATACTAAAATCGGTCAATACATCCGCACCTTCCTTGCGCACAGCAACCGCGAACTCGAAATGAGCTGACGGTTTGCGGTCTCGGGTGCGTACAGTCCAACCGTCTCTTTCGAAGACAACGTTTTTAACTCCCATGTTTATCATAGGTTCGATACAAATCACCATGCCTTCTTTCAACAAAGGCCCGCGGCCTTTGGCACCGTAATTGGGAACTTCGGGGTCTTCGTGCATGTCTCTGCCAAGACCATGTCCCACCAATTCTCGAACCACGGAGAAACCGTTCGTTTCGGCATGTTCCTGCACGGCCGCAGATATATCTCCAACTCTGTTACCTGCCTTAGCCTGTGCGACACCCTTATAAAGAGCTTCTTTGGTTACATTCAGAAGTCTTCTTACCTCCGAATCGATATTGCCGACTGCAAAAGTATATGCCGAGTCGCCATAAAACCCCTTCATAACAGTGCCACAATCCACCGAAACTATATCGCCTTCTTTAAGAGCGTAATCGGACGGGATTCCGTGCACAACGTTTTCATTGACCGACACGCAAAGCGTTGCCGGAAATCCGCCGTACCCGAGGAAGCCGGGAACTGCTCCGTGAGAACGTATGAACTCCTCGGCCACTTTATCGAGCTGGCGGGTAGTTACCCCCGGCTTGATATGGCGACCGACTTCTGCAAGCGTGGCGCTCACCAGAAGGTTGTTCTCGCGGAGCAGCTCTATCTCTTCCTCTGTTTTTAGATATATCATCAGAAACTCAAATTAGTTTCCACTTCTACCTCTGATTCGACCGGTCTTCATAAGACCGTCGTAATGACGCATCAGAAGATAACTGTCTATCTGCCTAAGAGTGTCAAGAACGACTCCGACCAGGATGAGCAGCGAAGTACCTCCATAGAAATAGGAGAACTGCTGATTGACTCCGAGTTTCGATGCGAATACGGGCAAAATAGCCACAATCGCAAGGAAGATAGAGCCCGGAAGGGTGATTCTCGTCATGATGGTGTCGATGTAATTTACGGTAGCCTTTCCGGGTTTGACTCCGGGAATGAATCCGCCGTTGCGTTTCATGTCGTCTGCCATCATGGCCGGATTAACGGTAATCGCCGTATAGAAATACGTAAAGGCGACAACCAACAGGAAGAATACGAAGTTGTACCAGAAACTCTGATAAGAGAATGCCGCTGCAAATCCCTGCGTTGCATCCCAGCGCGAGAAAATCGCGGGAATGAACATGAGCGCTTGGGCGAAAATGATAGGCATAACGCCTGCGGCATTGATTCTCAGAGGTATGTACTGGCGAACGCCTCCGTACTGTTTGTTGCCCACGATACGTTTCGCATACTGCACGGGAATCTTGCGGACTGCCTGTACGAGAGCGATTGTAGCCATGAATACGAGGAACAACAAAACGAATTCGACAATCAGCATCACGACGTTGCCGTTGAAACGCGTGCTGATTTCAGCGAACAGAGCGTGGGGCAGGCGAGCGATGATACCGATCATGATTATCAGAGACACACCGTTTCCGATACCCTTGTCGGTAATTTTTTCGCCGAGCCACATCACGAACATCGTACCGGCAATCAGAACAATCGTCGCGCAGATGGTGAACATAATGCTGCCGCGTCCCATGACGAAAGCCGATTCGGGAATCGTGTAGTGAAGATTCGCAAGATACGCAGGAGTCTGTATAAGCAGAACTCCGATAGTCAGGTATCTTGTCCATTGGTTGATTTTGCGGCGGCCGCTTTCACCCTCTCTCTGCAATTTCTGGAAGTAGGGTATAATCATACCCAACAACTGGATTACGATGGAGGCAGTAATGTACGGCATCACACCGAGCGCAAAGATAGAGGCATTCGAGAACGCACCTCCCGAGAATATGTCCAGAAGGCCGAGAAGACCGTTGCTGGCCACCTGCTCGCTCAGTCCGGTGAGTGCCTGCGGATTGATACCGGGAATCACCACAAAACTTCCCAATCTAAATATAAGAAGAAGACCCAGCGTATAGGCTATCCTCTTACGCAGTTCTTCTATCTTATAAATATTTTTCAAAGTGTCTATTAGCTTCATCGTGCTAAAAGATTAGAGTTTTATTGCCTTGCCCTGCTGAGCCTCGATTGCAGCGGCTGCACTCTTCGAAAAAGCGTGCGCGGATACGGTCAGCGCTTTCGAAACCGTGCCGTTGCCGAGAATCTTGACAAGATTGCCTTTCGAAACCAATCCTGCTTCGATGAGCGTATCCACCGAAATTTCGGCGATATTCTTCTTTGCAGCCAAATCCTCCAAAACGGAAAGATTTATCGGTTTGTACTCGACACGTTCCTTATTGGTGAAACCGAACTTGGGAAGACGTCTTTGAAGAGGCATCTGACCGCCCTCAAAGCCCAACTTGCGAGAATAACCGGAACGGGATTGAGCACCTTTATGACCGCGTGTGGAAGTACCTCCGCGCCCCGAACCCTGTCCGCGACCGATTCTCTTATCATGATGCGTCGAACCTGCATTCGGTTTTAAATTACTGAGATTCATTGTCTTAAACTTTGTTTAGGGTTACTAACTATTTTACGACCTCCACCTTGACGAGGTGCTTCACTTTCTCAACCATTCCGAGAATGATTGCGGAATCCTGATGCTCGACGGTTTTACCGATTTTACGAAGTCCCAGAGCGTCCAGATTCTTCTTCTGCTGAGCAGAACAACCTATGCGACTGACAGTTTGAGTTATTTTCAACGTTGCCATTTCTCTTTTCTCCTTCAATATTAACCGTTAAACACCTGATTCATCGAAATTCCGCGAACCTGTGCTACGCTGTACGCATCGCGGAGTTCGGTAAGAGCACCGATGGTAGCCTTTACGAGGTTGTGAGGATTCGACGAACCCTTGCTCTTGGCAAGCACATTCTTGATTCCGACACTCTCCAATACGGCACGCATGGCACCGCCGGCAATAACGCCGGTACCGGGAGCAGCCGGACGAATCATCACCAGTGAACCGCCGTAACGCATCTCCTGCTTGTGAGGAATAGTTCCGTTGAGAACGGGGATTCTGACAAGATTCTTCTTTGCATCTTCAACTCCCTTGGCAATAGCCGAAGTAACTTCGCTGGCCTTACCCAAGCCGTAGCCTACGACACCGTTTTCGTCGCCTACGACGACGATTGCCGAGAAGCTGAATGTACGACCGCCCTTGGTTACCTTGGTAACTCTCTGAATGCCGACCAATCTGTCTTTCAGTTCGAGGTCGCTTGTTCTGACTTTGTTTATTTTGCTACTTGACATGTTTTACTTAGAATTTAAGGCCACCTTCTCTGGCAGCATCAGCCAATACTTTTACTCTACCGTGATACAAGTATCCGTTACGGTCGAACGAAACTTCGGAAATTCCTTTCTGCTGCGCACGTTCTGCGGCGAGCTTGCCAACCAGTTCGGAAACCTGTTTCTTGTCCAGACCCGCAACCTTTTCGGCCACTTCCTTGTCCAGAGACGAAGCTGCTGCCAGAGTAACACCGTTCACGTCATCGATAAACTGTACGTAGATTTGCTTGTTGCTTCTGAATACAGTCATGCGAGGTCTCGATGCAGTGCCGCTAACGATTTTACGGATACGCATCTTAATTCTCGCTCTTCTTTCAATCTTATTTAATGCCATAATTCAATACGATTTTACTATTTTGCACCAGCAGATTTACCAGCCTTGCGACGAATCTGTTCGCCCACGAACTTGATACCTTTGCCCTTGTAAGGTTCGGGTTTGCGCAATGAACGTATCTTAGCAGCTACCTGACCGATGAGTTGTTTGTCAGTACTTGTGAGAGTTACGATAGGACTGCTCTTCTTTTCGGTAACGGCCGTAGCCTTAACCTCGGGAGGCAGCATCAGATAGATATCGTGCGAGTAACCGAGATTCATTTCGAGAATCTGACCCTTGACTTCGGCCTTGAAACCCACACCTACGAGTTCCTGTTTAATCTCGTATCCTTTCGACACGCCGATGACCATGTTGTTGATGAGTGCACGATAAAGTCCGTGCA
>ERZ857629.4336-NODE-4336-length-11089-cov-2.243158_pt1 | contig 11089 bp, 4 predicted proteins | sample MGYA00519700_ERZ857629 | MGnify/ENA primary metagenome ERZ857629 (study PRJEB31778, sample SAMEA3449351) | human gut metagenome | biome: human gut; feature: human-associated habitat; material: faeces | place: United Kingdom | collected 2010/2012 ... | reverse complement strand
GCATTGACGGCGGTTTCCTTAAGGAGGCAGGCGTTCAGATTAACGAAATGAACTCCGGCTGTATCTGCTGTTCTCTCGTTGGTGACTTTGAAAAGGCTCTCGGCAAGGTTCTTGAGGACTACGCTCCTGACAGAATCATCATCGAGCCGTCAGGCGTCGGTAAGCTTTCCGATGTTATCAAGGCTGTTCAGGCTGTTGTAACAGATAAGGTTCAACTTAATAGCTTTGTTACAGTTGCAGACGCTTCAAAGTGCAAGATGTATATTAAGAATTTTGGTGAGTTCTATCTTAATCAAATCGAATATGCAAGCACTATCGTTCTCAGCAGAACTCAAAATCTTTCACAGGAAAAGCTTGATGCCGCTCTCGCCCTTATTCGTGAGCATAATAGCAAAGCAAGAGTTGTTACAACTCCATGGAGCGAAATCTCTGGTAAAAACATTCTTACAGCAATCGAGGGTGACAATTCCTTTACAGAGGACCTCCTCAAAGAGGCTGAAGTTTGCCCAACCTGCGGACATCATCACCATGACCATGATGAGCATGACCACGAGCATTGCCACCACGACCACGATGAGCATGACCACGAGCATTGCCACCACAACCACGACGAGCATGACCACGACCATTGCTGTCACGACCATGACGGACATCACCATCATCACCACGCTGATGAGGTATTCACAAGCTGGGGCAAGGAAACTGCAAAACACTTCACAAAGGAAGAAATCGAAAAAATTCTCTCTGCATTGAATGATACTGAAAAGTATGGTTTTATACTTCGTGCAAAGGGTATCGTTGCAGGAGAAAACGGCGAGTGGATTCACTTCGATTTTGTTCCTGAAGAATCAAATGTAAGAAACGGCTCTGCCGATTATACAGGCAGACTTTGCGTTATCGGTTCTAAACTGAACGAAAACGCTCTTGCCGAGCTTTTCAGCTGCTGAGAGATTTTTCCGAAAGGATTTGATTAAATTGACTATACCTGTTTATCTTTTTTTAGGATTTCTTGAGGGCGGAAAAACTCAGTTCATTCAGGAATCCATGTCTGACAAACGCTTCCACGACGGCGACAAGACTCTTATTGTTGTCTGCGAGGAGGGTATCGAGGAATTTGACACGTCTAAATTTCACGGTGGAAATGTCACAATAGCAGTTATAGAGGACGAGGCCGAGCTTAATGCAAAGCACCTTGAGGAGCTTCGCAAAAAGTGCAGAGCCGAAAGAGTTCTTATTGAATATAACGGTATGTGGCTTATTCAGCAGCTTGCAGAAGCACTGCCTAAGAACTGGCAGGTTTATCAGACAATGATGATGCTTGATGCAACAACCTTTGATGTTTATAATGCAAATATGCGTCAGCTTATGATAGACAAGCTTTCAGCCGCAGAAATGATTGCAGTAAACCGCTGTGAGCAGGGTGTTGACAAGGCTAAATTCCATAATGCTGTTCGTGCGTTGAATCGCCGTGCAAGTATTGTGTTTGAGTATAAGGACGGCTCTATTGAACCTGACGACATCAAGGACGAGCTGCCGTTTGACCTGAAAGCACCTGTTGTTGAGATTAAAGACGAGGATTTCGGAATACTTTATCTTGACGCTATGGACGAGCCTGACAAATATGACGGCAAGGTTATCAGCTATACGGGCATTGTCGCAAAATCTCCCAAGCTGCCTAAAAATTCCTTCATCGCAGGGCGCTTCTGTATGACCTGCTGTGCTGAGGATATAAATTATATTGGCTTCGTTTGCAGTTCAAGCACTGACCTCAAGCTCAAAAATAAGGGTTGGTACAAGGTCAAGGCTAAGATTAAGGTTGAAAACAACTCCGCTTATCAGGGAGTCGGTCCCGTACTTTATATTCTTGAGGTTGAGCCGGGCAAAAAGCCTGACGAGGAGCTTGTTTACTTCACCTAAGGAGCGATTCGGATATGATATGCGACGATATGCCGCTTTTGCTGTGGTTTCAGTGTGATAATCCATTCTCAGAGAGCGAGGGAAGTTTCCGCTACTGTCTTTCACCAAAGGATAATGATGAAAAGGAACGCACTTTGCTTTTAGAAATTTGGACAGGCAAATTCTGCAAGCAAAAAAGTGAAATTCTGCACAGTGAGGAATTTCCTATGAGCGACGAGGGAATTCAGCAAGCAATCACGGTTATAAAGGAAAAATTAAACACCATCGCTTAAAATTTTAATCCGTCTTTGGTATTTATATCAGAGGCGGATTTTTATATAAAGCTAAAAATCTATTAACTCTTTCAGTTCTCGATATTTGAATTTCAGCGTCAAATATATGCCTCTTAGCGTAATTTTGCTGACAACAAAACTGCATTTATATATAATTATCATATCATCAGAAAGGAGGTCTTTAAATTGAAGGTTCGTATTGAAATAACTGATACGCCTATGCCGTATGCGGTTATTTATACAAATGAGATTACTCAAGAGGTTCAGCGAGCGGTTTCTCTGCTTGATACCAAATCGGATTTTATCACTGCAAATGATGATGAAAAAATCGTTGTTATTGACCCAAAGGAAATTTATATGATTCGTATTGAAAATTCAGAAACGATAGTTTACTGCGAGAATCATCAATACCGCTCTAAGAAAAGACTTTATGAGCTTTTAACTCAGCTCGGCGGAGATTTCATGCAAATCTCAAAAAGCGCCGTTATCAATCTCAAGAAAATCGCTTGTGTCGAACCCTCATTCGGCGGTATGATGAAGCTATTCTTAAAGAACAAGAAAAGCGAATACATCTCAAGAAAATATCTGCCCGAATTTAAGAAGTATCTAGGTTTATGAAAGGAGTTTTATTTATGAAAAAATTTTTAGGAAGAACTTTTTTAGGAATTGCTTGGGGCTGCACTATAAACTGCCTTGTTATGCTTATAATATCATTTTCAGAAGGCAAAATTTATTTTACTGCAAACGAATATCTCAAACAGCTTATCTGTTCAGCGGTTGTCGGAATAGCATTTGTATTGCCAACTTTGATATACGAAAACAAAAAGCTCTCACAAGGAATAAAGTGCCTTATTCATCTTGGAATTGGCTTCATTACTTATTTTATTAACGCATTTATAGCTGGTTGGTTTCCAGTTGGCTTAGACATAGGAATAGTTATAAGCTCTGTTTTAATTATGATTGCACTATCATTTGTAATTTACTTTTTCTTTTGGCTTTATTATAAAAACGAAGCAAAAAATATGAACCGTAAAATTGAAGAAAAATTAAGATAATATCTGTTATTTCATAATAACTTGAAGAAAATATCAACAATTCAAAATTTCAATTAACATTTAGCTTTCAGCGAACCTCCTGCAGGGATTCCTTACGAAAAACATTCCACTGAAATGTTTTTCTACCCTCCTGCACTTATAAAGCATAAAGTATTTCGCCGTCTGCGAACTGCGACAAGGGCGTTGCCCTTGACATACAAGCCTTTTCAAAAGTTTGAGCGAAATTTTTAATTTTTGTCGAACTCATGTTAATCCTGCCAAAATCAAAAACTCCTCCTTTGACAATTATATCAAAGGAGGAGTTTTGTTTAACAACTTGTTAGGACAAAGATAAAGCACCTTAATGGAATCCTTGCCTTATGCTGTGTTTAACTGTTTTTCATTTTCTTTAGTCTGCGGTAAAACATAAATACCGCAACTGTCAAAATCATACCTGTACCAAACGAAATAAAATCAGCTATTCCCTTATTTCCTGTACCCGGAAGAATCGGCGCTTTGTGATTGAACACTTCAAGCTTTTGAAGCAGTGAATTATTTGTTACAATTTTCGGCTCTGCTGTCAGAATATAACCCTCCGGAGCTTCTGTTTCAATTATGCAGTATTCATCGCACAGAAGATTTTCAAATTCAATCCTGCCGTTTGTATCAGTTGATTTTACATCCATAAGATACCATTCTTTGTCATTCAGATTTATTATCTTGTCAGGCTTAACACGGAGAGCCTCATAATCATCATCTGAAATCTTGTCATTCGGGTTTGGACTGTAAATAGCAAATTTAGCGTTCTCAAGTTTAATATCAGTATTATCGCTGTCCGACTTGAGCAAAGCTATCGACCATTCCTTACAGATATTCTGACAAAGAAGCGTAACGCTGCTGCTTGGAGAATATGTAAAGGTTACGGAATTCTGCGAAACATAGTTCCAAGAGCCGAGCTTGTATAAATCATCGGTGGGCAATTCAACCATAGTATATTTTTGCCCCTCAATCCATTTCAGCTCATTATATTCAAGCGCCAGCTTTTGTGAAGCTGTGCTTTCGCCTTTCTTAACTGTCAGGTCAATTCTCTGATACGGAGTTCCTGCGGTTTCAAGTGCCTGAATCAGTTCATCTGATGTCGAATAACTTCCGTTTAGCTTTTCACCCTTATAAATCAGGAATGAAAATACAGTATCCTGTTTTACAGTATAGGTGTTTCCCTCAATATCGACAAGATTCTTTTGAATCAGAGGAGTTTCAGGAATCTGTACTCCGACATCAAGCGGCATAGCTTCAAGCTCGGTTTTATTAGCGTCGTCCAGAATATAGTGATAGCCAAAGCTGTTCCATGCTTTTTTACCTGCTTCAACAGTTCCCTTTGCCTTAGCATTGAAGCTAAATTCTACAACAGCTTCATCGGGAATAAGAGTCTTATCACTGATTATCAAGCGAATTGCTTCTGCACTGTCTGCGCTTCCGCTCCATGTTGATGTTCCTTTCCAATCGTCACTTGTAAGATTCGTATTCCCCTTAAATGACAGTTCATATTCGTCCGAGTTAAGAGTCTTACAGCTTCCGTCAGAATAGGTAATCTTAACAGCGAAATCCGGAGTTTCAGACAGCATAACTGCAAATTCACTTCCACGCAGAGCTGTCGAATCAAACGGGCTTGTATCGTTGAGCTTAGGCAGCGTATCAATAATCACAAGCTTATCCATATTAGTATTAGTTTCATTCTTTACTGAAAGTATATATCTGAACTCGCTATGATTATTTTGCAGAGTAATATAGTTTACACTTTGCTTTGAATCTGTTTTATTTTCAGTATTGTTTAACTCATAGACGCTTTTTACCGCAGAGGTAGACGCACCGAAAGTTATGTTTACCGATGAGTTATTTACTACCGAAACTACCTTGCCGTCTTCATCATAAACAAGAGAGCCTTGAGTTGTAGTTGTAAAATCCTGTTTATTAGGAGTAATAACAGATGAATTTGTATAAACCGTATTTGCTACCTGTCCTGTAACATTAACGCTCGAAAGCGTTACATCTACATATCCTCCGTCTTCAGGAATCGAAAATGCCTTATCGGCAAAGTGTATCGTCAAAACTTCCTGACCGTTTTGATTTCTTATAATGGACAGAATTATCTCAACTTTGTTTCCACTTGTATCAGTGACAGGTATAGTAACACTTGTTCCGTCAAGCGGGACTGTATAATTCGTACCGCAATTTGATTTTATGGTAATTTCGGTATCCCCTACCGTTCTGTCAGAAACTACGCTTATAAAATCATTAAACTGCCTTACTGCATCGCTTTGTGTATTATCATGAATTTTAAGGCTAAGACTTCCTGTCATGGAATGCCGCAGCGGGAATGTATTTGTAAATGTATAATCGTTTATCGAACGGAAACCTGAATTATGCATTCTTGAACGCCAATTCACTATATCAAAAGGAGGTGCGTTATTCTCATATTTAGTAACACGCCCATTCATGTCGGTATGGGAATCGGTGAAGTTTGTAATTCCGGGGATAATTCCTCCTCTGGAAACAGTGACATCAGAAACAAGCCATTGTCCCGAACCGCTGAAACCATATTTTGCACTGACATCTTCAGTAGATTCAACCATTCTTGTACCGTCATTTTGGTCTGTATGTTTGTCAATGAGCTTTCCGCTAATGGTAAGCTCATCTGAATTTGTAGTGCTTACGCCTGCGTCAAGATAATCATAATAATTCATTCCGATTGTATTCACTGCTTTGTCAAGTGAATCCTCGGCAATTCCAATATCACAGATATAGGAGAAAATAATTGCTTCTCCTCTTTCGAGATATAATTTCTTTTTGTCTTTATCATACTTTACTGTATTTGATGACTGCGGAGATTCCGAGAACTTAAATCTCAAAGTGTTGTCATCATTTTTTTCACAGCTTACATTAACAGAAAGAAATTTAATATCATCAAGAGATGATGTTTTTATATCCACAAAGGAATTTGATGTTCCGCTTATGGTCGTTATTGCGTCTTGATAACCTCCGCTTGCAGTTCGGGAGTTTCTAAGCGTCAGGTATGTAAAGCCGTCCGGGAGCTTATCCTGCATATCCGTAAGATAAAGTCTATTGTCACCGTTGTTGTAAAGTGTGACATAGTACATTATTGCACGCTTTGTATAATCACGGTTGTTATAATAAACTCGGCTTGAAGTTTCCACAAATGATGTGCCAGAATATTTCATCGTATTATAAATGCCCTTTTGCAGTACGGCCTCGCCCTTGCCCTTTAGACTATGTCTTACACTATCGGGATAACCGTAAACCTTAAAGGTATTATAAATCATTTCGCCGTTCATATAATTGCAGTATTGTCGCCATATTGTAGAATCACTCGGAAAATCCAGTGTGATATACATATTAAATGTCTTGTTCGGCTGAATCTTAATATTTGTGTCGGACGACCATTTAATATAGTAAGCACCTACAACGGTGTCTGCACTTGTATCCCTCTCTATACTCCAGTCGTCAATGCCTGTGACAGTTACACCGCTTGTTTCCTGCCAGCTCAGAGATACATTAGTATCCTTTTCCCAACTGAATAGATTAGCGTTAATGGGCAGCATATCAACAATGCTGTCCCCTGATACGGAAATATCAAATTCATTCGTGTTTGAAAGCGTCAGACGATATATAACGCTTTCTCCAGAACCGACAATAGAATAATCATCGTCATCAACCGTATATGTACCGTCCTGATTCTTATAAACTATACTTTTGTTGAAACTAAGCAGCGAACCGCCTCCGAATACACCTGTATAAAGCCTGTCGTTCTCTCTGTCATTCATCCACGCCTTGTTTGATATATTGTAATCGGCAGATTTCAGAATATCAAAGTCTACTATTGTATAGTAACATACATCTATCAGGTATCTCTTGCCGTCAATATGCGAATAATACCACTTGATTTGTGTATCAAGTCCTTGACTTGACTCTGTAACGCTTATTGTGTCAGCAGTTAATTTTTCATCATCGTTATTTATGCCGACAACTATGTTTCTGTATGTTCCCACCTTGTTCAGCTTGTAATATTCGGTTTCATCGACAGTAACCTTTGACAAGCCCAGATTTGAAAGGGATTTATTGTCCTCAACAGACACGAGCAGCGTCTGTGCTCCGGAAATATCGTCAACCATAGGCAGTCTGTCATAGCTTCCGTTGCCGTAATGGTTAAATACAATATGATTATCCAAAACCTGATTTATTGCAACATTAAAGTTATCAGTAAGCGGCTGAGAGCTTCCGTGATTATAAACAGACTTGGTGAGAATGGCTTCACGGGTTATGTTGCTCATAAGTATGCTTGATTCCTTTATCTTTGCACCGTTATTGTCATATAAGTATGCTGCATTGGGAATATTATTCAAATATTTCGTATTGCTGTAATCAGTCGGTCTGTCGATTTTGAGAAGCTGGAAAGTATCCTTAAAATTAGCATAAATTATATATTTTTCAACACAGCCTCCGTTAATGGTATAATACTCGTCACTGCTGTTAAGCGTCCATTCTACATTATATTTTGTTTCATAGACATCATAGAAGCCCCATTCCTCAAAAATCGACTTCAGACTACGGCTGTCTGTAACAACAGCAGTTTTGCTCGTATCCGACTTAGCAGTTACCTGTATACTGCCACCGTTCCATGTTATTGTAAGCTCGTCCTCATCAAAGCCCATGTCAGAGTTGGCGGCATTTTTATAAGTAGTTGTATTATCATACGCCGTAACCTCTGTCTTTGACTTTGAAAGTCTTGCATTGCTTATCGTCACAGTGAGCTTTTTGCCAAACTCGTCCCTCATCATTTTTTCGATATTTTCAGGCTTGATGTAAAAATACTGGCTAAGCGGGTCGCTGATTTTGTAAGAACCTGCTTGTGAGGCAACATATGCCGCAGAACCGGTATTTTTCATAGAAATTGTAAATATAGAGTCATCACCGAAATATGTCGGCCTTTGTGTGGCACTTTTATTTAACTCAATCGTTGCAGGCTTAAGATATAACTTAGCATCAGCTTCCTGCTCCGCGCTCTGTCTGTCATCAGAATATGTATAATGAGCAACAGAATATATATGATTTGTTATAATGAGATTTGTGCCTGACGGTATTCCCGAAAGCCTTGCGTCAGTGCTTATCGCTTCTTTATAAACAGTAATATCAAAGTTACCTATAGCGATTTCGCTTGATGTACTTGAATTATATATTCTCCAGTGGAAAAGCAGGGTCTGCTTCTCCTCGCTCCATTCCACCCAAAAGCTATATCCAGAGCCGACCGAAGCTACCTTTATATCACCTGCATAAAGAGTTTTATTTACACAGCTTATGTCCTGATTTTTAACCGCAGTGACAACATCAGGATTCCATGAGATATACTCAGGCAGAACAACATAATCATAGAAATCTACCGCATTGACAAAATCCTTGCCCACTTCAAGCGTTTGGTCTGAATTTCTTGTAAACTGAACCGACCATGTAATATCATCTTCAGGAACTATATTTCCCTGTCCGTCACCTATAAGATTTATACTTGGAGTTCCCCTTTTTTGCTTTTTTGCAGTAAAATCATCGGGCTGAACTGTCCAATATGACTGTATGGAATCAGACTGCGTTTGTGATTCAGCACATTCTGTTATAATTCCCTCCTGCGCCTCCGCCTGCTCTTTCGAGAGCTTAAAACACCATACTTTCATTTCTCCTCCCGATGATGTCGGAGAAGCATAAGAAGCCGTAAGAAGCGCCTGTGCAGTAGAGCCTGCATAAATACTGAAATCTACATAGCAAATATTCGGGGCTTCCGTAGCATGGCAGACTGCCTTTACGGAATCATTAAAAGTAAGCGTCTTACCTTCGGTAATCGAGAGCTTTCCGTCCAGTTCAGAAAATTCAAAGTAAACACGATAAATATCGTCGCTTCTGTCATCTTGTATGTTTATGTTAATATCGGCGTTCTGACCTGTTAAAAACTTATATCCGCCGTTTTCACCATTTGCAATCCACTGACCATTACTTAGCCAAAGTGTGAAATTAGAACCAAAACTTATATTCTGTTTGCCGTTCATGGAATCCATATATTTTGTCTTGCCGGACGCACTTGCAAGACTGGTATTAACAAATGCACGAACACCGATTTTTACATTCGGATTCGTAAAGCTCTCCGCAGCGGCGGTTTCGGTAGTAGCACCGTTCACACTTGCAAGCTTAGAGCAGTTTGCAAAACCATAAGCGTTTATTATTTCCACTGCACTTGGGTCTTCAAAGCTCACGCTCTTTAGGTCTGCGGCAAGCTTAAAAGCATACGTTCCTACCTCGTTAACCGTACAGATTATGTCGGTTTCGGGAGTTATGGTTTTAGGAATTGTCACGCTTGTAATACCGTAAGGCACATAGGCAACACTTGCAGTAAGAGTCGTCTTATCATATTTATATACTACTCCCTGCTCGTCTACCCATATAGTACCATACAAAGTATTAAGCGGTGTGGGCATATCTTCAAATTCAGGATTTATTATATTAATTTGATTCGGACCAACAAAAAGTATCTTGTCTGCTATTGCATTTTTAAGTATAGTCTTAAATCCCGTTGGCAAATTACCATGCTTAGCAGTAACTATCTTATCAACATTCTTTCCAATAGTTAGTTCATATTTATTCGCCTTATCTGGCTGAGCTTGATAACCTGAAACATATTTAGCATCAAAGTACACTTTTTTTACATTTGGTGTACAAATTGAAAGTGCATAATCTAGTATGCCTGTTACTGTACTTGGAATATAAATTTCTTCAAGCAGATTGCCGCCGTGATAGTAAGGATAATTTCCTACAATACCCCCATCATTGATTGAAAGTTTTCTAAGATTTGTAGCATAGTCTAAAGTTCTTGAGTTTGCTATAACTGCTCCTTTTTCAACAACAATTTCTTCTACCGCTGAAGTATCAAAAATACGTTCTGCAGTTATTTTAGTTGTTACAGTAGACGGAATAGTTATCTTTTTTAGCTTTGTTGTATAACTAAATGCATAATTAGAATTAATATTGGTAACAAAAGTTGGTATGGTATATTCCTTACCATCTTTTTTAGCAGGATACCAGACTAACTGTACTCCACTATTATCTAAACGCTTAAATAAAACTCCATCATCTATATAATATGTTCCATTATCATTATTATTGCCTATACTTATTTCCTCTAATGTTGAAATGACGCTTATTTTCACTGATTTTATGGTTGACGGAAAATGTAATTTTGTGAATTTAGGAGGCGATTGATAGGAATATACATAAAAAGCCTGTGAACCAATACTCTCTACACCTTCCTCTAATACTATTGAGTTTGTTGAACAGCTTGGACCCCAAAAATAAAAAGCTCCTTCACCTATGGTTTTAACATTTCCTGGCACTGTGATATTTGTAAAATTGTTATAACCTAACGCATAAGAGCCTATTTCTGTTACATCTTTTCCTATTGAAAAAGCCGTAGCTTGAAGATTTCTTAAAGTATGATTTCCTATTCTTGTAATACCGTCCTCGATAACTATTTTATTAAAGCTTGTATATCCCTTTTGACGCCAAGGCGAGGTAGCATAGTTAGAACTTGTATAGTTCGGCATATCACCCGTACCTGATATTATCAGCGTAGATGTATTAGCAATCTCATTTTTAGTATATTTCCAAGTTATAGTATCTGTAAGCTGACCGCTGTCAACATATTTTTCAACGCCCGAAAAGCCTGAACGCAAAATAAGTTTTCTGCTCTTTGGAGTTTTCCACTCTAAGGACAGCTTATCTCTTTCGGCAGAGCTTTTCAAAGCACTGTCA
>ERZ857629.4331-NODE-4331-length-11101-cov-3.301738_pt1 | contig 11101 bp, 6 predicted proteins | sample MGYA00519700_ERZ857629 | MGnify/ENA primary metagenome ERZ857629 (study PRJEB31778, sample SAMEA3449351) | human gut metagenome | biome: human gut; feature: human-associated habitat; material: faeces | place: United Kingdom | collected 2010/2012 ... | reverse complement strand
GGCAGCGAATACAGGCGCGCGTCCGCCGCTTCGGCGTGCGTGCGCACGATCAGCGGCCGGGATGGACGCGCCGCCGGTTTGGGCGCGCCTTCGCGCATGGCGTTCAGCTTTCGCATCAGGCTTGAGGGCATGGGCAGGGCTCCTTTGTTTTCTTCCTTTATTATAGTCGTTTTTGAAGGGTATTTCAAGCCCCGCGCCCGCCGGATCATTAAGCGCAGGTTGAGTTTGAAGGCGCAACATTGCGGATTTCGCGCGGAGGGAGTATAATCACAGAGAGGTGATTGTGTGCCTGTACTGGATACGTTATCGACGATCATGGGACTCCTGCTGGGCGTATACGGCCTGTTTTACGCGGTGATTGCCGTTTTTGGTCTGAAAAAGAGAGAAAATCAGTTTCCGGAGACGCGGCCGCGCCAGCGCATTGCGGCGCTCGTTGCGGCGCGCAACGAGGAGGCCGTAATCGGCCAGCTGGTGCACAGCCTTGTCAGCCAGCGCTATCCAAAGGAGCTGTCCGCGGTGATCGTAGTGCCGAACAACTGTACCGACGATACCGAGGGCGCGGCGCGGCGCGCCGGCGCGCGCATCCTGCATGTGGACAGGGACGTGCATTCGAAGGGCGAGGCGCTGGAAAGCGCGTTCCGCCAGCTGCTCGCGCAGGACGAATTCGACGCGTTCTGCGTGTTTGACGCGGACAACATCGCCGACCCGAATTTCTTTCAGGCGGTGAACGACGCGCTGAACGCCGGCGCGCGCATCGCGCAGGGCTATCGCGACAGCAAGAATCCGCACGCGAACTGGGTTTCGGGCGCGTCCAGCGTCTTCTACTGGTTCATGGATCGCCTGTATAATCACGCCCGGCGCACGCTTGGCACGTCCGCGGCGCTGAACGGCACCGGCTTCATGGTGTCGGCCTCGCTTCTGCGCGAGACGGGCTATGACATTCATTCGCTCACGGAGGATCTGGAGTACACGGCGCAGTGCGCGCTTCGCGGCGAGCGCGTGTACTGGATGGACAACGCCATCACCTACGACGAGCAGCCGGAGCGTCTGCGCGACGCGCTGGTGCAGCGCATGCGCTGGTTCAGCGGCGCGTATCAGTGCAAGAAGTATTATTTCAAACAGCTTCTGAAGAAGCATTCCTTCCCGTGCGTGGATATGGCGCTGGTGTTTGGCAGTGTGTATTTCATGGTGCTGGGGCTTCTGCCGCTTATAATGTCCGCCGTTTCGATGATCGTGTATATGGCGCACACGCCGGAATACGTGCTTCCGATGCTTCTGCTGGCGGCGGGCTCGGGACTGCTTTCGATTTTCGCCATGCAGGCGTTCGCGATTCTGATCTGCCTGCTGGAACGAAAGCGGCTGAAGCCGATGGCGCGGGCGATCGTGCTGTATCCGCTGTTTATGGCGCTGTGGATGCTGGCGAACTGGGCGAGCATCCTGTCCGGCCCGCCGAAGTGGAAGGCCATTCAGCATAAGGCGCAAACGCCCGAAGGGGAGCGGGAGATGGGAGGAAACGCATGAAGCGCTCGAAAAACCGAAATCTGTACCTCGCGCGAAAATTCGCGCCGTACTTCAAGCCGCACATGAAGGTCATGCTGTTCGATCTGTTCTGCGCGTCCATGACCACGCTGTGCGAGCTGGCGCTGCCGATGATCGTGCGCGAGATCACCCAGCGCGCGACGACGGACATTTCCACGCTCACGGTTCGCCTGATTCTGACGATGTGCGGCGTGTACGTGCTTCTGCGCGTGATCGACACGGCGGCCAATTATTACATGCAGTCCATCGGGCACAGCATGGGCGCGCAGATTGAAACCGATATGCGCCGGGACATGTTCTCCCATCTGCAGATGCTGCAGAACTCCTACTACGACAACACCAAGATCGGCCAGCTGATGAGCCGCATCACGACCGACCTGAACGACGTGACGGAGTTCGCGCACCATTTTCCGGAGGAAATCTTCATCGCGATCATCAAAATCACGGTGTCGTTCATAATTCTGGCGCGGATGAACCTTTTGCTTACGCTGATCGTGTTCGTGATGCTGCCGCTGATGGTATTCTTCTCCCGCCACTTCTCGCAGAAGATGCGCGAGTCGTTTAAGGATTCCCGTCATCAGCTTGGCGAATTAAACGCGCAGGTGGAGGATACGCTGGGCGGCATCCGCGTGGTGAAGTCGTTCGCCAACGAGAACGTGGAGGAAAAGAAGTTCGCAAACGGCAACCAGAGGTTCCTCAATATCAAGCACCGCATGTATGCCAACATGGCGGGCTTCCATTCGGTGACGCGCTTCTTTGACGGCATCATGTATATCGCCGTGGTCATGGTGGGCGCGCTGTTCCTGATCAGCGACAACCCCGTAATGAAGCTCACGGCCTCCGACCTTGTGGCGTTCCTTCTGTATGTCACCACGCTGCTGGCCTCCATTCGCCGCATCGTGGAGTTCTCCGAGTCCTTCCAGCGCGGCATGACCGGCCTTGAGCGCTTTGTGGAGGTCATGGACGAGCCGGTGACCATCGTGGACGCGCCGGACGCGATCGAGCTTACGAACGTGAAGGGCGAGGTGACGTTTGACGATGTGACGTTCACCTACGCCGAAAACCTCGACAACGTGCTGGCGCACATCAACCTTACGGTGAAGCCCGGCGAATCCGTGGCGCTGGTCGGCCCCTCCGGCGGCGGAAAGACCACGATGTGCAACCTGATTCCGCGCTTTTACGAGGTGACGGGCGGCAGCGTGAAGATCGACGGCGTGGACGTGCGCAAGCTCAAGCTGCATTCGCTGCGCAACCAGATCGGCATGGTGCAGCAGGATGTGTATCTGTTCTCCGGCTCGGTGTATGACAACATCGAATACGGCAAGCCCGGCGCGACGCGCGAGGAGATCATCGAGGCGGCGAAGCTGGCCGGCGCGCATGAGTTCATCCTGTCGCTGCCCGAGGGCTACGATACCTACGTGGGCGAGCGCGGCGTGAAACTGTCCGGCGGACAGAAGCAGCGCATTTCCATCGCGCGCGTGTTCATCAAGAACCCGCCCATCGTCATCTTTGACGAGGCGACCAGCGCGCTGGACAACGAGAGCGAGCTTCTGGTGCAGAATTCGCTCGATCGCCTGATGAAGGGGCGCACGACGTTCACCATCGCGCACCGGCTCACGACGATTCACAACGCCGACACCATCCTGGTGCTTACGGAGCAGGGCATCGTCGAAAGCGGTTCACACAGCGAGCTGATGGCGAAGAAGGGCGTGTATTACGATCTGTACAAGCTCTATTCGCGGCAGGACGAGAAAATCGCATAACGCGAAACCAACCGGCCGGACTTCCAAACCGAAGCCCGGCCGGATCTACAGGGAGAGAAAACGCATGGGAGAAATCAAAAACTATGAGGATTCCGCGGCGGCGCTGGGGCTTTCGACGCGGGAGAACATCCGGCTGATTGTGGAGAACCTGTATCGCACGCGCCCGATGCGCGAGGTCGTGCTGCGGCCGTATCTGCCGCAGCCGTGGGTGCGCGCGCGGCCGGTTTTGTCATTTGACGAAATCGATCTGGGCATGCGCTATCCGGACGCGGGGGAGGGCGACTTCGCGTATGTGCGCGCGGGCGTTCTTTCGGAGGAAGCGCGGGACGTCGCCGTCACCATGGAGGGCGAAGCGACGCTGTACAGAGACGGCGCGGCGCTTTTGAAAACGCAGGCGGGCGGGGCGCACGAGACTGCGATTCTCGCGGTGGAGCCGGGCGTAACCGAGCTTGTGGCGCGCTGCAAAAAGAAGAACGGCGCGTTCGTGCTGCGGCTTCTGACGGCGGTGCCGTTTTACCCCATGATGAAGGCGCGCGACTACCTGTGCCACCTGCGCACGGTGTTTTCGCGGGGCGAATACCGCGGCGAGGAAGGCTATGAGATTTCCCGCCTGTACCATGCCGGAGAGACGGTGGAAACGCCGGAATACGTGTTCCCCGCCGCGGCGCGGGTGGAGAAGGAAATCCGCTTTGACCGCATCGACGCGTCGGCGCGCTTCGGCTGCGCCGTGTCCGAGGCCGCGCGGGACGGCGTTCTGCGCCTGACGAACGCGGAGACTGCGTGCGTGACGGTGAACGGCGAGCCGGTTTCCGCGGCGGGCGAAATCACGCTGCGAAAGGGCGACCGCGTGGTGCTGACCACGGAAAACGCTTCGGCCTTCCACGCGGCGTATGCGCACGACTGCCTGCGCGCGCCGGGCTTGGAGACCGCGCGCGAAAGCGGCGTGGACTGGCTGCTGCTGGCGCTGCCCGACGCGCCGGAGAGCTTCACGGTCGACCTGCAAACGCCCTATATCGCGAACGGTGAGCGCCGCTTCTGGCGCACCGCGGACGGCAGCTATGTGCGCGCCTATCTCGACACCAGCTTTTTCGGCCAGTGGTTCTACGCGCTGATGGTGGGCAACTATGGCCTTCTGAAGCTGTATAAGGACTGGGACTGTGCGCGCGAGGGCGATTATTTCCTGCGCAACATGCGCACGATGGCGGCGTACTACGAATACGCGAAGTACGAAGCGGCGCAGTTCGGCGATCCCACCTTCCTGCAGCGGGCGATGCGGCTGGACAATCTGGACGCGATCGGCACGATGGGCATGAACTTTGTGGAGTATTATCGCCTGACGAAGGACGAAAAGGCGCTGCACGTGATTCGGGAACTGGCGGACGCGCTGATGAACAACATTCCGCGCTTCCCGGACGGCGCCTTCATGCGCGGCACGACCATGTGGGCGGACGACACGTTCATGAGCTGTCCGTTCCTCGTGCGTCTGGCCTGCCTGACCGGCGAGCGGAAGTATTTTGACGAGCTGAAAACGCAGATCGAGGGCTTCCACAAGCGGCTGTTCATCGAGGAGGAAAGCGTGTATTCGCACATCTTCTTCGTGGAGCCGGGCGAGAAGAACCGCGTGCCGTGGGGACGCGGAAACGGCTGGATCATGCTGGCGCTGGTTGAAATTCTTACGAACCTGCCGAAGGACGAACCCGACTACGTGTACTTCGCGGAGCGCTTCCGCGTGTTCGCCGCGGGCGTGCGCGCGCTGCAGGCCGAAAGCGGCATGTGGCGGCAGGTGCTCGACAAGGAGGAGGCCTATGAGGAAACCTCCTGCACCGCGATGTATTCCCTCAGCTTCCTGACGGGCATCCGTCTGGGTCTTCTGCCCGAGGAGGGCTACCGGCAGGCGGCGGAGAAGGGAATCGCGGCGCTGCTCCGGTATTCGGTCGACAGGCAGGGCAACGTGTTGGGCGTGTGCCGCGGCTCGAGCTGTTCGATGGACTATCATTATTATCTGAAGCTGGGCACGGCGTTTAACGACGACCACGGCACGGGCATTATCCTGTGGGCGCTGTCGGAGCTTCTGAAAACGGAAAATACCTGACGGGGCGGCGAAAGCACCTGACTTGTCGGCTTCGCGAACGCCTGGATATTGATGAAATGTCCGGGCGTTTTCGTTTGGAATTTCGCGGAAAAAACGCGGCGGCCGGTGTGCTATAATGGAAACAGTTTAAGAGGAAGAGCGCGTGAAAGGGGAAGTTACTACATGGAAGACAGGAAACTGTGCATGCGCTGTATGGCGTGCAAGGCCGATGAGCAGGAGGCGTGTCCCGTGTGCGGCTTCATAGAGAGAGATTTTGTTCCGGAAAAGCACCATCTGCCGCCGCGTACCATTCTCAAGGGACAGTATCTGGTGGGCTGTGCGCTGGGCGAGGGCGGCTTCGGCATCACGTATATCGGCTGGGATCTGTTTTTGCACATACCGGTAGCCATCAAGGAATACTTCCCCTCCGGCGTTGTGATCCGCGATCAGGGGCAGTGCACCGTGAGCGTGTTCGCCGGGAAGGACGAGCAGTCGTTCCTTAAAGGACGCGAAAGCTTTTTCCGCGAAGCGCAGAAGGTCGCGCGGTTCGACAACAACCCCGGCGTGGTGTCGGTGAAGAACTGCTTCATCGAAAACGGCACGGCGTATATCATCATGGAATACATATCCGGCATCAATCTGGGTGTTTACGCGTCGAAGCGCGGCGGGAAGCTCGGGTTTGAGGAGACGCTGCGGCTGCTCGAAACGCCGATCAGAACGCTGAACGCGCTGCACGGCGCGTCAACCTATCACCGCGACATCAGCCCGGAAAACCTGATGCTTTCGAAAACCGGAACGGTGAAGCTGATCGACTTCGGCAGTGCGATGGAGAGCGACAGCGAAAAGAAAACCCGCGTGCTGATGGTGCGCTCGGGTTATTCGCCCGTGGAAATGTATTCCACCAACGGCAAGGACGGCTCCTATTCCGACGTATACTCGATGGCGGCCACGATCTACAAGCTGATCACCGGCGTAACGCCGCCCGCGGCGACGGAACGGCTGGATGCGGACCCGCTGGTGCGGCCGACGATGCTGGGCGTGAAGGATATCACGACGACGCAGGAAAACGCGCTGATGCGGGGATTGACCGTGCAGCAGAAGGATCGCTATCAGACGATGGCGGAGTTTTTCTATGATCTCTACGGGCGCGGGATCGACGACGACCCGAATCCCAAGCCGAAGCCCAAGCCAAAGCGCCGGGCGCTGACATTTATTGCCGCGCTGCTTGGCGTGGTCGCGCTGGTCGGCGTGGGCGTGCTGCTGGGCAGGGGAGGCAACTTCCTTCCATTCCCGTTCGCCACGGAAACGCCCGCGCCGACAGTCACGGAAACGCCCGTGCCGACGCAGGCTGTTCCGGGCGCGGCGCTTAATATGCCCGTGCTGGGCGCGGAGCTGCGCGCATTCCTGCGGCAAAACGGCTATGACGCGCCGGACGGCCAGCCCATCCCGGCGGAGGCGCTTGCGAAGGTCGGCGCGGTGCGGATGCTCGGAAGTCGGCTGTATTTCCAGCTGCTGAACGAGGACGGATATTTGGACTGGAACGACGAGCTGGGCAGAATGTGGCGCAAGGACGGCGAGGAGCTCGACGAGGAACGCCGAAACCAGCCGACGGGGAATACGCTCGATCTGACGGAGCTGAGCGGCTGCGTCAATTTGCAATACCTGAACCTGCGGGACGTATGGGTCAGCAGCGCGCGGGCGCTGGAAAACCTGCCGCGCGTGGGAACGCTGATTCTGGACAACTGCGGCGTGACGGACGACATTCTGCCCGTTCTCGGCAGCCTTGCAAGCCTTGACTCCCTCAAGCTGGACAACAATGCGCTGACCACGCTGGAAGGCCTGCAGGCGCTCACGAATCTGCAAGAACTTTCCGTCGCATGCAACCAGATTACGTCGCTTGCGCCCATTGCCGATTTGCCGATCGGAAATCTGAACCTGTCAGGCATACCCATTGCGTCACTGAACGAGCTTTCCGGCGGCAAACTTGTTTCGACGATTTTCTGGTTCGACTGCTCTCCCACCGCGGGGGAATATTCGGTGCTCGCCGAAATGAAAAATCTCGTGGGCTTCACCTGCGCGGGGAGCGTGTTGGAAGAGCGCCTGCCGCAGGATTTCAGCGCGCTTGCGAACATGAGGAACCTTGACTACCTTTACATCGCGAACTGTCAGGTGAAGAATCTGGACTTCGCTTCCGACAAGCCGAATCTGAAGACGTTGGAGCTGTGGGACTGCGGCATTACCAGCGACATGCTTTCCGGCATTCACGACCTGCCCGCGCTTGAAATGCTGAACCTGAGCTATAACCGGATTACCTACGTGGACAATCTGGCGCTGGAAACGATGCCGAACCTGAAAACGCTGTATCTGAACAACAACTACATCCACGACTTCCGCCCGCTGATAAAGAGCGGCGTTCGCAGAAAGCATATCGGCAATCAGGGCGACCCGGCTGAGCTGCTTTCCGGGGATCTGGCCGCGGCGCTGCGGGAATCTCTGAACGTGAAGGAGAGACGCGTCGTTACGCAGGAGCAGCTGGATCGCATTTACGCCCTGACGGTTGTGAACGGCGAGGTGACCTTCCACGCCTACAACGGCGAAATCGACCCGGACGCCGACATGCTTGAATGGCTCGTATCCATCCAGAGGGACGCCGGCGATTATTGGATTTTCGGGCTCGAGCAGCTGGGATGGGGAGGCTTTTCGGACGGGGATTTCCAGAGCATGTCCGAGGACGAGTTTGACCTGTCCCAGCTCAAAGTTTTCCGCAACCTGCGCTACTTCCATCTGACGAACCGGAAGGCTGTGAACACGGACGCGCTGGCCGGACTGCCGCTTCAGAGACTTGTGATGGTCAACTGCGGCCTGACCGACGCGGATCTCGTTGCAATCGGTCAGATCGGGAGCATCTCAGATCTCAATCTGGCTCGAAATCAGATCACCTCGCTTCACGGCCTTGAAGACCACGGGTTTGGCTATCTGGGTCTGGCGTTCAACGACGTTTCCGACCTTTCGGCGCTGAACGATGAAATGAACGACATGTGGGGGCTCGACCTCAGCTATAACAGCGGAATCACGTCGCTTGAAACGCTGCCCGCAAACCTGAAGGAGTCGCTTGAGGTGCTGTGGATCGCCGGGCTGGAGCTCGACCTGACGCCGCTTTCGGAGTTTAAAAGCCTGAGGGAGCTGCGGCTGGGCGACGGCCTGAATGGCCGCAGAATCAATCTGAATCTGGAAGCGCTGGCCGGCGCGGCGGGGCTTGAAAAGCTGACGCTGGTCGGCGCGCAGGCCGATTCGCTGGACTTCCTGAAGAATCTGACGAAGCTAAAGTATCTGATGGTGAGCAGCTGCGGCGTGACCGAGAGCATGCTGCCCGCGTTGAACGGCCTTGCGAAACTGGAGGAGCTGTGGCTGGAAAACGACGGGCTGACCTCGCTGAACGGCATTCAGTTCGACCGCCTGAAGAACCTCAGATACCTTAGCCTCTGGGGCAACGACATCGCGGAGCTTCCCGAGCTGAACGAGAACATCATGGTGGAGCGCTAAGCGGCGCATAGAAATTCGGAAGAAGGTGCTTTATGGCAGTCCCTGTCATGCTTCCCGAAAGCGAGGTGAGCCGAATCATCCGGCTCTCCCGCAACGCACAGTTCGCCCGCGCGTATCTGGAAAAGGGCATTCGCGTGCCGTCCTTCCCGGAGATCCTTTCGGCGTATTCCGGAATCCGGGATCCCGCGGAGCTGCAGGAACGGCTCTCGGTTCGTCTGCGCGGCATGCTGGGCGAGCCGAACGACGCGTCCATTCGCCGCAAGGTCGCCACATGGTTCGCCCGCAAAACGGCGCCGGACAACCGGGAGCAGCTGGTGCGCATCGTGTTTGCGCTGGAGATGACGGAGGAGCAGGCGCAGAACTTCCTCGCCAGCGCGGGCGGCGGCTGTCTGCACCAGCGCAACCCAATCGAGCTTGCCTATCTGTACGCGCTGCGCAACCGCCTGTCCTATCACGAGACGATGCACCTGATCGCGCGGGTGCGCGACGTGGCCACCGGCGGCGGGGGCAAAACGAAGACGCTGGAATCCGAGTTTACGAAGGTGCGCGGCGAGCAGGCGTTTGTGGACTTTATTTCGCGCGAGAGCATGAACCTCGGGCAGATGCACAACACGGCGTATGAGTACTTCACCGAGTACATGCAGGTGCTGATCCGGCCGCCGGAGGTTTTCCCGGAGCTGCCCGAGCGGGAATACAGCGTGCGCGAGATCGTGCAAATGTATCTGAAGCCGCCCTCGGCGCAGAACAGCGTGCTGGCCAAGAGCATCCGCGCGCACTGGCCGGACGAAAAGACGCTTTCGCAGATTATCAACCGCCGGGTCGACGTGTCCCGAAAGGTATTGATTCTGCTGTTTCTGGTCACGGACGGCGCGGAGAGCGGCGCGAGCCTGAGCGACGATTCGCGCGTGCTGTTCGACGACCGGTATCGCCGCGTCAATCAGATGCTGGACGATTGCAGCTACAGTCAGCTTGACCCGCGCAACGTGTTCGACTGGCTGATGCTGTATTGCATGTACGACAACGGCGAGCTGAGCGAAAACGAGCGGCTGCAGGCCGTGCTGCGCGAGACGGAGGAAAATGACGCTTTGGGAGGAGATCAGCCGTGATAAAGCCGTATGCGTGCATGCGCTGCATGGCGCAGTCGGACGACACAATCTGTCCCGTGTGCGGAGCGACCGCCGAGGACGCGCAGCGCATTCGCGGGGCGCTTGCGCCGCAGACCATTTTAAATGGAAAGTATCTGGTGGGGGCGGCGCTGGGCGGAGGCGGCTTCGGCGTGACCTATCGCGCGCTGAAGCTGAGCAGCCTGCGGCCGGTTCAGGGCGAGACGGTGGCGGTGAAGGAATACTTTCCGCGCAATATTTCCACGCGGCGCGGGAATGGCAGCATCGAGCCGAACCCGCGCGAGCGGGAAAATTTCGACCGCTGGCGCTCGAAATTCGTGCAGGAATATCGCATGCTGCACCGGATGGAGCAGTGTCCCTCCGTCGTGCACGTGCTGGACATCTTCGAGGAAAACAACACGGCCTATCTGGTGATGGAGTACGTCGAGGGCACGACCATTGAAAAGCGCGTGCGCGAGCAGGGGCCGATCCCCGCGCAGCAGCTTTTGAAGACGATGGAGCCGTTCATCAACGATATGTATCGGCTCAACGAGCACAACGTCGTGCACCGCGATATGAACCCGTCGAATATCATCCTGCGCAGAGACGCGCCGCCCATACTCATCGACTTTGGCAGCGCCCGACCCAACGACCCGGAGACGAAGAAGACCGTTCTGATTCGCAAGGGCTACGCGCCGCCGGAGCAATACGACAGCGACGGCAGGCAGGGCGCGTGGACGGACGTTTACGGCCTGTGCGCCACGCTGTATTTCGCGCTGACCGGCGTGGAGCCGCCGGACGCGCGGGAGCGGAGGTACGACGACCGGCTTCAGGACATTGGCGAACTGTGCCCGGCGCTGAGCCGGAGACAGGCGAACGTGCTGATGGCGGGGCTTGAGATGGACTACACCAAGCGCCCGGCGTCGTTTGAGTCGCTGGCGGCGGGGCTGTATTACGTGCCGCCCGCATCACCCGAAAAGCCGAAGGAAAAGCCCGCCGCGCCGGTAAGGCCGGTCGATCCGCACAGCAGCAGAACGCTGCCATAATCGCCCTTGTGCGAATTGCGCGGCCGGACAGGCAAC
>ERZ857629.4329-NODE-4329-length-11102-cov-12.178601_pt1 | contig 11102 bp, 9 predicted proteins | sample MGYA00519700_ERZ857629 | MGnify/ENA primary metagenome ERZ857629 (study PRJEB31778, sample SAMEA3449351) | human gut metagenome | biome: human gut; feature: human-associated habitat; material: faeces | place: United Kingdom | collected 2010/2012 ... | reverse complement strand
TGAACGGCTCCTTCCAGGATGGCGTTGACCAGCTCAAGGACGGCAAGATCGACGCTGCCTTCACCGTCGCTGGCGCCCCCACCACCGCTATCGTTGACTATGCCACCACCAACACCCTGAACCTCGTCTCCCTCTCCGACGACGAGCTCAAGGCCATCCAGGCTGAGTATCCGTTCCTGATCCGTGACGACCTCAAGGCCGGCACCTACACCGGTCAGGACAAGGACGTCATCTGCGTCGCTATCCAGGCCACTCTCGTTGCCTCTCAGGAGCTGAGCGAGGATGTCGTTTATGAGCTGCTCAAGGCCATGTTCGACAACAAGGACGCTCTCGTTGAGGGCCACGCCAAGTTCGGCTTCCTCGATGCCGCGTCCGCTTCCGCCGGTGCGACCGTCCCCATGCACCCGGGTGCTGAGAAGTACTACAAGGAAGTTGGCGTTCTGTAAGCAGAACAACGACTGTTGAAAGTGTATTGACGTGAGGTCAAATTTACGGAGATACATAACTGCGGCCGCCGCAATGATTTTAATTATTGCGGCGGCTGCCGTATTCCTTTCCCGCGCGGGGTATTACCTCACCCTGCGCAACCGCGACACCGGAGAGGTCTACGCCCGCTACCGCATGGCGGAGGGCGACCGCTTTTCCGTGACGTTTATCCATTCCGTGAACAAATACCCCCTGACCGATACCTACGAAATCGAAGACAAGACAATCTATGTGGAGGAGACGACCTACTGTTCGTTCGGCGCCGGCGTACAGACGGAGCTGAACCCGGGGGAGACTCTGAGCAAGGTCTATGTCGACCGGCCGGACTACAAGGGCTGGGCGATGGTCATTGGCAACATCCATCAGGACAGGACAAACGTTGGTTACATCGTCGGCACGGTCTCCGACCATGTGCTGAACGTGAACGGCGAAGATGTCAGTCTGCGTGATTTGTGTGGAAAAAACGCGCCTGTGCGTTTTAATTACGAGTTCTGGCTCTTTTGAGGGCGCACGGACGCTCGAAAATAGAACAAGGAGGAAATTGCATCATGGCTGAAAACGAAAACCTCAACAATGCTGCTGTCGATACCGAAGTCGGTACGATGGAAGACGTTGAGGCGATAATGAAAAAGTACGACCGTGAATCCAACACGCGTATCTGGGAGGGCACGCCCAAAAAGATCCTGCGTATCTTCACGGCGGCTTTCGGTATTTTCCTGATCATCATGAACATGTGGCTGAAGATGGACGAGCGTGCGCGCCGCCCGATCTTCCTGGGTCTTGTTATCCTGCTCGTGTTCATCTACTACCCGCTGAAGAAGGGCTCTCAGAAGGTCAACTATATGCCGTGGTATGACATTGTCATGGCGCTGGTCGGCTCGTTCTGCTACTTCTTCTATCCCCTGAATCTGGAACGCATCGTCAAGCTCGGCACCCGTATCCAGAAGGACTTCGTGCTCCAGATCGGCGATCTCAGCATTCCGCTTCTGATCGTCTTTGCCATTGTCGGTACGCTCATTCTGGTCGAGTGCTGCCGCCGCGTGGTCGGTATGCCGATCATCTGCGTGGCTGCCGTGTTCGTGCTCTACGCCTTCCTCGGCGCGGGCAAGACGCTGACGACCGTTATGTATAACCTCTTCTACACCACCACCGGTATCCTCGGCACCCCGATCGGCGTCTGCTCGACCTATATCGCGCTGTTCGTCATCTTCGGCGCCTTCCTGGAGGCCACCGGCGTTGCAAACTTCTTCATCGACTGCGCGAACGCGCTGGTCGGCTGGGCCTCCGGCGGTCCTGCGAAGGTCGCGGTCGTTTCCTCCGCCCTCTGCGGCATGGTCTCCGGTTCCTCCGTTGGTAACACCGTTACCACGGGCTCCGTCACCATCCCGATGATGAAGAAGACCGGCTATCCCCCCGAGTTCGCCGGCGCGGTCGAGGCTGCTGCCTCCACCGGCGGCCAGATCATGCCCCCGATCATGGGCGCTGCTGCGTTCCTGATGGCGGAAATGGTCGGCGTTCCCTATGCCGATATCATCGTGCGTGCGATCCTGCCCGCGTTCCTGTACTTCCTCGGCATCTTCCTCGGCGTCCACTTCAAGGCCAAGAAGCTCGGCCTCAAGGGCCTGCCCCGCGAGGAGCTGCCCAAGTGGAAGGTCCTGCTGCCGATGATCTACCTCATCCTCCCGCTGGTCGTTCTGGTCTACATGATCATGATCGGCTTCACGATGGCCACTGCCGCCGTGTACGCGACCCTCTACTGCGTGGTCGTCGCCATGATCAGCCGTGAGACGGGCGTGAAGAAGCTCATCATGACGCTTCCTCTGATCCCCCTGCTGTTCATGACGCTGATGAGCCGCAGCTTCGAGCCGGGCACCTGGATGGGTGAAAACGGCGTTACGCTGTGCCTGCTCGTCGCGCTGGCGCTGATCATCGTCAACTACCTGATCAGCAAGCCCAACGGCAAGAGCCTGCCCACCATCATTGACGCCTTTGAAAACGGCGGCAAGAACTGCCTGAGCGTTGGTATCGCCTGCGGTATGGCGGGTATCATCGCGGGCGTCGTCACCATGACCGGTCTCGGTCAGGTTCTGATCGGCGCGATCGTCAGCATTGCCGGCGACCACCTGATCATCGCCCTCGTGCTGACCATGCTCTGCTGCATCGTGCTCGGCATGGGCGTCCCCACCACCGCGAACTACATCATTATGGCCACCACCTGCGCGCCGATCCTTGCCTCCGGTATGGGTCTGCACCTGATGGCCGCCCATATGTTCTGCTTCTACTTCGGTATCGTGGCAGACATCACCCCGCCCGTCGCGCTGGCTGCCTATGCAGGCTCCGCCATCGCCAAGGCTCCCCCGATGAAGACCGCATGGAACGCGACCCGTCTTGCGATCGCGGCGTTCATCATCCCCTACATCTTTGCCTACAATAACGCGATGATCTTCGTCGGCGACAATGTCACCGTCTGGAGCGTCGTTTCCATCACGGTCTCCGCAACGCTCGGTATGGCGTCCATCGCCGCGGGCCTCATGGGCTACCTGATCCGCAACATGAATTGGATCAGCCGTGTCGCGCTGGTTGCCGGCGGCCTGCTGATGGTCATTCCCGGCACCGTCACCGACCTTGCCGGCCTTGCGATCCTTGTTGCGGTCCTGGTTCTCCAGCGCATCGAGAACAAGAAGGACAAGGCTGCCGCGTCCGTGTAACGCAAAGCATCATGCATCAAAAGAGAGGCTGCTCCGGCAGCCTCTTTTTTTGCGCGCGGCGGCGTGCATAAGCGCCGCCTGCGCGGCATAGGCTGGGGCGACGGGAGGTTTTGCTCATGCCAAGGATCTATTTGTCGCCATCCACTCAGGATTGGAACCCCTATGTCGACGGCAGCGGCAGCGAGGAATACTGGATGAACCTGCTGGCCGACGCGCTCGAGCCCTATCTGTATGCCAACGCAATCGCCTTTGTGCGAAACACTCCGGAGATGACCGCCGCCTCATCCATCGCGCAGGCGAATCAGCTCGGCGGCTTTGACTTTTACCTTGCCCTGCACTCGAACGCCTCGGGCGAGGGACAGGCGGGAAGGAACCGCGGGATCATCGTCTTCTACTATCCCACGAGCAGCGACGGACGCCGTGCCGCGGAGCTTTTTGCCGCGCAGCTGCGCAGGATCTATCCGCTGCCCGCACAGGTGACGACGCAGTCCACCACGACGCTCGGCGAGGTGCGTCAGCCGCGTTATCCGGCCAACCTCATCGAGCTGGGCTATCACGACAACTATGCCGACGCGCGCTGGATCGAGAACAACCTTGACGGCGCCGCGCAGGCCATCGCGCGGGGGCTGACGGATTATTTCGGCCTGCCGTTCATCTATCCGCAGCCCGAGCGCACGGGCGTCGTGACGACGGAGGGATCGCCGCTGCTGCTGCGCGCGTACCCGGGGCTGGACGGGGCGGTCGTCGGCAGCATCCCGAACGGCGCGAGCGTGCGCATTTACGGCAGCTTCCAGGGCTGGTACTCCGTCAGCTACGACGGTCAGCTCGGCTACGCGGCGCAGGCGTACATCGCCGCATAGACACCGGCCGCGCCCAATATTTTGGGCGCGACTTTTTCTTGACAGACGGTCACAAAAAGTTTACAATATACGGTGGATTTATGGAGGGGAGAGAGGGGAATCTCCCATTTGTGATCGAAAAACAACACACAGGAGGAATACATGATAAGCTATCTCTATGCCGCGCTGATCGCGGCGGGGACGCTGCTCATTGGCATTCTTCTTGGTATTTGGATTCGCAAGAGAGCCGCGAAGCGCGCCGAGGAGAAGATCTCCAACGCCGATGAAGAGGCTCTTCGCATTGTCAACGAGGCGATCAAGAGCGCCGAAAGCAAGAAACGCGAAGTGATGCTGGAAGCAAAGGAAGATATCCTGCGCTCCCGAAACGAATACGAGAAGGAAGTCAAGGAACGCCGCGCCGAGCAGCAGAAGCAGGAGCGCCGTCTCCAGCAGAAGGAGGAAAATCTCGACCGCAAGACGGACGCGCTGGAAAAGCGCGAGGAGGCCCTCAACCAGAAGCACGCCGCTCTGGACAAGGAAAACGAAGAGATCAAGATCATCAAGCGCAGCCAGACCGAAATGCTCGAGCGCATTTCCGGTTTTACTGCCGAGGAAGCCAAGAAGTACCTGATCGAGCAGGTCGAGAGCGAGGTCACGCACGAGACCGCGCTCAAGATCAAGGAGCTTGAGCAGCGCGCCAAGGACGAAGCCGATACCCGCGCCCGCGAGATCGTCGCCTCCGCCATCCAGCGCTGCGCTGCCGACCATGTCGCCGAGATCACCGTCAGTGTGGTTCCCCTGCCCAATGACGAGATGAAGGGCCGCATCATTGGCCGCGAGGGCCGCAACATCCGCACGATCGAAACGCTCACGGGCGTCGATCTCATCATCGACGATACGCCCGAGGCGATCACCGTCTCCTGCTTTGAGCCGGTGCGCCGCGAGGTCGCGCGTCTTGCGCTTGAAAAGCTCATCGCCGACGGACGCATCCACCCCACGCACATTGAGGAAATGGTCAACAAGGCGCGCCGCGAGGTGGACGCCGTTATCAAGTCCGAGGGCGAGCGCGCCGTGCTGGAGACCGGCATCCGCGGCCTGCATCCCGAGCTTGTGAAGATGCTCGGCCGTCTGCATTACCGCACGAGCTACGGTCAGAACGTTCTGCAGCACTCCATCGAGGTCTCCCACCTTGCCGGCATGATGGCCGCCGAGCTGGGCGCGGACGTTTACGCCGCCAAGCGCGCCGGTCTGCTGCACGATATCGGCAAGTCCGTCGACCATGAGATGGAGGGCACGCACGTGGCGCTCGGCGTAGAGTTCCTGCGCAAGTACCACGAGAAGGACGACATCATCCATGCGGTGCAGGCGCACCACAACGACGTGGAGCCGCAGACCATCGTTGCCTGTCTTGTGCAGGCGGCCGATGCGATCTCCGCCGCCCGTCCCGGCGCCCGCCGCGAGAATCTGGAGAACTACATCAAGCGCCTCGAGCAGCTTGAGGAGATCACCGGCAGCTATCCCGGCGTCGACAAGGCCTACGCCATTCAGGCCGGCCGCGAGGTGCGCGTGATGGTCAAGCCCGAGCAGGTCAGCGAGGACCAGATGGTCATTCTGGCACGCGAGCTTGCCAAGAAGATCGAGGAGGGGATGGAATATCCCGGCCAGATCAAGGTGCACGTCCTGCGCGAGACGACCGCGATCGAATACGCAAAATAAGGAAAAGGCTTCGCTCCGGCGAAGCCTTTTTTCATGCCTTTCTTGCGTTCTGCGCGCCGTCCTGCTATACTGGGGAAAACGAAGAACTGCGGAGGAACGCCATGCTTTACAACATTCTGGCCGTCGGCGATGTGGTGGGCGGCTGCGGCGTCGGCCACCTCGAGCGCCATCTGCGCGCCGTGAAGAAGCTGAAGGATATCCACTTTGCCGTCGTCAACGGCGAAAACGCCGCGATGGTCGGGCTGACGCGCGATGACGCCGAGCGCATCTTCGCCGCGGGCGCGGATGTTATCACGCTCGGCAATCACACGTTCGGCAAGGCGCAGATCGCCGGCTATCTCGACGACTGCCCGTACATCCTGCGGCCGCACAACCTCGGCGCGCGGATGCCGGGGCGCGGCTATGGCGTTTATGACTGCGGCAGGGCGCGCATCGCGGTGATGAACCTCATCGGCCGCTGCGACCTTGCCTTCAACGCCGACAACCCGTTCAAAACGGCGGACGGGCTGCTCAAAAGCGGCGAAAAGCCGACGTTCACGCTGCTCGACTTCCACGCCGAGGCCACGAGCGAGAAGCTCGCCATGGCTTACTACCTCGATGGCCGCGTCAGCGCGGTCTGGGGCACGCACACGCATGTGCCGACGGCGGATGAGGACGTCTTCCCAAAGGGGACGGGCTATCTTTCCGACCTCGGCATGACGGGCGCTGTGCGCAGCGTGCTGGGCATCCGGCCCGAGCAATCGGTCGAGACGTTCCTCGGCGGTCTGCCGGGACGCTACCGCGAGCCAGACGGCGGCGCCTGCAAGATGCAGGGCGCGATCTTCACGCTCGACGACGCGACGGGGCTGTGCGTCCGTGTTGAGCGCATCGACGTGCGATGAAAGGGGGAGGCGGACCATGCGGGTGAGGCTCGTCCACGCGGCGGACTTCCATCTTGACAGCGCCTTTGGCGCGCTGGACGCGGAGCGTTCCAGGCTGCGCCGAAGGGAAGGGCGCGAGCTGCTGCTGCGGCTTTCAAATTATGTAAACCAGAATGAGATCGACATTGTGCTGCTCGCGGGCGATCTGTTCGACGGAGAGACCGTCTACCGCGAGACGCTCGAAGCGCTCGCCGATGCGCTGGGATCGATGCGCGCGCGGGTGTTCATCGCGCCGGGCAACCACGATCCCTACACGGCGCGCTCGCCCTACGCGGCGCTTTCCTGGCCGGAAAACGTGCATATCTTCACCTCGCGCACGATCGAGTGCGTGGTGCTGCCGGAGCTTCAGTGCGCGGTCTACGGCGCGGCCTTTACCGAGGGCGCGCAGGAGGAGAGCCTGATCAGGGACTTTTCCGCGCCGGACGACGGGCTTATTCACCTGATGGTGCTGCACGGCGATGTTTCCGCCGCCTCGCATTACGATCCCATCGCCGAGGAGGAGATCGCGGAAAGTGGGCTGGACTATCTGGCGCTCGGCCATACGCACGCGCACGACGGCTTCCGCCGCGCGGGCGGAACGGTCTATGCCTACGCCGGCTGCCCCGAGGGGCGCGGCTTTGACGAGCTGGGCGAAAAGGGCATCCTTGCCGGCACGGCGGAGCGGGGAAGCGTGCAGATGCAGTTTATTCCCTTTGCGCGGCGGCGCTATGAGCTGCTGAAGGTCGACGTGACGGGGAAAAACGCGGAGGACGCGCTGCGCGAGGCGCTGCCGCCGTCCACTGCGCGCGATCTGTACCGCATCGTTTTCACCGGCGAGACGGACGAGCGCGGCGTGGATATGCGGACGATCGAGGAGCGTTTTGCGCCGGACTTTTTCTACCTTGAGCTGCGCGATGAGACGCGCATGGGGGAGGACGTCTGGGCGCGGGCGGAGGAGGATTCGCTGCGGGGGCTGTTTCTGCGCGCGCTGCGCGAGCGGTATGACGCCGCGCAGGACGACGCGGAGCGTACAGGGATAGACCTTGCCGCGCGCTTCGGCCTTGCCGCGCTGGATGGGCGCGATCTGTAAAGGAGGAGAGCATGTCGACATTTTTCAGCTGGCGGAAGGACGATAGGAAGACGCTGCTGCTCGGCGCGCAGACGGAGAAGCTCTGGGGCTTTGCCGAGCTGCCCTACGATGCGCGCAGCCTTGCGCGCTATGCGGGGCTGGCGCTTGCCGCCGCGCTGCGGCTGCGGCGGAGGCTGCGCTGCAAACGGTGAAAAACGGAAGAAAAAGGGCCGAAGGGGACCGCCTTTCGGCCCTTTTGATGCGGATTTAAGAAGATATTAAGATTTATCTGCTGTTTTTATTTGAAAAGGACTGCTACAATGGCAGCATGAGGTGAGAAGACCATGTACAACATTCTGATCTGCGACGACGAGCAGGATATCGTCAACGCGCTGAAGATCTATCTTTCCGGCGGGGACTACTGCCTGTTTGAAGCGCACAACGGGCGCGAGGCGCTTGAAGCGGTGGAGCAGAACGACATCCACCTGATCCTGATGGATATTATGATGCCGCAGCTCGACGGCATCGCCGCGACCGCCAAGCTGCGCGAGAGAAGCAACGTGCCCATCATCCTGCTGACGGCCAAGAGCGAGAGCAGCGACAAGGTGCTGGGGCTGAACATCGGCGCGGACGATTACATCACCAAGCCCTTTGACCCCGTGGAGGTGCTCGCGCGCGTCAGATCGCAGCTGCGACGCTATACGCAGCTGGGCGCGAAGCCCGAGGAGGAAAAGCCGAACGTCTACACCGTCGGCCCCATCGCGCTCGACGAGGAGAAAAAGAACGTGACGGTCGACGGCGACGAGGTCGCGCTCACGCCCATCGAGTATAACATCCTGCGCCTGCTGATAAAAAATCCGGGGCGCATCTACTCCTCTGCGCAGATCTACGAGCTGGTGTGGAAGGAGGACTCGCTGGGCGCGGAAACGTCGGTGAGCGTCCACATCCGGCACCTGCGGCAAAAGCTTGAGATCGACCCCTCCGAGCCGCGCTACCTCAAGGTCGTGTGGGGGCTGGGGTATAGGATGGAGGACAAGAAATGAAAACAGCATGGACGCGCAATTTCTGGACGAAGACCGTGGCCTTTCTGCTCGCGGCGCTGCTCGTGCCGCTGCTGCTTGCCTACGCGGCGGGGCTGGCGTTTTCCTACGGCGGCATGAGCAAGGATTTTTACACGAGCGACATCTGCCTCGGCGCGGTCAACCGTGAGTCGTGGAACATTTTCTCGGAATACACGAATGCGGACGACGGCAGCTATGAGCTGGACAAAATTTTCCCCAAGGGCGACAGCTACAGCAACATCCGCTTCAGCGTGACGAGCGAGGATGGCGTGATGGAGTTCAGCAACGCCGCGGAGGAGGATATCTTCTGCTACAGCACCGTCTATGACGGCAAGGAATTCAACCTGTACCTTGTCAGAGATCTGCCTGCGCAGGACAATGTCTACTGGGCGAAGACCTTTTACGACAACATGCTCAACTGGGGAGAAAACGCGGCGACGATGCTCGTGCTGCTCGGCGTTGCGGAGCTGTTTCTCTTCATCTTCCTCGCCCGCGGCGCGGGGCGGCGCGAGGACGGCACGATCGAGGCGGGCTGGCAGGAGAAGATCCCCTTCGATCTTTACCTTGCGCTCGACGGCTTTGCCGGCGCGTTTCTGCTGGCGGCGGGGGAGTACTTTCTGCGTCTGTACGCGGATTACTACACGCCGCCCTACGATCTGGGGCTGCTCGGCGTCGGATTCCTTCTCGCCGCGCTGGTGCTGGGGCTGTGGACCACGCTCTGCACGCGCGTGAAGCTCGGCAAATGGTGGCGGCACACCATCACATTCTACGTGCTGCGCTTCTGCTGGCGCGCGGTCAGATGGTGCTGGCGGACGCTCTGCACGCTCTGCCGCGGCATCGTCGAGGGGATCCCGATGATCTGGCGCACGGTGGTGGGCTGCCTTGTGCTCAGCGTGCTCTTCATCGCCTTTGAGAGCAATCACGCGGACGGGGCGCTGCTGCTGACGCTGTTTGCGCTGTCCATCGCGGCATGCCTGTTCTCGCTCCAGCTCAGAAAGCTGCAGAAGGAGGGCGAGGCCCTCGCTGCGGGCGATCTCAACGCGCAGGTGGACACAAAGTGGATGTACTGGGACCTGAAGCGCCATGCGGAAAACCTCAACTCCATCGGCGGCGGCATGGCCATCGCGGTGGAAAAGCAGCTCAAGAGCGAGCGGCTGAAGACCGAGCTCATCACGAACGTTTCGCACGACATCAAAACGCCGCTGACGAGCATCATCAACTATGTCGACCTCTTGCAGCATGAGCACACGGAGGAGCAGGAGGAGGAATACCTGAACGTGCTCAAGCGGCAGGCCTTCAAGCTCAAGAAGCTGACGGAGGATCTGGTGGAGGCGAGCAAGGCGTCCACGGGCAATCTGGCGGTGAACGCCGCGCGGTGCAGCATGAACGAGCTTTTGTCGCAGGTCGCGGGCGAGTACGGCGAGCGGCTGGCCGCCGCCGAGCTGACGCTGGTGGATGTGCTGCCGGAAAAGGAGCTTTACTGCTGCGTGGACGGCGCGCTGATGTGGCGCGTGCTCGACAATCTGCTCTCCAACATCTGCAAGTACGCGCAAAACGGCACGCGCGTGTACCTGACGCTTGAAAAGAGCGGCGGCGACGCGGTGGTGACCTTCAAGAACACCTCGCGCGCGGCGCTCAACATCCCCGCCGAGGAGCTGATGGAGCGCTTCGTGCGCGGCGACAGTGCGCGCACGACCGAGGGCAACGGACTGGGGCTTTCCATCGCGCGGAGCCTGACGGAGCTGCAGGGCGGCACGATGGCGCTCGCTATCGACGGCGACCTCTTCAAAGCGATCCTCAAATTCCCGACGGTGGTGTAAAAAATGACCGAAAAGGTGCGCAGCGGCAAGGCCGCTGCGCACCTTTTCCCTGTCCCGTGCTTGACAATTCGGTGCAAAAACAATACAATACCTCTTTAGAACTCTAACCTGAGAAAAGGGAGAACATAAACATGGCCAAAGACAAAAAAGTCGAACAGATCACCAATCTTGAGGACGATTTCGCCCAATGGTATACCGACATCTGCCGCAAGGCGGAGCTTGTCGAGTATGCCAGCGTCAAGGGCTTTACCATCCTGCGCCCCTATGGCTACGCCATCTGGGAAAATATGCAGCGCCTGATGGACGCGGAATTCAAGAAGACCGGACATGAGAATGTGGCGATGCCCGTCCTCATCCCCGAGAGCCTGCTCAAGAAGGAGGGCGAGCTCGTCAACGGCTTCGCCCCCGAGGTCGCGTGGGTCACGATGGGCGGCAGCGAGAAGCTCGAGGAGCGCCTTGCCTTCCGCCCCACGTCCGAGACGATGTTCTGCGACCACTGGTCCC
>ERZ857629.4328-NODE-4328-length-11103-cov-4.756789_pt1 | contig 11103 bp, 7 predicted proteins | sample MGYA00519700_ERZ857629 | MGnify/ENA primary metagenome ERZ857629 (study PRJEB31778, sample SAMEA3449351) | human gut metagenome | biome: human gut; feature: human-associated habitat; material: faeces | place: United Kingdom | collected 2010/2012 ... | reverse complement strand
TCTCCTTATCGCGCCGAAAGCGGCGCTGTACAAATCATTTTTATTATAGTGTATTTTCCGCCAAAAGAAAAGGCAAAAACTCTTTTCATTGACATTTCCGCCCCTTTCATGTGAAAATAGGGTGGACGCAACCTCAGGTTGACAAAAAGAAACGCCCGGTTGGTGGTGTTTTCTCCCGTTTTCCTGCTATGCTTTTCCTGCAAAGGCGCAGTGCACGGCGTCGAACGCAGCAACATTTCCCCAAGGAGGAACCTTTCATGGAACTATATGAAAAGCTCTACGAACTGCGCCGCGCGAGCGGCATGTCGCAGGAGGAGCTGGCGGAGAAGCTCGGTGTCTCGCGCCAAGCCGTCTCCAAATGGGAGAGCGGCGCCACGCAGCCGGAGCTTAGCAAGCTCATCGAACTCTCTAAGCTCTACTCCGTTTCCGTCGACGAGCTGCTCAGTCTGGAGCATGCCAAACCCGAGCAGGATGCCGCCGAATCGCCGGTTCAAAGCAACGCCGAAAAAGCTCCTGCGGAAAAGCTGAGCTTCCGCGATTTCTGCATGCAGCACAAGAAGATCATCGGCGGTGCGGCCGTGGCGGCCGTGGCGCTCGCCGCGCTCATCGCCGTCGGCGTGCATTACAACAACCGCATCAACACGCTCAGCACGCAAGTAAATGACCTTCGCAGCCAGCTCTACAACGTGCAGAACAACCTCTCCAGCCAGATCGACGGCATCAGCAATAACGTCTCGGACATTTTGGCGCGCGAGTCGAGCCTGATCTCGCAGTATAATTACGAGATCACAAACGTCGATCTTAAAAAGCAGGAATGCACCATCGCATTTTCCCTACTGCCAAAGACAATCAGCGAGGGAACGACTGTCATCATCGGCGTGACCGACCATGGCAATTCCTCGCCGCTGGACAGCTATCGGCCGGGCTACTCTGCCGACCTTACGCAGGATGGCTTCGGGTATCTGCACGGTAGTGTAACCGTCCCTCTGAGCGACGAGCTCGGCGTTGGTGTCAACTTCAAGCACGACGGTGAGACACAGTCAGAGGAGCTCGACACGATCTATGATCTCAAATCCCAGTATCAGCCGCAGCTCAAAAGCTTTCTAACCCCCATCTCCTACGAGCGTCAGGCCGGCAGCAAATGGCAGTACCAGTTCACGCCGGGCAATGCCGGCATCCCGCTCGGCACCATCTCGCTCGGCGCGCTGTCCGATGTGTCCATCCGCAGCGCGTGTCTTGAATACACGTGCGCCAATCAGCTGCTCAGGCGCGTGCCGCTCGAAGCATCGTACAGCGATGGCAGCGCCGTCACCTATGTCGGCGATGACAGCGCCGAAGCCGTGGGCGCATCCGTCTTAGAGGGCGTGTCGTACTATGACCTCGCCTATGCCTCCAGCAGCGAATCGGAGGCTTTCACGCTCCCGCTCGGGGCAACGCCGCTCGTCTGCGAGCTTGTCGTCAACCTTGCGGACGACACAGCACTGCGCGTCCGCCTCTTCCAGGTGCGCGCCATTGCAGGCGGCGACAGCTACGAGGAGATAAACTACCTCGACCAAAGTCTCAGTGAGCCGCTCCCCTTCATCGTCGAATATCCCGACGGGCAAAACTGAGCGTTCCAAAAAAGCAGAAAAAAGCAGCTCTGCCGTAGCAGAGCTGCTTTTGTGATTGAATTAGTTCAGGCCGAACTTCTTGTTGAACTTGGCAACGCGGCCGCCGGTATCGACCAGCTTCTGCTTACCAGTGAAGAAGGGGTGACACTTAGAGCACACTTCCACCTTGATATTCTGCTTGGTGGAACCTGTCTCAATCACATTACCGCAGGCGCAAGTAATAGTAGTCTGCTGATAATTGGGATGGATTCCTTCCTTCATTGCTCGTGTTCACCTCTTTCTGATCCAAATGTACTTTTCTAAAAAAGCCATATAGGATATTACCACGCTTTGTGTCAAATTGCAAGAGAAATTTTTGATCCTCTCCTTGCTTTTCTCTTCCTTAGCACTTTCCCCTAATTTCATCGTCAATTTTTCAACGCTCGTTATGCAATTTCTCTTTACTTCTGCCGTTTTCAGTCGTATAATGGCACTTACGCGCCTTGCGCACGGATGATTGGAAGTAAAGGAACATCAGAATTATGTCGAAAAAACATTTCCTGCGGGGACTGCGCGACGGCATCCCCATTGGGCTTGGTTATTTTGCTGTCAGCTTCGGCATCGGCATCAGCGCGCACAACGCGCACCTGAGCATTTTTCAGGGTTTTTTGCTGAGCTTTTTGAACAACGCCTCGTCGGGTGAATACGGCGGCATCACCATCATCGCCGCCGACTCCGGCCTCTGGGCCATGGCGCTGATGATGCTGGTCGTCAACGCGCGCTATCTGCTGATGAGCTGTGCGCTCAGCCAGCGTCTCTCGCCCGATACGCCGCTTCCCTGGCGGCTCCTCATCGCCTATGACCTGACGGATGAGATCTTCGGCCTCGCCATCGCGCAGCCTGGGTATCTTGAGGTGTGGTATTACTTCGGCACCATGTGCGCGGCCATGCCGGGCTGGAGCATCGGCACCGTGCTCGGCGTGCTGATGGGGAATCTCATGCCCGTCTGGGCCGTCAGCGGTTGCTCCGTGATGCTGTTCGGCATGTTTCTCGCCATCATCATCCCCGTCGGCAAGCAGAACCGCATCGTGCTCGGCTGCATCGGCGTGAGCTTTCTCTGCTCGCTTCTTGCAAGCGTTTTGCCGTTCACGCGCGAGCTGTCCGAGGGCATGCGCATCCTGGTCTTGACCATCGTGATCTCTGCTGCCGCCGCCATTCTGTTCCCGCACAAGGAGGATGATCTCGTCGCATGAAAACGTATTTATATCTTTTCGTCATGGCGGCCACGACCTATCTCATCCGCGTCCTGCCGCTCACGCTGATCCGCAAGCCGATCCAGAACCCCTTCCTGCGCTCGTTTCTCTTCTACGTGCCCTACGTCACGCTCGCGGTGATGACGTTCCCCGCCATCATGAACGCCACGCAGTCGCCCATCGCGGGCGCGGCGGCCATGGTCATCGGCATCGTCGCCGCCTGGTGCGGACTGGGACTTCTCCCCGTCTCGCTCGTCTGCTGCGCGACAGTGCTGATCTTAGAGCATTTTATCGTGTGAGCAAATCTTGTAAAACACCCTCCGCGGATTTCCCGCGGAGGGTGTTTTTATGTATTCACAGCACCTTTTCTTCGCCGACCGAGAAGAAATACAGCACCTTTTCCCTGACCTTTTTGCCCATCACGCGCATAAGGGCCATGGAGTATGCCTCGAGCTGAGGGCGGTAGTGCTCAGCTCGTTCTTCGATCTGTGTTCTTCCGATGCGGTCAGTCTTGAAGTCCACGACCACAAGCTCGCCGTCCTCTTCAAAAAAGCAGTCTACCACGCCCTGCAGCAGCACCGCGTCGTCGGCGTCCAGCGTGGCAAAGTCCCGCACCGGCCGCAGCAGCGAGAAGCGGTACTCGCGCCGCACCGTCTGCGCATTCTTGCGAATGCGCGCGGCAAGATCACTTCGCAAAAATCGGACGATCGCGCGCACATCGACGGCGCTTGCCTGCTCGTCGGTCAGCTTGCGCTGCGCTCTGAGCTTTTCGACCTGCTCACGCACGCTCTGCTCGCTTGCTTCGCAGAAAAAGTCAAGGTCCTGCATCACAAGGTGCAGCGCCGTGCCCCGCTCCGCACCCGTGAGCGTCGTTTCGCCCGCAAGGAATTTTGGTTTATATAGGCTGCGCAGCCGCGGTGGGAGCGTTGTATTTTCGGATATCTCCTCGTCCAGCGCGCGGCCCTTGAGCTGCGTGGCCGTCAGCTTGGCGGGAAAGGCCGTCTGCCCCGCGTAGGGGTAGCGGTACGACAGCGCAGCAAAATCCACCGGCAGCTCATCCTTCGGCGGCGCGGCATCCACTGGCGCGTCATCGGGCCGCCGCTGCGGCGTCACAAAGCTCAAACCGTCGTGCACACGCACCGTCCACGGCGTTTCGTCAGCATAGAAGCTCCCCTCGCCATTCTGCCCTGCAAGCTCGCGCAGGGACGCCGCTTCGCTGCGCTGCAAAAGCGGCAGCATGATCCAGTCGCCCATGCACTTGCCGCTGTCCACAGCCTCGGGCAGCACAGGACAATCGCTCAGCGCCAGAAGGTCGGCAACGCGGCTTTTCGCGTTTGCCTGCGTGTGCACCATGACGAGCTTTTCCTTCGCGCGCGTCATCGCAACGTACAGCACACGCAGCTCCTCGGCCTTCGCCTCGCGCCGCAGCGTGCGCTCAAGCGCCTGCCGTGCGACCGTCGGGTACTGGATGTGCCTTTGCGTGTCCACGCACACCGGCCCCAGCCCGAGCTGCGGGTGCACGAGCACCGAACTCAAAAAGTCCATATTGCTGAAGCGACGCGCGAGGTCCGAGAGGATCACGACCGGAAATTCGAGGCCCTTCGACTTGTGGATCGACATGATGCGAACGCCTGATGATGCGTGCGCGGTCTGCATCGAACCCGCCTCGCCTTCGGCAAGCTGCTCGCGCAGCGTGCGCACAAAATCGAAAAGCCCCTGCCGCCCCGAGCGCGCGTAGTCCTCGCTGAGCTCCAAAAACGCGAGCAGATTTTCCTTGCGCTCCGCCCCACGACGCATCGCGCCGAAGATGCCGAGCACATTGCACCGGCGGTAGATTTCACTCAGCAGCTCGCGCACGCTCAGGTGCGCCGCGCTGTTGCGCAAAGCATCCAGCGTATCGAGAAATTCTCTGCTGTGGTCATCCTCGCTCAAAAGCAGCGCATCGTAGAAGTCACCCGTGCGCTGCCGCGCGCGGATCGCCGCGAGCTCATCGGGTGTAAAGCCGAAGAGCGGAGAGCGCAGCACGGCAATGAGCGGCACATCCTGCCGCGGATTGTCGATGACCTGCAAGAGCGCGAACAGCACTGCGATCTCCATCGAGGCAAAAAAGTCCTCGCCCGCGTCAGCGGCGCAGTGGAGGCCGCGCGCTTCCAGCGCGCGGCGATAGTCCAAAAGGCGCGTGCTCGGCGAGCGCATCAATATGACGATGTCCTCCTCGCACACGGGCCGCAGCTCTTTTGTTTTGTCATCCTGTATAGGAAATTCACTTGTCAGCATATCGCTGATATAGTCCGCGACGAACGCGGCCTCAGCCTCGCTCGCGCGCACGCGCTGCTCGCCCGTCTGCGTCGGCAGATCGAGCAGATGGAACTCCGCGCCGCATGCGCTCGATTCGACATAATTCGCGCCGAGGCGCAGCATTTCATCCGCGCCGTAGTCGAGCTCACCCATTTCCTCGGAAAGAATATTGCAGAAGATAAAATTCGTCGCGTCCAGCACTTCCTTGCGCGAACGGAAGTTGCACGAGAGCAGCAGCTTCGCGCTGTCGTGCTCCTCTGCGTCCTCAAGCGGCGGCCAGGTGTTATAATGCTGCAAAAAAATACGCGGGTCGGCTAGGCGGAAGCGATAGATGCTCTGCTTGACATCGCCAACAGTGAAAAGGTTCTCTCCTTTACAAGAAATTGCGTCAAAAATGCGGTTCTGCACCTCGTTGGTGTCCTGATACTCGTCCACCATGATCTCGCGGTAGCGCGCGCTGACGATGCGCGCAAGCTCTGTCGGCGCGCCGTCCTCTCCGATGAGAAGGCGGATGGCCTCGTGCTCCTGATCGGAGAAGTCAGCAGAATTCCGCCGCCGTTTTTCCTCGTTGTACCGGCGGGAAAAGTCCGCCGTCAGGTCGATGAGCGCGAGCATTGCGCTCGCCATCGTGCGCAGATCCTCCCCCGCCTCGTCGGACGAGGCGGAAAAAATCTCGGCAAAGCCCTTGACGGTCTCCTTGCAGTTGTCCCACAGGCTTTTCATGCGCGCTTTCATCTCGCCGCCGTCGCTGTCCTTCACCGCGGCGAGGCGCGGAAACGCGATGGTCACGCCGCGCGCGGCGTCCCAGCCCTCTGCGGTCTTCCCCTCCAGCGCTTCGAGCTGGTAGGACGCGTCGAGGAACGCGGGCGCATACTTCTGGTTCAGCGCGTCATTCGCGCACATCTCCTGCGCCGCGCGCTGCAAAAGGTTTTTGCAGTGGCGCGCCTTGCGCCGCACCTCATTGAGCAGAATTTTTCCATAGGGCGTGTCCTCGATCTTATCCGGCACGGCGCGCCAAAACGCGCGCTGCGCCTCGAGCCATTTGTCCTCATACGGCTGCGCCTGCAATTTTGCGTGCAGCTCGAGCACTAAGTCCTCAAGCGCGCTGTCATCGCGCCCCGCGCCGAGCGTGTCGGCGAGCAGTGTGCCTCCGGGCGTCAGACAGTCGTAAAAATCGTCCAGCGTGCGCGCGAGCACGCGCTCGCGCAGCACCTGCGCCTCGTTCTCGTCCAGCACGCGGAAATCGGGCCGCAGCGCGTGGCCGCGCGCGTCCTCGCCGAGCAGATGGCAGTTTTCGCGCAAAAGCGCGGTGCAGAACGCGTCCACCGTCTTGATGTCCGCACGGTAGACGCGCAGCATCTGCTGCCGCAGGTGGTAGTTGCCAGGGTCGCGCTCCATGCGCTCGGTGAGCGCCTTCGCGATCTTGCCGCGCAGCTCGCTCGCCGCGGCGCGCGTGTAGGTAATGATGAGGAAATCGTCGAGATTCGCCCCTTCGCGCTCCACGTAGGAAAAGAGCCTCTCGACGAGCACCTTCGTCTTGCCCGAGCCCGCCGCCGCGGAGACGAGCAGACTGCGCTCGCGGCTGTCCACCGCCGCTTGCTGTTCGTTTGTCAGCTTTTCAGCCATTTTCGCGCGCCCCCTCTCCGTTCACCTCGTCGATGTACTGCCAGAATTCGTCGTTTTTCGTCGCTTTGATGTATTCCATACGGTCACTGCCGCAGCCGTTTTCAAAGTGGCACGCGCTCGCGAACTCGCAGTATGTGCAGGCCGACTGCTGCGGCGTGCGCGCGTAGGGGTCGGCGTCGATGTTGCCCGCGAAGACCTCCTGCGTGATTTCATGTAAAATATGGTCGACGTATTTCGAGAGCTTTCCGAGCTGCTCGGCAGAAGCAAGGCTTCCCGTCACCGCGCCGTCCCTTTTCACCGCGATGGGCAGGTAGCACGGCGATTCGAGCGCGCTGTGCTCCATCGCCTGCAGGACCGCCGGGTCCTCGAGCACCATGCCGCTGCGGCGCAGCTCCTTTTTGAGTGCTTTTTCGATCTTTTCGGGCTCCGTGTCGCGCGCGCAGCGCAGCATCGGCTCGCGCGCGGGCGTATAGAGAACGCCCGCGGGAACGATCTCGTGTCCGCTGAAAAGCATCTGTCCCTCTTCTTTAAGCGTAAAGAGGTAGAGCAGCATTTGGAGTCCCAGCCCGTAGCGCAGCTCGGCGAGGTCAAAGCTCTTCTTGCCCGTCTTGTAGTCCACGACGCGCAAATATAGCTTGCCGTCGTGCAGCCAGCCGTCCACACGGTCGACCTTGCCGACAACGCGCGCCGTGCCGTTTCCCTCGCGGATCGTGATGGCGGGCAGCTGCCCGTCCGCACCAAATTCCAGCTCAAATGCCAGCGGCTCAAAGTCGGAGCTTTGCAGCTCCTCGCTCACCTCGTCCATGATGCGCTCGACCGTCGCACACAGGCGGTTGAACAGATAACGGAAGCGCGCGCTTTTTTCGCACAAGTCCGGCAGCACGCGGTCGATGTATTCCTCGATCGACGCGCGCACGAGCGCGTGCAGCTTGTTCTTCGATAGCGTATGCAGTCCGCCGCACTCCTTCGCCTGCCGCAGCGTATGCTCCATCACATCGTGCACGAACGTGCCGATCTGCGGCGCGTCAAAGCCCGCGCCCGTGCGCTCCCTGGCTTTCAGGCCGTAGCGCATGAAATAGGCAAAGTGACATGAGCGCGCCATGTCCATGCGCGAGGCGGACAGTGTCACCGCGCCGCCGTAGAGCGCGTGCACCGCGTCGCGCGACAGATGCCCGCGTGTATAGCGCGAAGCGTCCTTCATCGCGGCAAGCGCACGCTCCGCGTCGCCCTGTCCTTCAAAATACTGCCACAGCGCGCCGCCGATATGCTCGCCCGCATACTCGAGCGCCGTCGACTTTGCTGACAGGCGATATTCCTTGTCAGCGCTCTCTGTTTCGACGCTGATCGACGGCAGCAGACGCGCGATGCGCCCGATGACGAACGATGGCCGCTTCTCCGCGCCCTTTCCGTCCGAAACGGGATAGGACACCGTCAGCTTTTCCGTCGGCTGGGCCAGCGCGGCGTAAAGATTCTGAATTTCCAGATGAAACTGCTCCATCCCGTGCGGCGCGAGGAAGATTTGCTGCCTCTCGAGCGCCTCGCGGTCCTCGTCGCGCAGCACGCCGCCGCGGTTCTCCGCCGCAGGCAGCACGCCGTCGTTCGCGCCGAGCAGGAACAGCGCGCGCACCGTGTGGCGGTCGTTTCGCGTCATTTCGCACAGGTTCACCGCGTCGAGCGTCACGGGGATCGTGCCCACGCTGTACTGCGTCAGCACAAGGCGCATCAGACTCGCAAACTCCTCGGCGTCGAGGATCGCGTCGCCTAGGATTTCCACAAACTGGTCGAGCACGCTGCAAAGAATGCCCCACAGCTGTGCCGTTTCCTCTGCCCGCTGGGCATCGCCCGCGGCAAAAAGCTGCTCAGTCTGCGCCTGCAAGACCTCCGGCAGTTTGATCTCCTCCAAATAGCCGTACAGCGCGCGCACCTTCTGCTCGGCCTCGCCGCTGCCGCCCACGCCTTTTTTCAGGCGCGCAAACGGCCCCTGCACGCGCTCGCGCAGTGCGTTGACCGTCTTGAGCCGCGCCCTTGCCTCGTCCGTCCATTCTTCGCCGTAGCCGTCGGGATGCGCCGACCAAGGCGTCTCGCGCGTCCACATCGCGCCGCGGATCCCCCACTTGAGCGCATAATTTTCCAGAATGTCGCATTCCGCCATGCTGAGGCCGGCGAGGCCGGTCTTGAGACAGCGGAACACATCCTCATACTCAAAGCCTCCGCTCGCGGCGTCGAGCGCGCCGAGCAGCAGCGTCAGCACGGGACTTTTCAAAATATCGCTGCGGTGGGCATAATAAAGCGGAATACCGTAGCGGGCAAACACGCTCTCGATCGCACCTGCGTAGGAGTCGAGATCGCGCGCCGTGACGGTGATCTCGCGGTAGCGGTAGCCCTGCTTGCGCACGAGCTGTAAAACCTGCGACGCGACCCACTCGCACTCGCTGTACGCACTGCCCGCCTCATAGAGCGCGACGGTGTCGGTCGGCTGGGTAAATTCGTCCGCCGCGCCGAAAAAGCAGCGCTCGATATGGTCGAGCGCGCCGCGCACCTCGCCCTGCGGAAGAATTTCCTCCTCGCATGCGACGCCGGCATCGCGCGCGAGCGCGTACAGCCGCTCGCGCACGCGCAGGCTCTCGGAAAAGAGCTCGCGGTCCTGCGTGTCGCCAAGGAGCGTGACGGTCACGCTCTTCGCGCGCCGCAGCAGGATACGCAGAATGCGCAGCTCACGCCCCGTAAAATACGAAAAACCGTCGAGGAAAATGTCTTTATTTTCAATATATCCCGACGCTTCGAGGTTTTCCTCCAGCTTTTCAAGCACATCGCGCGCGTCGTGCCCCGGTGCGTGGAGCTTGCTGAGGTAAATGCCATAGATAAGAGAAAGGTCGCGCAGCTTGTCGCCGCTCTCGCCTTCGATCTGCGCTACGCTCTCGGATAGCTGCTCGGGCGATACGGCGTAGGCCTGCAATTCCTCCATCACGGCGAGCAGGCTCTCCAAAAATGCCGCGCGCTGCGACGGGCGCTTGTAGACCTTGAGCACCGGCGCAAGCTCCGTGAGCGTGCGCTGGAGCGTCAGGAGCTTTCCGCCCGAATCGAGCGTCACGTCCGCGCTGCCGCCGCAGATGCTCAGCACGCGCGAGGCGAGCAGCTTGAACGTCAAGGCCTCGGCATGGCGCGACGCGGTGTCGCCGCAAACACGGCACAGGTCCATCTCCGCCACATGCGAGGCGTGCTCCGGCACGAGCAGGATTTGCTGCGACGAGTCCCCCAGTGCGGCGATCCTTTGCAGCACGCGCTCGGATTTGCCCGTGCGCGCGCGTCCCATCAGTATGTGCAGCAAGCGTCCTTCCCCCTTTTTCTCTCTTAAAGTTATCAATATTTTATTCTAATTTTATCATAGTTTTCTTTTTCGGGCAACGCAGAAAACGCCGTACGCATATTTTCGCCCATCACGGGAAGACTACCGAAGACCAAACCATCTTTTTAAGGAGGGAACTTCATGGTCATCGACAAGATCGCGCTGACGCTTGCTATCATCGGCGCGCTCAACTGGGGCAGCGTGGGCCTTTTCGGCTTTGACTGCGTTGCCTTTCTCTTCGGCGGACAGATCGGCATGCTCAGCCGCGTGATCTACACGCTCGTCGGCCTTGCCGGCATCTGGTGCATCACGATGCTGTTCCGCGAGAAAGAGCCGATGGAAAGCGGCGGCCAGGCGTAAAAAATAAAAGGAGAGGGGCTTGCCCTCTCCTTTTATTTTTGCGTTAAAAATTTTCTTTACCGCTCCCCAGTCGCTTCCGCACCTTCCAGCTCGCGCATTGAGCGGCGGAACTGACGATAGAATGTGAAGCTCGTCAGCGCCACCGCGCCGAAGTCCGCCACGGGCTCGGCCAGGAACACCGCGAACGCCTTGTCCACGAAAAAGTGCGGCAGAATATAAATGAGCGGGATGAGCAGGATGATCTTGCGCCACACGGCGAGGAAGAGCGACGTCTTCGCGTTGCCGAGCGCCACAAACGTCTGCTGGCAGGCGATCTGGATGCCGAAAATACCGCTGCACCCCATGTAGATGCGCACGGCCCACGCCGCGTATTCGACCAGCGCGGGGTCATTATTGAAAATCAGGATGAACGCGCGCGGGAAGAGCTCGACCAGAAGCCAGATGGCCATTGAATAAGTAAAGCACGCGCGCAGCAGGCAGAAGTAGGCGTCGCGCACGCGCTGGGCGTCCTTTGCGCCGAAGTTGTAGCTCACGATGGGCTGTGCGCCCTGTGTCAAGCCCTGAAGCGGCATGTTCGAAAACTGCATGATGCTCGTCAGCACCGTCATCGTGCCGACGGCCATGTCCCCGC
>ERZ857629.4324-NODE-4324-length-11110-cov-2.815468_pt1 | contig 11110 bp, 10 predicted proteins | sample MGYA00519700_ERZ857629 | MGnify/ENA primary metagenome ERZ857629 (study PRJEB31778, sample SAMEA3449351) | human gut metagenome | biome: human gut; feature: human-associated habitat; material: faeces | place: United Kingdom | collected 2010/2012 ... | reverse complement strand
CCGTTGATTGACAAGTCGTTCACAACTGTTTCTAATTATTCTCTAAACTTTCTGTACCCTCTCTACCCTCTCTACCCTCTCTACTCTCTCTACTATAAATAGCTAACGCCAACGCCAAAGCTATAACAGTATGTATCTTTTAGTCCCCTTTAACCCTACATAACCGTAATAACTGTCTACCACATTCCCGCAAACAACAACAGGCGAACCTATAAGTTCTGGATTTACAACAAGATTAAGTCCGTCTCTTACAGTTCCGCTTGGGAGCTCTACAGCAATGCAGAGATTTCTGTTGCGTACTTTCATGTTTGGGGCAATCACAATCGATGTACGAGATGTGAATGGCGGTGCTACACGTACAGAATTGGTGGTTGGGTCACCTCCATATATGTACCCGAAAACCATAATATTACTCTCCCCAATTCTTTTCTGTGCCTCCGGAATCGTAAGGCAACCTGCAGGAAGTGTAAATCCAATATTCAATTCTCCGTTAAGCCACTGCCGGGATGTGTCGCATTCGTAACTTACGCTAACCCCTCTGCCGGAACCGGAGGCATAACTGAGTTTTAGCTCCATCATCTGTCTCTCTGCCAAAGACCTCTCCAACAACAATGTATCTACCCCTTTGCTCCACGCATGTACTTCAAAGAGTGTTGGATTAAGGTAGATGTATCGTTTTTCTGAGAAGCGGTAGTTTTCCGTTTTGTTGTTTTGTGTTATCCTAACGCCGGTGCCGGGGAATTTGGCTATGAACCCTTTATCAAAGGTTAACCTTAATCCGCAGTTCAACTGTTTGCAGTTAAATGATATATGTACCTTTTGGGCATCTCCCACAACAATTGTCTTTTTCTCGCCTACGAGCGGAGAGTCGAACTGTGGCCCTGTAAATTTTGATGATAACAATTCAATATCGTATGTACCTTTTGTTATATTCATTGTGGCCGGGCGCTCTGCATATTTACCGTCGTATATTTTTATTCCGTCTGACGAGTAGATCTTTAACAGAAACTTGTTTGTGTCTAATGTAAGAAGAATGTTTTTTGTCCTAATGTCATCTACATAGTCATAAAGTGATTCTGCATTTATGCTAAAAGATAGTGCAGATCCCTTTTTGTTGGTTTCTTCATTGTGAAACAGTTTCTCGCAGCCCAAAATGGCAATAGTTGCAAACAATGCAAATGGAATAATGGCTCTCTTCATCTTTTCCTCCTTTTTTGAAATAATTAAATTTCTCAAAAGTATCTGCAACTTGTCTGTTTTACTACTGTTTACGTACAATTATTTGGGATATTATTTTTTTATCACGTTTATGGCCTTCATGAGATTATCTTTATACGTGTCTGAAATAGGAAGATAAGTTCCTTTTATACAGATTCTTCCCTTCTCAATGCTCTCTATCCTCTCTCTATTTATAATGAATGATTTATGTATCCTTATAAAATTCTTCTTAGGCAGATTGCTTTCTGCACCTGCCATTGTGAGTGTGGCTATGAGAGGTTCCGACTCTCCAGACAGGTAAACTTTTACATAATCCTTGAGACCTTCAAGGTAGAGAATGTCGTTAAGCTTCACCCTAACCAGCTTGTAGTCACACTTTAAGAATATATTGTCGGGAAGCGGATTGGTATTATTGTTCTCAAAAAGTTTAGAAACTTTGGCTACTGACTCTAAAAAATCTTTGTAACTCACCGGTTTGAGCAGATAATCAACTGCGTTTACCTTATAGCCTTGCAGGGCATACTGCGGAAAGGCTGTAATGAAAATCACCTTGGTATGACTCTCCTTGATTGATTCTGCAAGCGAAATTCCGTCTATATCCGGCATCTGGATATCGAGAAAGGCTATATTTGGTTTGTTCTGCTGCATGTAGAAAAAGGCATCGGCAGAACTTGAAAATGTGTTTTCCAATTTAAGCCCGGGGGTCTTTTCTACGTAGCTTTTAATTAGTTGCAGTGCTAACGGCTCATCGTCTGCAATGATACAGGTAAGTTCCTTTTCCATTGTGTTTTATGTAAGCTTTATTTCTAATTTTGATATATATCGCTTGCCGTCTTGCGATATGTAGGATTCGAGTGTATATCTGTTTGGATAGAGCAGCCTGAGTCTCTTTTTAAGGTTTGATAGACCAATTCCGCTGCCGCTCCTGTCTGAACTGTTTTTGGGAAAGTACCTGTTTTCTGTCTCGCAATTTACTTTTCCCCCTTTTTCCGATATTTTTATTAATATTTCTGATTGCTCAGACGCTGATATTCCGTGTTTGAACGCATTTTCAACAAGTGTGATGAACATAAGCGGTGCAATCTGAGTGCCGGGGTTTGAAATATTTACCTCAACGTTAATCATGGTCTTGTCCGTTACTCTTATTGCCATAAGTGATATATAATCCTTTATGAATTCTGCATCGTTCTTAAGCGGAACCAATGGCGTACAGCTTTCGTAAAGCACATACCTGAGTAGTGAGCTGAGGTTGTGTACCGCATTCTGAGCCTTATCTGTGTCAAAGGCAATAAGGCTGTAGATATTGTTAAGAGTGTTGAACAAAAAATGTGGGTTCAGCTGTGCTTTAAGGTTTTGCAACTCTGCCTCATATTTGGATTTTTCGAGCTCTTTGCGCTCGTCCTGGGATCTGTACCAGCTCTCTGTCATCTTTATCCCAACGCTGAGCCCCACCACAAGCATATATGTTGCAGCATTTCTTAGCATGAACATAATTATACTTACAAGTTCGGGCGTTTCAGCGGCCCTTTTTGCTTTGTGGATGTTCTCAGCATCTTCCGGCCTTGGTATGGCTCCAAGTATAACATGAACAACTAAAATTGCAGATATAACAAGTAGTATATTGAGGCAGATGAATTTTACTATCTTTCCCTTAAAGATGAATCTCTTTATGAGATAGAGATAGTTTATGTAGAAGACCGCTATAAATGAGAAGATGACTGTGCAGTAGCCAAGATACCCAAAAAAGGTTAGAGGGTGTCTGTCTAACTTTTTGAAAAACAGTGGAATGCAAAACAATATACCCCAGCTGATAATGTTTATCAGCAGCACTGCCCATCCCTTTTTCCTTTTTTCATTGAGAGTCATGTTTTCCAAGGTAATTGTTTTGTCAAAGGTAATCATTTTGCCCTCCATATTATAAACTCGTCTCTGTTTTTTGCGCTATTCGTATCGGAGTGCCTCAATAGGATCTAAATTAGATGCCTTTTTAGCAGGGTACCATCCAAAGAATACTCCTGTTACGGTACATACGCCAAATGCAAGGATAATGCTCCAAGGTTGTATATATATTGGATAGTGTGCTAGAAAATTTACGGCAAGTGCAGCAAATACGCCTAATATAACCCCTAACAGACCTCCTGTAACACTTATAAGTACAGATTCTATAAGGAATTGAGAAAGAATATCTCTACCTTTTGCCCCTATGCTCATTCTAAGTCCAATCTCTCTTGTACGCTCTGTTACACTTACATACATGATATTCATGATCCCAATACCTCCAACAAGCAAAGAGATTCCTGCAACTGCAGAGAGAAGTATTGTCATAAGATCAGATGTAGATGTAAGCATCTCGCTCAACTCCTTGGTAGACCTAATGGTAAAATTGTCCTCATCTGATTCCTTAAGTTTGTGGTTTCTCCGTAGAATCTCTGTTATCTCATCGGAAGCCTTGTCTGTGTAGTCCTCGTTTATGGCGGCTGCGGTTATGCTTTGCAGGTGGGTGATGGCAAGTATCCTCTTTTGTACAGTGGAATAGGGGGCAAGAATAAGATCGTCCTGATCCATTCCCATGGAGTTGTAACCCTTTGAAACCAACGTTCCTATAATCTTTAATGGTATGGAGTTAAATCTTATAACTTTTCCTATAGGGTTCTCTCCGTTTGGGAAAAGATTGTCTATTACTGTCTTGCCAACTATGCAGACTTTTGCACTTGTTGCAATGTCCTGATCCGTAAACATCTCGCCATCGTCTATCTGATACTTCCTTATTGTGAGGTACTCTTCATTTACACCATATATGGTACCGCGTGCATTCTGTGCTCCGTAAATGATCTGTCCGCTGCTGTTTACAGTAGGGGATATATTGGTAAGATACCTGCTCTCATTTCTAAGACTCTCAAAATCTGCGAGTTTAAGCGTCTCCATGGATGATGCGTCCTGCCTTACACCGCCCCTTCTGTCTGCTCCGGGGTGTATCATTATCATATTGCTGCCCATTTCGCTTATCTGATCCCGGATACTCCTTTTTGAGCCTTGTCCAATGGCGAGCATGGTTATAACCGAAGCTACTCCTATTATAACGCCCAACATTGTGAGAAATCCTCTCATCTTGTTGTTGGCTAATGCTTTTAATGCTATCTTAAATAGATTGTTTCCGTTCATCTCTAATTTTCCTCTTTTGGTATTTTTGCCAATGTGTCTGCTGCACTTAATATATTGCTGTTGTAGGTGTCGCTTACAATCTTGCCATCCTTAAGCATAATGTTTCTGCTGCTGTATTGGGCAATATCCGGGTTATGTGTTACAAATATTATTGTTCTGCCCTCTGTGTGAAGTTTTTGGAATAGTACCAAGATCTCAAAAGAGGTTCTTGTATCAAGGTTTCCGGTAGCTTCATCTGCAAGTATTACAGCCGGATTGTTTACTAAAGCTCTTGCAATTGCAACCCTTTGCATCTGTCCACCGCTCATCTGGTTGCTCTTATGATAGAGTCTTTCGCCAAGACCAACCGCTATAAGAGCCTCTTTTGCCCTTCGCACCCTTTCGGTTGCGCTTACATTTGGATTGTACATAAGCGGCAACTCTACATTTTCTAAGGCTGTTGTCTTTGCAAGCAGATTGTAGTTTTGGAACACAAATCCTATTTTTCTGTTTCTGAGTGTTGCACGGTCATTCTTTCCCATTGTCCTAACGCTTACACCATCTAAGTAATACTCGCCGTATGATGGTGTATCAAGGCAGCCGAGAATGTTAAGAAGCGTGCTTTTGCCGGAGCCGGATGTTCCCATAATTGTAACAAACTCCCCCTCGTTTATCACAAAGCTCACCCCTCTAAGTGCATGCACAATCTCATCACCAACAATAAATTCACGCTTTATATTATCCAATCTTATTATCTCTTTCATCTTAATGCTTCGTTGAGTGAATGGTTTTATTATCTCTTCTTTCCCGGAGGTTGAGGCATAAACGGACTCTGCTCTTTTGAGGCATTGGCCGCAACAAGCGGATCAAAGGTGTCCATTCCAACGGCAACCTCATCACCACTCTTTATATCACCGCTCAATATCTCTGTAAAGTTGCCTGAATTTACGCCAACCTTAACTGCAACGGCTTTAAGCGAATAGCCCTGCTTAATCCACAAATGCTTCCCGACAATTACCTGTTCATCTGCCGGTGTGACGGAAATATTAATGGAATTCAGCAGTTCTATGTTAGGGTTAAACCTGAATGCCTTAGACGGTGCTGCCAATACATTATCCTTTTGCAGTGTAGTTATTGTAACGTTTGCTGTAAGTCCCGGTTTAAGTTTGTAGTCTGGATTAGGAGCGCTTATTACAACTTCGTATGTAACAACATTATTTGTAACTGTAGCCTCCAATCTTACCTGAGTAACCTTGCCGTGAAAAACATCTGCAGGATATGCATCCACTGTAAATTCAACAGATTGCCCCTCCTTTACCTCTCCAATATCGGCTTCATCTACATCTGCAATAACCTGCATCTGCGTAAGGTCGTTAGCTATGGTAAACAAGGTAGGGGTGCTGAATCCTGCTGCAACTGTCTGCCCCTCCTCAACAGCACGACTTATAACTACACCGTCTATAGGGCTGTTGATTGTTGCATAGCCAAGGTTCCTTTTTACCTTATCTAATGTTGCAAGGCTTTTATCGTAGTTGTTCTTTGCAACCTCATATTGGTAAAGTGCTGTTTCATACTCCGAATCGCTTAACAGACCTTTTTCGTGGAGCAGTCTGTTCCTGTTGTAGTTTTTGAGCTGGTACTCGTATTGGGTTTTGTTGGAGGCAACTTCGGCCTGGGTTCCCTGAAGTTCGGACTGCAGCGTCACTTTATCCATCTCTGCAATAAGCTGTCCCTTTTTTACTTCGCTGTTGTAGTCTACATAGATTTTGTCTATTATGCCTGAGACCTGTGTTCCAACCTCAACTTTTACAACCGGCTCCAATGTACCTGTGGCTGTTACGCTGTTTACCATTTTTTTGTACTCAACTTTCTGAGTATCAAGTATTACTTTCTCTTTTTTGCTACCGCCTGCAAAGATTTTCCACACAAAGAAAACTGCTATTAAAGCGGCTGCCATAAAAATGGCCTTTTTTAATTTTTTATATATTATCATAATTATTTTTATTTATTTTCTCTTTACCCTCTCTACCCTTTAAAACGGCCAAAGCTAACGCCAACGCCAACGTCAATGCCAAAGCTATAAACTAATAGAGGTGAATGTTTCAAGCAGCAGTCTGTTTCTTACAACAGTATATTTGCTCCGGAGCACCTCCTGCCGAGCCGTAAGAAGATCATTCTGAGCCGTAAGCAGTTCCAAAGTGTTCTTCATTCCAATCTCAAACTGTTGGTTTGTAAGATTATATGTCTCTTCTGCCGCTTTCTCTGCCTCTACTGCAGCCGGATATCTTGTCTGTGCCGAAACGGCATCCAAATAGATAGATTCAATCTGCTGCAACAGCTGTTTTTTTGCATTTGCAAGCTGAAGGTCTGCGGTTTCAACAGCTAAATTGGCTTTATTCACTGCTGTCCTGTTCTGCCTGTTTGAGTATATGGGGATACTTAGAGACAGACCTGCGTTCTGACTAAAGTTATTCCATAACCTATTGGAAAAACTGCCGCTTCCGTTTGAGTTGTGACTTGTCCCAAAGCCTGTAGACACAGACAGCGTTGGTCTGAATCCGCTTTTTGCACTTTTCACATTGAGCGCGGCAATCTCCCTGTCTATTTCACCGCTTTTAATCTGCGGCATAATATCAAGTGCATTATAGTAGATCTCCTTCTTAGACGGTATCAATGCCATTATCTCATCATCTGAGACATTCATCTGCTCAACATAGATGTTGTCTGTTATATCCATCTCCAACAGCTGTTTAAGGGTAAGTATTGCATTAGAAAGACTGTTTTCCGATGCAATCCTGTTGGAATAATCTGTCTTGTACCTGCTTACAAGTTGAGCGTAATCAACTTTAGATATAGAACCAACCTCTAAAAGAGCCGCTCCTCTCTCCAACTGTTTATGGGAGACCTCCTCTGTATTTTTATTAATGTTTACGGTTTCAAAACTGTAAAGTACCTGTATGTACGCCTCAATTACAGATTGTTTTATCTGTATCTTGTTGTTCAATACGGATAGCTCGTTACTCTTTGATACCAAATTGTAGTTCTGCAGATTGTAAGAGCGCTTTCCTCCCTGATAGATATTATATGAGGCTGTGATGTTGTAGTTTCCGCTGTAAGATGCGTGGTCATTTACATCGCTGCTTGGCAGGTAGGTGAAATTTTGCGACGATCCGGCACTCACGCTTGGCAGAAAGGCGGCTTTTGCACCGGCAACATCCTCAATACCGGATTTAAGGACAACCATGCTCTTTCTTACATCAATATTGTTGTTTACAGCATAGTTTATGCATGAATCCAGATTCCATCTGTAGGTTCGGTTCTGTGCTGCAGCAATGTTTGCTCCACTTGTTTTGGTAATGAGCAGGAGCGCTGCACTTCCAATTAAAAAATACCTTCTTATCATAAGCATCTATTGTTTTTCTAATTATTCTTCCCGACAACTTTTCTTAAAAACATCATAAAATCACCATCCTAAACAAAAACAGATACAAATCACCATGAATACAATTAAAACTAACCAACTCAATCTATTGTTTGTTGTCGGGAAGAAAGTGATGCGAAAATAGATACCTATAAATATGGGGTAAAATAAAATAGACGAAACGCCATTTTTTAACGACTTACGGCTTGTATTTAGAGGGGGTCTAATCTTAAACACCCTCCTTGGATTGGTATGTTACTTTATATTTTTCTTGCCTATAAGCCATACTAAAGAGACCTCTGCTTTTGTAGGGCCATACCATCTTCTGTTTTTTGTTGACTGCCATACATAGTGGCCGTCTATTGGGTCATACTCCATGTATTCTCCCTCTAAATAGCCTACACCTACTGTGAAATCTATGTTGAACCTGCGCCCAACCGGTAATGAATAACCGTACGATATTCCGCCTGCGTAGCTCCATTTTTCTCCAAGATAGCCGCGTCCGCCAAGCTCGAAATCGTACGTTATCATCTGCCCGTACAGCCCTATATGATGCCCGGCAAGCTGCTCTCTGCGGTTTTTTGAACCAAACCAGTAACGTACCTCAATGTCGCCGCCGTAGGTGCGCCAATAGTTATGCTTTCTGTCGTTTTTCCACCAGGCATACATCCATTGCCCGGCAATTGACCAACGCTTCCCTAAGCAGATGTCGGCTCCAATATTGGGAATAAGTGCTGCATCGTAAAGCATATTTGTCTTTACACCCATTTTGAAATTCCTGCAGTCTGACGAATCTCTTGTGTTAATGCAGTTTAAGGATTCTTTGTCCTGCATGGCATACGCGGTGCTGCTTATTGTCAATAGGGTAGTGATGATAAATATACACTTTACAAATATGCTATGGAATAGATTAAATGCTTTCATTTTATTTGATTTAAAGATTGTTGATAAAAGTGTCTATATCTTCCTCTTTTGTGGCCCAGTTGGTAACAAACCTTACAGGGGTCTCCATCTCTCCACGCGGACCCCACAGTTCAAATGTGGCAAACTCTTTAAGCCTGTCTATTTCGTTATTGTCCATAAGAAAGAAAAGCTGGTTTGTGGTGGAGCTTATATACTCTTTGTATCCCTTTCCAATCATAGCCTTTTTTAGCTTCGCAGCCATCTCTATGGCATGTCTTGAGATATTGATATAAAGATTGTCTGTGAAGAGCGTCTCAAACTGAATTCCAAGCAGCCTTCCCTTTGCTAACAGTGCTCCGTGCTGTTTTATCAAAGGGTAAAAGTGTGGCAACAGATTTCTCCTTGTTATTACTACAGCCTCTCCGAGCAGTGCTCCAACCTTTGTGCCTCCAATGTAGAAAACGTCACAAAGTGCGGCTATATCCTTTAGTGTTACATTAGTGTTGTCTGCTGCAAGTCCGTATCCAAGTCTGGCTCCGTCTATGTATAGCGGAATATCAGCCTCTCTGCAGACTTCGCTAAGCTCCTGCAACTCCTTTAGTGTGTACAGAGTACCATATTCGGTTGGATGTGAGATGTAAACCATTCCGGGGAAGACCATGTGTTCAAATGTGTCGTCTCTGTAGAAATCTTGTATATAGCGCTTTACATCATCTGCCTTTAATTTCCCATCTTTAGAGGGAAGAACCAAAACCTTGTGCCCGGTTGCCTCTATTGCTCCTGTCTCATGATTGTTTATATGAGATGAAGCTGCTGCCATAACCCCCTCATGTTTGTCTAAAAGACCGTCTATCACAGTTGCATTGGTCTGTGTACCACCAACAAGAAAAAATACCTTTCCCTCTTTCTCTTGCAGACCACACGCGCTAAGAATCAACCTTTTTGCGTTTTCTGTATGGCAGTCATTACCATAGCCTTGTGTCTGTTCCATATTGGTTTCAACAAGGCGTTGCATAATCAGAGGATGTGCTCCCTCCATATAATCTGTATCAAAATGTAACATAGAGCTTTATCTTTTTGTAGCTGCAAAGATATGATATAAACCAATAATTTGCACATTATTTGGCAAAACAAATAGAGTCCACTTATTCCGTTTTTTGCAGCAATAAAATGCCCACTTATTCTATTTGGACTTTATTTCCCGACAAAGTAGTTTATTTACAGAATTGAATGATGTTTTACATCAAACGACTAAAATGTAACAATATAGAAGTTTCCTTTCCGGTAAAATATAGCCAAAGCTAACGCCAACGCCAAAGCTCAATTATATAGAAGTTGCATTTACAAAATCAAAAGTTGTTCGGAAAATGCCATTCTGCATTCGGTTTGCTGTTTACTTTAATTTGTCTTTACTATAGACTACTAAAATTAAAATGTAATGAAACAGAAAAGATTAAAACGAGAAGATAAGAAACTCACGCTCTTTACATTTGCACAAAACATTGCCAATGAATTGGAGCTTGCCGGAAGAGAGAGAACAAAAGAGGTCTATTTTTCCGCCATAAACAGTTTTAAGGAGTTTAGAAAAGGTAAGGACATAACTTTTGATATGTTAAGCAATGGTCTTATGCTCTCATACGAATCTTATTTAAGAGACAAGGGGTTGTGTTCTAATACTTCATCATTTTACATTCGTGCAATACGAGCTATCTACAAAAAGGCAGTAGACAGAGGTTTGGTTGTACAGTCATTCCCATTTAAAGGAGTTTACACGGGCGTTGATGAAACTGTAAAAAGGGCGCTTAAGATAGAGTTGCTTAAAAAGATAAAGCATCTTCACCTGTCGGGAAGCTTGCAGTTTGCCAGGGATATTTTCCTGTTTAGTTTTTATACAAGAGGGATGTCTTTTGTTGATATGGCATTTTTAAAGAGAGATAATCTTGCAGATGGGGTTCTACACTACAGAAGAAGAAAAACAGGAAAGCTCATCTCCGTAAAATGGGAGGATTGTATGCAGGATATAGTTGATAAATATGGAGATGCAGAGTCTCAATACCTGCTGCCTCTCATTAGTGAGAATACAACTAATATAAGGCAGTCTTACCTAAATGCCGCACACACTATAAACAGAAATCTTAAAATTATAGGGAAAATGTTGTTAATAAGACACTCATTAACAATGTACGTTGCAAGACATACATGGGCAACATTGGCAAAGAACAATGATATACCAATTTATATAATCAGTGAAAGTTTGGGGCACGAAAGCATAAAAACCACACAGATTTATTTGGCATCTGTAGATAACGTTGCCGTGGACAATGCAAACAAAATACTTATCAATCTCCTATGAAACAATAATAGTACATAATACCTCTCTTTGCAAGAGAGGTACATAGCAATACAAAGTTAACATTTTAATAACTA
>ERZ857629.4318-NODE-4318-length-11126-cov-3.029717_pt1 | contig 11126 bp, 10 predicted proteins | sample MGYA00519700_ERZ857629 | MGnify/ENA primary metagenome ERZ857629 (study PRJEB31778, sample SAMEA3449351) | human gut metagenome | biome: human gut; feature: human-associated habitat; material: faeces | place: United Kingdom | collected 2010/2012 ... | reverse complement strand
CAGCTGGATAGAGCACTTGGCTACGGACCAAGGTGTCGGGGGTTCGAATCCTCTCGCGCACGTAGGAAAGCCCGGAAGATCATCTTCCGGGTCTTTTTTTCCTCTATAGTATATATCTTTTGTTTTATCTGAAAATCATATCGTAGAAATGCTTTATAAATCCCTCGATTGAAGCCCAAATTTAGCCACAATTACTATTGAAAATCATGCAAAAAGTGCGTAATATACAGAATTGGTGTCAAAAAGAGGACATCAGGATTGTGTATAAAAAGAGGAATGAGGATTAGAAATGCAAGAGGGAAAGAAACAGAGAATCGAATTTCTGGATTATCTCAAGGCAGTCTGTGTCATTATGGTAATCATTACGCACTATGGATGGGAGGATAAGACATCTCCTTTTTTTACGATGCTGATCAACATGGCAGTGCCGGTATTTATGATTGTGAGCGGTTATAATTTTGCAATGTCAAACCGCAAAAAAGCAGACGGAAATCTGGAGAAAATGTATGGCTGGAATATGATGAAACCAAAGCTGATCCGCTTTTTGTTGCCGTTTTTTGCCATTTGTCTGCTTGAGATTCTGCTGCTGGCAGCGCAGGATAAAAATATACCGTTGTTCCGTATTTTTGTGCTTGGCGCATACGGACCTGGAAGCTATTACGTACCGATCATGCTGCAGCTGCTTGTTATTTTTCCGTTGATTTATGTGATGATCGCATACAATGCTAAGCTTGGACTTGCTGTGGCAGCGCTCGCCAATCTCGCGTTTGAGGTGTGCGTCATCGTGTTTGATATGGATAAATATTATTACCGCCTGAGCATCGGAAGATACCTGCTCTTAATCGCGTTTGGCTGTTATCTGTATCTGCATCCGGAGCAGAGGGTAAAGCCGTATCAGATGTGGATGATGTTTCTGGCAGGACTGGCATATCTGATTGCAGTTTTCGGATTCGACAAGGATTTCGAGTTGTTTGGCTACTGGAAGACGACAGCGATGCCGGTTGCGTTCTATATTTTCCCGATCGTTATTTTATTGTTCCGGAAATTTTATCACTGTACGATTCCGGGATTTGCGGGGAGACTGCTCACACAGATTGGAAAAGCTTCCTATCATATATTCCTGATTCAGATGGTATACTATCACTTTGAACTGGGCGGCGCGATCATGCAGACGGCATGGTATATTGCTGTCCCGTTTAACATTCTGGTTACGGTTCCGCTTGGCCTTGGATTCTATGAGCTGGACAACCAGTTTGTGAAAAAGCTGCGCGAGGTAAAGCATTACATCCGGGCGGTTGTATAGGGAACATATTTATTTGCGCACAGGTTGTGTCACGTGACACGGTCTGTGCGTTTTTTATGTAATAGGATTCTTTTTTCAGGAAATGCCGCGTTACATTTAGCGGTGAAAGTTGGGCGCGCAGGCAGAAAGGCATTGCACAGAGAGGGAAAAGAGTATAGAATAAAAATGGAATTTTAGCATCGTATCATGGGATAAGTGAACGAGAGCAGGAGGAAAAATGAATAAGCAGAGCGAAAAGCCAAGGGGACTTTTGAGCGGGAAAACCGTACTCCTTTGTGTGACGGGAGGAATTGCCGCTTATAAGATGCCGAATGTAGCGCGCATGTTGAAGAAGCTTGGGTGCAACGTACATGTTCTGATGACGCAGAATGCCACGAATTTTATCACAGCGACGACGTTTGAGACGCTGACGGCGAACAAGTGTCTGATTGACACGTTCGACCGGAATTTTGAGTTCTCGGTGGAGCATGTGGCGCTTGCGAAACAGGCGGATCTGGTGCTGATTGCACCGGCTACAGCAAACGTGATCGGCAAGATTGCGAACGGAATTGCAGACGACATGCTCACAACGACGGTGATGGCGTGTACCTGCAAGTGCCTGATCGCCCCGGCAATGAACCATAATATGTACCACAATCCGATTGTGCAGGACAATATCCGCAAGCTGGAGCATTACGGCTATGAGATGATTGAACCGGTGCGGGGGATGCTGGCGAACGGCGATACGGGAGACGGCAAACTGCCGTCCGAGGAAGAGCTGGCCGAGTATGTCTTAAGAGAACTTGCTGCGCCAAAGGACATGGCAGGATTAAAAATTCTTGTCACTGCAGGTCCGACACAGGAAGCGATTGACCCGGTGCGCTATATTACCAATCACTCCACAGGGAAGATGGGATATGCGATTGCGAGACGCGCCATGTACCGAGGGGCGGATGTGACACTTGTGACCGGACCGACAGCGTGCGAGCCGCCGCGGTTTGTGAATGTTGTTCCGGTTGTGACGGCGGCACAGATGTATGACGCGGTCATGAGCCGTGCAAAGGAGCAGGATATTATTGTCAAGGCGGCAGCGGTGGCGGATTACAGACCGGCATCTGTGGCGGAGGAGAAGATCAAGAAGTCCGATCGGGAAGCTTCGATCGAACTGGAACGCACACAGGATATACTGGCAGCTCTGGGGGCGGACAAAGGAAAGACGATACTGTGCGGGTTTTCCATGGAGACGGAGCACATGCTTGAGAATTCAAGAAAAAAGCTTCGCAAAAAGAATGTGGATCTGATCGCAGCCAATAATCTGAAGGTGGAAGGCGCCGGTTTCGGAACTGATACGAACGTGCTGACACTGATCACAGAGGACGGCGAGCGGGAACTGGCACGGATGAGTAAAGAGGAGGCAGCGGACGAGCTGCTTACGGAATTGTTAATAATAAGTAAAGGACGCGCGAAGGGGCAGTAGACACACGGTCATGTGCGCAGGCAGGGGACAGAGAGACGATGACGACAGTAAAGGTACAGAAGAACCAGATAATTGCCAAGCAGAAAGAGAAAGTAAAAAAATGGTATATCGTGCAGGAGGGTACTGTCATTCAGTGCAATTCCTACGCCAAGATTGTTCTTGGAAAAAATGCGGTGATTGGAATTTCTGAGGGCGACAGATATCTGTGTGATTATGTTGCGACCGAGGATTCCGTGCTGGCGGTGTTCAATTGTGAATCGGCGGAGGATTTAAAGGAGGCGATTCACGGGCAGGAGAGCATGCGCAGTATTCTGCTTCGGGCAGCACTCGGACAGCGGCAGATGCTTCTTAGAACCTATGCCGGTTTTACCAATCTGGTAAGGCAGTTTCACTCCTTTGCCGAGAATGAGTACAGCCAGTATGAGAATCTCTGCGCGCAGTACCATCTGGACGAGCAGAGTTTTACGCGCATGGACAATTTCAAGCCGTTGGAGATGGTGCACCGGGCGGAGAACTGGGAGATAGGCAACAGTGCCAGCCTGACCGGAAGTTATTTAGAGGAGTATGTGCATCTGATGCAGCGGGACGATAATCTCTGCATCGGGGCGATCATGGAAGCCAGTTATCAGACCAGGCGTGTGACGCAGGGAATCATTGAGATGGTGGAATATCTCCGCTACAATCAGGATATTCTTCTGGCGGAATCGAAAAACGATCTTTTTAACCTGTTCTTTGCTCTGGCGATTCAGGCGCATAAGAAAAATTATGATGTAAAGCCGCTTTTAAATGAGATGGACCGGATTGCCGAGGTGATCAAAAAGCTTGGCATCTACAGCGGAAAGCTGGTCGACATGCGGATGGAAGAATACCGCGGATACCACTTCGAGACAGAAGGTGCAGCGTACGAGACGCCGCAGGCACAGGATGGCGAGGAGGAAGAAACGCAGGAAGAGCGCAGTGAAGACTGCCTGGTTCATATCCTGACCTATGCGGATACCGAGCAGAGCGTCATCGAGGAGATGCAGGAGCTTGTGCAGAAGTACCGGGATCTGCCGGATATGTTTTCCACGGACGCGCAGACGTTTGCAATCCGCAAGCGGATCACACAGATTTTCTACGATACCTACTTAAAAGCGTTTATGCATACCGTAAAGGGGGAAAAAGAGCTTACCCCGATTGTGGAAATGTTTTTGAATTTCGGATTTATGGATGTGCAGATGGCCGGCGAGGAGAATGCCAATATTCTGTTCGATCTCACGGAGCATCTGGATGTCTGCAAATCTGACCATGTATACACGATTTTTGAATGGCTGCGCAGTGTTTATGACGGAAGAAACGAGCCGTCGAAAAATGAGTTCGATATGGATTATCCGGCATATCTTGCAGAGATGCGCAAGACCGGCAAGATTACGACAGAGCAGCAGAAGCATTTTATGTCCAACCGGGAGCTCAAAGTCAAGTTTGAGATTCAGAACATGTTTACGTCCGGAAACCGTGCGACCTATGGCAAGCTGTCCACGTTCTGCCCGATTTTAGGGGAGTATGATCTGATCAACTCCATTGAAAAGATGCTCGTGACGGCGCAGAAGCTGGACGAGTCACTGCACAAGATCCGCGACATCGATTTCTCCGCGTTCTATCGTGAAGTGCAGTTCTCGGATCCGGACAAGGGCATCAACCGCGAGATGATTATGAAGGAGATCATGCCGGACATCATTCTGATGCCGAATGCAGGAACACGCTCGATGATGTGGCAGGAGACAGCAGGCGTGCGAAGAGATACCTCGGCGCGTTTCCTGTTCCCGATTTTCACAGCGGTCGATATTGACGATATGATGGTCGATACGGTCGGAAGATACCGCTGGGAGATCTGCAGGAAGATTCAGGGTGTACACTGGAACGATATCCGTGAGAAGTCCCTGACGGCGGAGTATTGCGATTATCTGCAGTTCTACCGGAAGAACCGCGAGCTTTCCACCGAGGCGAAGGAGAAGATCAAGAGTGCGCTCTTGCGTGGAAGAAATAATTACCGTGAGGTCTTCGTCAAGGATTATCAGAACTGGATGAAGTATGAGTCGAAGGGAAGCTACCGCCTCAACAAGATCGCAAGAGAGATCCTGATTACCTATTGCCCGTTCGCAAAGCCGATCCGGGAGGAGTTAAAGGGGAATCCGATGTATGAGAGCGCTCTGCACCGCCTCGATCTTTTGAACGCGAAGACCGTGCAGCGTATCCAGGGAGTCTATGACAAGTATCAGAAAGCCGGAGGCAGGATCACGCAGGAGCTTACCGACAATCTTGAATATTATGAACTGTGATAAGATAGAAAAAGCCAGGTGCGATGCACTTGGCTTTTTCTGAGGGGAGTATAAATAATTAATAAGGGGTATAAAATGATATGTTTTACATATCACAGCATTAGTATAGAACATTCTTTTTGAAAAAGCAATGCAAAACCACAAAAGCCATGTATATTTTCCGGGGAACATCAGATACTAACCATGCAGTAAGCAAATAAAAAGATTCGGCACGAGCACGTGCCGGGATGGAGGGCAACATGGCAAAAAACGAAAGTACACAGAATTCGACTTCTAATTGCAGAGACGGTTATGAGAACAGCTACGAGAACAACGCGGGAAGCGGTTCCAACAGCGCAAAGAATAAGTCGACTAACAAGTCAACCAACAAGACATCCAACGTGTCCGGTTCCAACAAGACCTCTGACAAGTATCAGCAGTAGACTGGCACAGGCAGAGAAAAAGCGCATAGGATAGAATAAGATTGACAGAAACAGATTACAGAGAACCTCTTTGTAATCTGTTTTTGCGATTACAGGAGCATATGGCGGAAAAGGAGGATACGCGGGCATGACGTTTTATACGATACATCCAAGGGAATTGGAAGATATTATGAGAAGAAAGCACGGAATTCTGATTGATGTGCGGGAGGCGGATTCTTATCGGGAATACCATTATCCGAACGCCAGAAATCTTCCGTATGAAAAGATCGATCAGTGGATGCACCGTCTGCCGAAGAACAGACCGCTGGTGCTCTACTGCGATTATGGAAGCACCAGTCTTCTGGCGGCGAGAAAGCTCGGCAGGGAGGGGTATGAGGTATATACCGTGGTTGGCGGCATTGAGGCAATGCGAACAAGTGATTGACAGGGAAAATTAGAATGGATAATATATTATTAGGAAATTAGACATATGATACAGAGGAGAATACATGAAGACATATGAACTGGTGGTTCCATGTCATTTTGGACTGGAAGCGGTACTTAAGAGAGAAATCTATGACCTGGGATATGAGATCAGCCGGGTGGAGGATGGCAGAGTCTCATTTCAGGGGGATGCGGAAGCTGTCTGCCGTGCCAATATCTTTCTGCGCCCGGCAGAACGCGTGCTGATCGAAGTGGGCAGATTCCGCGCAACGACCTTTGAGGAATTATTTCAGGGAATCAAGGCGCTTCCGTGGGAGGACTATATCCCTGTGAACGGAAAGTTCTGGGTAAAAAAGGCGTCTTCTATCAAGAGCAAGCTGTTTTCTCCGTCTGATATTCAGTCGATCGCGAAGAAGGCAATGGTGGAGCGCATGAAGCAGCACTATGATGTGGAATGGTTCGCGGAGGACGGGGCGCCGTATCCGGTGCGCATCTTTCTGCTGAAGGATGAGGTTATGGTGACGCTGGATACGTCCGGGGACTCCCTGCACAAGCGCGGATACCGCACATTGACGAGCAAGGCGCCTCTGACCGAGACGCTGGCAGCTTCCCTGCTGCTGTTGACGCCGTGGAGACCGGACCGGATTCTGGTGGATCCGTTCTGCGGCAGCGGTACGTTCCCGATAGAGGCGGCGATGATTGCTGCCGGTATTGCGCCCGGAATGAACCGTGAGTTCACGGCGGAGCAATGGACGAACCTGATTGACCGCAAGCTGTGGTACGAGTGCGTAAAGGAAGCCGAGGAGATGATTCACACGGATGTGAAGGTCGACATACAGGGCTATGATATTGACGGGGACGTCATAAAGGCAGCCAGGGAGAATGCAAAACGCGCCGGCGTGGATCACCTGATTCATTTTCAGCAGCGCCCGGTAGCGGAACTCCACCACCCGAAGAAATACGGCTTTATCGTGACGAATCCGCCGTACGGCGAGCGCCTCGAGGACAAGGCGGATCTGCCGAAGCTGTACGGGGAGATCGGGACGGCATTCCGGGGACTCGATTCCTGGTCGATGTATCTGATTACGAGTTATGATGAAGCGGAGCGCTATATCGGCAGAAAAGCGGACAAGAACCGCAAGATCTACAATGGAATGCTTCGCACCTATTTTTACCAGTTTATGGGGCCGAAGCCACCAAGGCGGAGCGTAAGGGATACCGCCGGAGGGGATGAATGAAATATTCAAAAAGATATATCGTGTTTGGCGTGCTGGTAGCCGCCATGCTGATTTTTAAATTAGAACCGGGGGCATCGGGGAGCGGAACGGTGGAAAATTTCCGCGGAGCCAATCTGCAGGCGGCAACCTGGAACCCGTTGATCGCATCCAGCGTAAATGATAATCTGTTGTCGCTGGTGATCGATAACAAGGAATACACCAACGAGAACCATACGTTTTATATGGATGACCAGCTGAATATCATGGTTCCGGTGAACATTCTGCGCGATGCACTCAACTGCAGCGCGCATGTGTATGACGGAAAGCGGCTCCTTGTGGAGAAGCATGCGAATGAGGTGGAGTTTTCACTGGGCGCCTCGGAGGCGAAAGTCAACGGAACCCGTGAGGTGATCGTGTCGCCGTTTATCCGCAAGGACGATACCTACTATGTAAGCCTGAATGATCTGGCGAATTATCTGGATTATTCCTATTCCTGGGATATACAGGAGAATCAGGCGTCGGCGATGGACACGTCGGACAGTGCGACAATCATACCGACCCGCTATGATCTGAGGGAGAAGGGACGGGCGGCAGCAGTGCGCAATCAGGGAACTTTCGGCACCTGCTGGGCGTTTGCCGCGCTGGGGGCACTGGAGTCGTCGTTGCTGCCGGAAGAGAAACTGCAGTTTTCGGTCGACCATATGACGATGAACAATGGATTTACACTGACGCAGGATGACGGCGGGGAATATACCATGGGAATGGCTTATCTGGCGGCATGGGAAGGACCTGTATACGAAGCGGATGACCCTTACGGGGACAATAAAACGAATCAGGATCTTACAGCGGTCAAGCATGTGCAGGAAATGCAGATCATCGACGGAAAAGATTATGAGAAGATCAAGGAGTCGGTCTTTTTATACGGCGGAGTGCAGACGTCGATCTATAACGGGCTGCGCAGCTCGCAGTCAAAGTCTCCGTATTACAATCAGAAGACAAATTCCTACTGCTATATCGGTACGGAGAAGCCGAATCACGACGTTGTGATTATCGGCTGGGACGACAGTTATTCCAAGGAGAATTTTAATGTGGATCTCGAGGGAGACGGCGCATTTATCTGTCAGAACAGCTGGGGAGATACGTTCGGCGAGGACGGGGTGTTTTACATATCGTATTATGATACGAATATAGGCACCCACAACGTTGTGTATACAAAGATCGAAGAGCCGGGCAACTATGACCATATCTATCAGAGCGATCTGTGCGGCTGGGTCGGACAGCTTGGATACAATAAGGACAGCGCCTACGGCGCCAATGTCTACATGACGTCACAGGAAGAGGAACTGGTGGCGGCAGGTTTTTATGCGACAGGAAAAGACTCCCAGTACGAGTTGTATGTTGTAAGGAACTTTGAAAATGCAGATTCGCTGACGCAGCGGATTCCGGTGGCGTCCGGCAAGCTCTCCAACGCGGGCTATTATACGGTTGATTTTAACCAGGCAATTTCACTGGATGCGGGGGAGCGTTATGCGATTGTGCTTCACATGATCACGCCGGGGTCGGTGCATCCGATGGCAATCGAATACGCTGCCGACGAGGCGACCGCGAATGTGATTCTGGACGATGGCGAGAGTTATATCAGTACCAATGGTGCCAGATGGGACAGCGTGGATACGGTGGAGGAATGTAATCTCTGTATTAAGGCATTCAGTAAGAATCGATAAAGGAATATACGGTTATGGAAGAAAAAGCATTGAGACTGTCGGCTGTCTTTCTCATGATTTTGACAGCGGTATCTTTTGTGCTTCTGCCGAAGCTTCCGGCGCTTCACACGTGGGAGGTGGAGGCGAGAGAGGAACGCATTGCCGAGGAGGAGTTCGCCCAGAGTCAGGTCACGATGCAGAACTTAAAGATCAAAGAGCAGAATGAAGCGGCGGGGGCGAAGGGAGAACTGAGTATCCGCCTGCCGGAGGGCGTGACCGGGGATCAGATTGCTGTCAGCAACGATTATGTGACCCAGACCATCCGGGTGGAAATCCCGCAGGCGGACCGCACTTATTTTGACAGCTACCCGGTTCTGGGGAACAGCGACTATATTGACGGTCTCTCCTACACCAGGCAGGGGGAGATGGGCGTGATAGAGGTCACGACCAACAAGGTATATGAACTGCAGACGGAATATGATGCGCAGAATTTTTATTTTAATTTTTTGACACCTCATGAAGTCTATGATAAAGTAGTCGTAATCGATGCGGGGCACGGAGGAAGAGCCGTCGGTGCGAACAAGCAGGGAATCAATGAGAAGGACATTGACCTGGCGATCGTGCTGAAGCTGAAAGAGATTTTTGACAACAGCGATCAGAACATCGGCGTGTATTACACTAGGACGGATGACAGCAATCCGACATTCGACCAGAGAGTGCAGCTTGCCAACAAGTCGGACGCGGATCTTTTTATCAGTATACATAACAACTCGACGAGAAGCGGACGCATGTCGGGTACCAGCGGTACACAGGTGATGTACGACGAGACGTCGGAGGCGAGCCGCCAGTTCGCGCAGATCTGTCTGGAGGAAGTCACAGGCAGGATCGGAAGCCGTGACAAGGGACTGGTGGAGGGCGACAGTATTTATATCATTAGAACCAGTGAGGTGCCGGTTGCGCTGATTGAAGTCGGATTTATGACGAACAAAGATGAACTGGAAAAGCTGAATTCTGATGCATATCAGAGGGAGACGGCAGAGGGCGTCTATCAGGCAGTGCTTCGCGCATTTGAAGAAGGATACTAGAAAGAGGACAAAGCCATGAGAATAATTTTTGCCACCGGCAATGCCGGAAAAATGAGAGAAATCCGCGAGATTATGGCGGATATGGATATGGAGATCTGCTCCATGAAGGAAGCAGGTATTTCCCTGGATATTGAGGAGAACGGCACGACGTTCGAGGAGAATGCGCAGATCAAGGCGAAGGCGGTAGCTGCCTGTACGAAGGATATTGTGCTGGCCGATGATTCCGGTCTGGAGGTGGATTATTTAAACAAGGAGCCGGGCGTATATTCGGCGCGGTATCTGGGCGAGGATACTTCCTATGATATTAAGAATCAGGCGATTCTCGACCGTTTGAAGGGCGTGCCGAAGGAGCAGCGCACGGCGCGGTTTGTCTGTGCGATTGCAGCAGTGCTTCCGGACGGGAAGACACTTGTGACACGGGAGACGATCGAGGGATATATCGGGGAATGTCCGGCAGGGGAGAACGGATTTGGATATGATCCGATCTTCTATGTGGATGAGTATCACTGCTCGACGGCGGAGCTGACAGAAGAGCAGAAGAATGAGATCAGCCACAGAGGAAAAGCGCTTCGTTCCATGAAGAAGCTGTTGCACGAGTACGGGTTTTAGCCTATGAAAATACTGGTTGTAAGCGATACGCACAGGAAACTTGAAAATTTAAAAGTTATCTTAGAGCGTGAGCAGCCGATGGATCTTCTGATCCATCTGGGTGACGCGGAGGGAGACGAGGACAGTATTGCGGAGATGGCGGGATGCCGGCTGGAGATCGTTGCGGGCAACAATGACTTTTTTTCCAATCTTCCACGGGAAAAGGAACTTCGCATCGGCAGCTACCGTGTATTGATCACGCATGGACATTATTACTATGTCAGTGCGGGGATCGCCGATATTGAGCGGGAAGCGGCGGCACAGGGCTATGATATTGTGATGTTCGGACACACGCACAGGCCTGTGATCGATTACACAAGGGATGTGATTGCGCTCAATCCGGGCAGTCTTTCCTATCCGAGGCAGGAGGGGAGAAGACCGTCCTACATTGTGATGGATCTGGACAAAAACGGAAAGGCAAATTTTGAAATAAAATATTTATAAAAAAGTGTTGACTTTATGTCATATCTCTGGTATTCTATCACTTGTCGCGAGGAAACAATCCTGCGAAACAGAATATGCGGAAGTGTCGGAACTGGCAGACGAGCAAG
>ERZ857629.4316-NODE-4316-length-11132-cov-3.224068_pt1 | contig 11132 bp, 8 predicted proteins | sample MGYA00519700_ERZ857629 | MGnify/ENA primary metagenome ERZ857629 (study PRJEB31778, sample SAMEA3449351) | human gut metagenome | biome: human gut; feature: human-associated habitat; material: faeces | place: United Kingdom | collected 2010/2012 ... | reverse complement strand
CACATTGACCTGCTTCCCCAGCTTTCCACACCGGAAATCGAGGAGCTGCTCCGCAGGCGGCTTAGCTCCATGCCGGAGCTGACCACGGAAAACCTGTTGGCCGGGGTGCTCCACAACCGTCTGGGCCGCACGGTCCTGCGGTATGCGGGCTACGGACTGATGGACCCTGTGGCATCCCTGTCTCCCGCCGATCTGCGGAAGATTGCGGGAGCCGCCAAGGACTTCGCCCTGCCGGTGGTCAGCGTACTGGGCTTTGACGGGGCGCAGGTCACGGCAGGCGGTATCCGTACCGCCGAGTTTGACCCCAAAACCCTCCAAAGCCGCCTGGTGCCGGGACTATACGCCGCCGGTGAGGTGCTGGACATCGACGGTGACTGCGGCGGCTACAATCTGCAATGGGCCTGGTCCAGCGGCTATCTGGCCGGCCTGCTGAAAAGCGGAACATAGTAATAGTAAAAAATCAAGGGAACGGAATAACCGTTCCCTTGATTTTTATTTAGGACCAATCTAAACCAATCAGAACCAGTTCAATGAGAAGAAATCGTTCACCTGTCCCGCCAGCACCAGCAGCATACCGATGGGCGTGATATACTTGATGCAGATCCGATAGAAGGTGTCGATCCTGCCGGTATAGCCGATATGGAGCTCGTCCAGAACCGTCTGAGGACGGATCTCCCAGCCCACCATAATGCTCATCATCAAAGCGCCGATGGGCATGGCCAGGCCCTCAGACAGCATATCCACAAAGTCCAGCATGGAATCGTTCCAGCCGGCGGTCGCAGGCCAGGGGAACACACCGGTGGTACCCAGACCGTCGATCCCTACCAGCACCGAAACTGCGAAAATGGCAAGACAGACCAGAAACGCCACCTTGGGGCGGTTTCCCTTTCTGCCTTTCTGCTCCGCCCGGTCCAGGAAAAAGGTGATGTCCACCTCGATCAGGGCGATGGCGGAGGAAATGGCGGCGATCAGCACCAGCAGATAGAAGATCACGCCGAACAGCGCGCCGGCGGTGCCCATGGCCCGGAACACATCCTGTAAGGTGACAAACAACAGGTCCGGGCCGCCCAGCTTGATCTGGTCCAGCGGCGTTCCGCTGGCAATGCCGTTGGCCACGGCAGCGGGGATCACAGCGATACCGGCCATAGTAGCCACCAGCGTATCCGCAAACACAATGATGGCGGAGTTTTTCACCAGATCCTCTTTCTGGTTCAGGTAGGAGCCGTAGGTGATCATGGCGCCCATCGCCAGCGACAGGGAGAAGAACATCTGCCCGCCGGCGCTGGCAAACACGGACAGCAGGCTGGGCGTCTCCGCCACAAATCCGGCTTCCACAGCGTATCCCGGCACGAACATGAACTTCAGGCCCTCCATAGCGCCGGGCAGGGTCAGAGAACGGATGATGATGACCACCAGCATAACAAACAGCGTGGGCATACCCACGTTATTGAACTTCTCAATGCCGCCGGAAATGCCGCTCCGGTTGATAAGATAGCACAGAGCCAGAAACAGGGCGGCAAACAGCACCGCTCCGGCAGGATTGGACAGCATGGCGGCAAACAGCTCCCCGCCGGTGGCCAGCGATTCGCTGCCGAAGGCAAAGTTGCTGAGGTTCAGGGCCATATATTCGATGCAGTAACCGCCCAGCACCGCGTAAAAGCCCATCACCGCAAAGGGAGAGAACAGCGCCAGCCAGCCGATCCACCGGAATTTCTTCGTCAGGGCGTGATAGGTGCCCATAGCGCCCTGCCCGGTCTTGCGGCCCATGGCAAGCTCCGAAGCCATGACGATAAAGCCCACGAAAATTGCCAGCAGCGCATAGACCGCCAGATACGCGAAGCCGCCGGACTTACCCATTTTGTAGGGGAAGCCCCAGATATTACCCAAGCCAACCGCAGAGCCGATGGCCGCCATCAGGAAGCCCAGATTGCTGGCCCAACTGGCACGTTTTGTCTCCATAAACGATTCCTCTCTTCTTCAGTATGCAAAACATATTACTTATACCCTCTTTTTTTCCGTCCGTCAAGACGCTGATTGCACGAAAGCGCAGATCTCCGTCAAAAAAGTCTCCCATTTTTTCAGAAATCAGGTTTCTATTGCCTGCCCCGCCGAAAACGTATATAATAACAGGCAAGAAATCAAACACAGACAAGGAGTGCTTTATGAAGCAGGAATTTATCCGGGTAGGCCGCATCGTCAACGCCCACGGCATCCGGGGCGAGGTGCGGGTACAGCCCCGCCGGGTCTCCCCCGCACTGCTGACCCGCTGCAAAACCTTTTATATCGACGGTCAGCCTGTCACCCCCACGGCGAATCACGTCCACAAGGAGCTGGTGCTGCTGAAGTTCCCCGGCGTGGACGATATGAACGCCGCCCTGACCTACAAAAATAAGGACCTTCTGATCCGCCGGGCCGACATCGTTCTCCCGGAGGGAGAGTATTTTGACGATGAGCTATTGGGGCTGGAGGTCTACGACTGCGACACCGGCGCCCTGCTGGGCACTCTGACAGCGGTAGACGAGTACCCCGCCAGCAAGGTCTACACCGTCAAGGGTGAGCGGGAGATCCTGATCCCCGCCGTGAAGGACGTGTTCATCCGCTCCGTTGATTTGGACGGGGGACGGATGGAGGTCAAGGTCTGGGAGGGGCTGTAAATGGACATGCAGATCGACATTCTGACCCTATTCCCGGAATCCGTGGACGCCATGCTGAACGTCAGCATCTTAGGCCGGGCGCAGGAGCGGGGCTATATCGCCATCCGCACCCATCAGATCCGTGCCTACACCACCAACAAGCAGATGCAGGTGGACGATTACCCCTACGGCGGAGGCCGTGGGGCCGTGATGCAGGCAGACCCTCTGTTCCGCTGCTGGGAGCATGTTGTCAACACCTATGGCCCCGGCCGGACCATCTTCATGTCCCCCTGCGGCCGTACCTTCACCCAGTCCGTCGCCAGAGAACTGAAAGCCCAATATGACCATCTGATTCTGGTCTGCGGCCACTACGAGGGCATTGACCAGCGGTTCATCGACGCGTGTGTGGACGAGGAACTGTCCATGGGCGATTTCGTCCTCACCGGCGGAGAGATCCCCGCCATGGCAGTAGCGGACGCCGTGTGCCGCATGGTGCCCGGTGTGCTGCCGGACGCCGAGTGCTTTGAGGAGGAATCCCACTGGGACGGACTGCTGGAATATCCCCAGTATTCCCGGCCCGCCGTGTGGCATGACCGGGCCGTGCCGGAGATCCTTCTCTCCGGAGACCACGCCAAGGTTGCCGCGTGGCGGAAAAAGGAGAGTTACAAGCGCACCATGACCCGCCGCCCGGATCTGTTTGCGAATTTTGACGAAACAAAGCTCACCACCAAGGCGGAGCGGAAAATTCTGGCGCAGGCCAAGGAGGAATTTGCCGCAGAACAAGCTGAGACTTCCACGGAACCGGAGGAATAAACCCTCCCCATCAGAAAGGAGGCCCCCATGAAAAAGCGCGTCATTCTGATTCTCTGCGTGCTTGCGGTTCTGCTGACAGCCGTCATCTGTCTACCCTTTGCCCGGAAGATCGATACCACCGTCACTGCCACGGAATACCGGTTCAATGATCCGGCATACGCTGTGGAGCACACGGTCGTGATCCACGGTCACGACACCCGGAATCTGCTGGGCTACGGCGTTTTTGAGGGCACCTTTGCCGTCAGCGGCTTTGAAAGCGGTCAGGAGGGGTGGACGTTCCGTGTCTCCTTTTCCGACAAGAAGTCCCTCGGCACCGCATTCAGCCAGCGTCCAAGTGGGGAAGCCTGCACCCGGGACCTCTTTCACCTGCGGGCTGACCGGGACTGGTCAGACTTTGCGGGGCTGATCATGGAGGTCTCCGACAAGGCGGGCCATACCTCCACCGGAAACTTCGACCCTGACACGGGACGGTTTCTGGTCAGCGGTCCCGCCGACCGGGAGGCTGCCGTCGCCAAAGCGGCGGCGCTGTTCCGAAAGGACCCCTACTGGTACGGCGTGTTTCAAAGACAACCCGACTGACATAACCGAGGCCGGACGCTTGTGCGTCCGGCCTCGGCTTCTGTATATTCAGTTGCTTCTGGAGCATTTCTCCGCGTCGATGGCCAGCACCAGCATCAGCGCCCGGAGGGCGTCGGCGGGGTTTACCACGTCGATGACATAGGTATCCGTCCAGTGGAACAGCTCCTTGGTGACGGTGGCCACCAGCGCCCCGCAAGGCTCCGTTACCTGATAGTCCCATTCCATGAAGCTGCCCTGAACCTGCCAGCCGTTGCAGTCAATATCGAATTTCGGGGCGAAAAAGGTAAACGCCTTTTGGATACTGCCGATATACACATCATTTTCGTACAGCTCGAATTTGGGCAGCAGCGTCAGCACCCGCTCCTTCACGGTGCCGATGTGGTTCCCGGCGGCGTCAAGGATGTGGAGGCAATGGCCCCAGGAGAGCTTGCCCTCTACGGTGTAGACCGTCTCCCCCGCCTCGTTATAAATGTCATAGCTGTCGAACCACGAGAAAAACCGCTGCTTGAAAAGTAGCTTCATAGGTCCTCCCTGTCAAAAGACAATGCCGCCGTCACGGTTGCGGTGAAAATCTCTGGAAAAATAGGCGGTCATGGCTTTTACCAGATAGTCCGTATCCGCCGCCCCCGCCGTCTCGCAGATGCTGTGCATGGCCAGCTGAGGCAGGCCGATGTCTACGGTGGGGACGGAGAGATGGGCTGTGGAGATATTGCCCAGGGTGGAGCCGCCGGGGAGATCCGCCCGGTTGCTGTATCGCTGGACTGGCACCCCCGCCTCCTGACAGATGGCCTGAAATACCGCCCCGGATACGGCGTCCGTGGTGTAGCGCTGGTTGGCGTTGTACTTGATGACGATGCCGCCGCCCAGCACCGGGAACTCCCCCTTGTCGGCGTACTCCGGGTGGGCGGGGTGGATGGCGTGGGCGTTGTCCGCCGACACCATGAAGCTGTTGGCGACGGCCGCCTTCCACGCTTCGCTGTCAAGGCCGCAGCCGTGGGCGATCCGCTCCAGCACATCGGTCAGGAAGGTGGAATCCGCCCCCTGACGGGTGTTGCTGCCCACCTCTTCGTTGTTGAACACCGCCAGCACCGGCAGGCTCCCGCCGGGCTTTGCCGCTAAAAAGCCCTCCAGACAGCCGAACACGCATTGAAGGTCGTCCAGCCGGGGGGAAACGATGAATTCCCCGTTCAGGCCGGTCTGCACCGCTTTTGTTCTGGGATAGAGGAACAGCTCCGTGGAGAGCAGGTGCTCCTCCCGCACCCCAGCCGCTTCGGCGATGAGCTTTCGGAAGGCCCCCGGCTCCTTTCCGCAGCCCAGCAGGGGCAACAGGTCCACCGCCGGGTTCAACTCCGCTCCCTTGTTCACGCTCCGGTCCATGTGGATCGCCACGCCGGGGATCACCAGCAGATCCCGGTCAATGTTCACCAGACGGCTCACAAGGCGGTCTCCCTGCCGGATCACCCCCCGGCCCGCCACAGACAAGGGCCGGTCCAGCCAGCCACGCCACACACCGCCGCCGTAAGGCTCCACACTGAGCCGCAGGGTATTGCCGGCGGAAGCCGCTTCTGCGGTCTCCCGCACCTTGAAGGTGGGAGAATCGCTGTGGGCCGCCGCCATCAAAAAGCCGTGAAACGGCCCCTCAGGCACCCGGAACGCCACCAGAGCGGAGTCACCCCGCTCCACAACATATAGTGTTCCCTTTTCCAGCTTCCACTGCTCAGATTCCCGCAGCTCCACCGCTCCCGCCGCCGTCAAGGCCGCTTTGGTGTTGGCTGCCGCATGGTAGCAGGTGGGGCTTTCGTCTAAAAAGCGAAACAGCTTTTGCACCGTATCCACGTTGATTTCCTCCTGTCCGATCCTGATTTTTTATTATTATACGCTCTTTTGTCCCCGAGGTAAAGATAGGTGCCAAAGTTTTCTTGCGCTTTTTATGACATATTACAAATCTGTTTTCAGCCCTTGAAACGCAAGATATTGTATGTTATGATTCTTTTGCTACAAAAATATTGAGGGTGCCCTGTGCACCCTTTCAAAATGTAATGGAGGAAGATCAGCATGACAGTCATCAAGCGGAACGGCTCGGAGGTAACCTTTGATATCACCAAGATCATTGCGGCCATCACCAAGGCCAATGAAAGCGTGGACGAGTCCATCCGGATGACCCCCATGCAGATCCAGCGGATCGCGGAAAGCGTGGAGTTCTCCTGCCTGAAGATGAACCGTTCCCCCTCTGTGGAGGAAATACAAGATTTAGTGGAGTACCAGATCATGGCCCACGGCGCCTTTGAGGTGGCCAAAAACTATGTGACCTACCGCTACACCCGCTCTCTGGTCCGCCGCTCCAACACCACCGACGAGAAGATCCTCTCCCTGATCGAGTGCTGCAACGAGGAGGCCAAGCAGGAAAACGCCAACAAGAACCCGGTGGTGAATTCCACCCAGCGGGACTACATGGCCGGCGAGGTGAGCCGTGACATCACAGAGCGTATCCTGCTGCCTCAGGAGATCGTGGAAGCCCACCGGGAGGGCATCATCCACTTCCATGACGCTGATTATTACGCCCAGCACATGCACAACTGCGATCTGGTGAACCTGGAGGATATGCTGCAAAACGGCACCGTCATCACCGGTACCCTCATCGAGCGGCCCCACAGCTTCGCCACTGCCTGCAACATCGCCACCCAGATCGTGGCGCAGGTGGCCTCTAACCAGTACGGCGGCCAGTCTATCTCCCTGACCCATCTGGCCCCCTTTGTGGAGGTCAGCCGTCAGAAGATCCGTAAGATCGTGGAGGCGGAAATGGCCTCCATCGGCGCGGACCCCGGTTCGGAAAAGATTACGGAACTGGTGGAGACCCGTTTGCGGGAGGAGATCCGCCGCGGTGTTCAGACCATTCAGTATCAGGTGGTAACGCTGCTGACCACCAATGGACAGGCTCCCTTCATCACCGTGTTCATGTATCTGGGCGAGGCTGAAAACGAGCGAGAAAAGAAAGATCTGGCCATGATCATCGAGGAGATGCTGCTCCAGCGGTATCAGGGCGTGAAGAATGAGGACGGCGTTTGGGTCACCCCCGCCTTCCCCAAGCTCATTTACGTGCTGGAGGAGGACAACATCACCGAGGATGCCCCCTACTGGTATCTCACAGAGCTGGCCGCCAAATGCACCGCCCGCCGCATGGTGCCGGACTACATCTCCGAGAAGAAGATGCGGGAGCTGAAGGGCGACGTCTATACCTGCATGGGCTGCCGCTCCTTCCTGACGCCGGACCGCTTCACCGACGCGGGTATCGGCAACATTGCCAACGCCAAGAACTACCAGCCCGGCAAGCACAAGTACTACGGCCGCTTCAATCAGGGCGTGGTCACCATCAACCTGCCGGATGTGGCCCTCTCCTCCGGCGGCAATCTGGACAAGTTCTGGAAGATCTTTGAGGAACGGCTGGAACTGTGCCACAAGGCCCTCCAATGCCGCCACAACCGTCTGAAGGGTACGCCCTCCGACGCCGCGCCCATTCTGTGGCAGTACGGTGCGCTGGCCCGTCTGAAAAAGGGCGAGACCATCGACAAGCTGCTGTTCAACGGCTATTCCACCATTTCTCTTGGCTACGCCGGTCTCTACGAGTGCGTGAAGTATATGACCGGCAAGAGCCATACCGATCCCGCCGCCACTCCCTTTGCCCTGTCCATTATGCAGAAGATGAACGACAAGTGTGCAGAGTGGAAAAAGGCGGAGAATATCGACTATTCCCTGTACGGCACCCCCCTGGAATCCACCACCTACAAGTTCGCCAAGTGCCTCCAGCGCCGGTTCGGCATCATTGAGGGCATCACGGACAAGGGATATATCACCAACAGCTACCACGTCAACGTGACGGAGGAGATCAACGCCTTTGAAAAGCTGAAATTCGAGGCCCAGTTCCAGCACCTCTCCCCCGGCGGCGCCATCAGCTATGTGGAAGTTCCGGATATGCAGAACAACATCCCCGCCGTGCTGGAAGTCATGAAGTTTATCTACAACAACATCATCTACGCCGAGCTGAACACCAAGAGCGACTACTGCCAGGTCTGCGGCTGGGACGGTGAGATCCAGATCGTAGAGGACAATGGTAAGCTCATCTGGAAGTGCCCCAAGTGCGGCAACACGGATCAGGACAAGATGAACGTGGCCCGCCGGACCTGCGGCTATATCGGCACCCAGTTCTGGAACCAGGGCCGGACACAGGAGATCCGGGACCGGGTCCTGCATCTGTAAACAAAATCAAACTGGAACAGGCACCCTCTGCTAAAGAGGGTGCCTGCTTTTCCTTGGCAAGACCGCAACAAGCCGCCCCGACGGGCGTTCCCGTCAGGGCGGCTGTCTCTTTATTCATGGACCCGCAGCTCCAGCACATCCGGCCGGGCATAATGGCCCACGCCGTCAAACTCCATGCGGCTGGCAATGGCCTGCTGCATATCCAGATCGGCGTAGATGATGTCCTCCTTGTCCCACACCGGCTGCGTTACATAGTGGCCGTAGGGGTCCACCACGCAGCTTCCGCCCCGGCAGGGGATGTCGCTCAGCTGTTCGATCTCCTGCGGGCAGTGGAGATCCTTGGGGTACATCTCCTTGGTGAACACCATGTCGGCGTTGATGAAGAAGCAGTGGCCCTCGATGGCAATGTGCTTGATGGTGTCCTGCCATTCGGGGTTATCGTTGGTGTTGGGGGAAATGTAGAGGGTAATGCCCTTCTGGTACAGCGCCACTCGAGCCAGAGGCATATAGCTCTCCCAGCAGATCAGATTGCCCATAGGTCCCCAGGGGGTATCGGTGATGGGGAAATAGTCCTTGTTGGCGTCACCGTACACCAGACGCTCCGCTCCGGTGGGCTTCAGCTTCCGGTGGACGTTCAGCAGCTCCCCCTCCGGGGAAAATACGAGGTTGGAGTTATACAGCGTGGCGCTGTCCTCTCCCCGCTCGGACACGCCGATGCTGACATAGGCGTGGACCTCCTTCGCCGCCTGTCCCAGCAGCTCCGTCTCCGGGCCGGGGACGCAGAGAGAGTTGTCATAGTACCGCTTCCAGTCCAGACGGCCCACCTTGTCCCGGCTGCCTACGGTGTAGCCGAAGGTCATGCCGTAGGGGTAGCAGGGGATGATGAGCTCCGGGAACACGATCAGCTCCGCGCCGTTTTTCCCGGCTTCCCGGATCAGCTCCACCATTTTTTCCGTACCGGCTTTTTTGTCAAACATCACCGGGGCGCACTGCACCACAGCCACCCGGCAGGTATCCTTCAGATCTTTCATAGTTATTCCTCCTGACTGGACCGGCGCTTCTGCGCCGCGTTACAGCTTCATGATAGCAAATCCATTCGCCAATGACAATACAGAAAAAATCGATCAATCTTTCCAGATAAAAATGGGAACCGGGGGATCGTTCCGCCGGTTGGCCCAATCGCAGCGGAGGACGGAAAATTTCCGGTCATCCAGCGTTTCCAGCCATGTCATCACGGCATCCCGCTCCCCGTAGCCGTTGGCGCCGCCGTAATACAGGGCAATGGCGATGACGCCGCCGGGCTTCAGCAGCCGCAGAGCCGCCTCCAACGCCGCTACGGAGGTATCCGACCGGGTAAAGATAGACGGGTCCCCGCCGGGAAGCCGTCCGAAGTTGAACACCACACAGTCCACCGTTTCCGCCACCGCGTAGCGCTCCATATTGGCGTGGCTGTCCCGGATCACCTCCGCCGTCAGGCCCTCCGCCGCCAGCAGGGCTTTGGTCTGCGCCACCGCCGCCTCCTGAATGTCAAAGGCCAGCACCCGGCCCGCATCCCCCGTCAGGCGGCACAGCAGGGCCGTATCCCGGCCCTTTCCCGCCGTGGCGTCGATGCAGAAGTCTCCCGGCTTCACGGTCCGGCGCAGGAATTCGTGGACCATAGACAGTGTGTTCAGTTGCATAGATCAGTTCCTCCGTATAGAAAAGGGACCCTCATCGAGGGTCCCTTTGATGGATCGAATATAGCTTAGCCCTTGACGATGGAAGCGGTGTCCATAGCGATCATGAGCTCCTCATTGGTGGGGATCAGCAGGACCTTCACCTTGGAGTCAGCGGCGGAGATGACGGCTTCCTTGCCGCGGACGTTGTTGGCCTCGGCGTCCATCTTCACGCCCATGAACTCCAGACCGGAGGCGATATCCAGACGCTGAGAAGCGCTGTTCTCGCCCACGCCGGCGGTGAAGATGATGGCGTCCACGCCGCCCATAGCGGCAGCATAAGCGCCGATGAGCTTCTTTACGCCATAGTTGAACATATCCACGGCCAGACCGGCGCGCTCGTTGCCCTCCTTGTGGGCATTCTCCAGATCACGGAAGTCGGAGGACACACCGGACACACCCTGAACGCCGGACTTCTTGTTGAGGATATCCAGCATGGTGTCGATGTTCATGTCATACTTATTCATCAGGTACTGCAGGATACCGGCGTCCAGATCGCCGGCGCGGGTGCCCATGGGCAGACCGGCCAGGGGGGTGAAGCCCATGGAGGTATCCACGCTCTTGCCGCCGTCCACAGCGGTGACGGAGGAACCGTTGCCCAGGTGGCAGGAGATCAGCTTCAGCTCCTCGGGCTTCTTGCCCAGCATAGCGGCAGCGCGCTGAGAGACATACTTATGAGAGGTGCCGTGGAAGCCGTAGCGACGGACCTTGTCATTCTCATAGTACTCATAAGGCAGAGCATACATATAGGCCTTGGCGGGCATGGTCTGATGGAAAGCGGTATCGAACACGGCCACCTGAGGCACGTCCTTGCCCATAACGGCGGTGCAGGCGTTGATGCCGGTGATGTTGGCAGGGTTGTGGAGAGGAGCCAGGGGGATGCAGTCCTCCAGAGCCTTCATGACCTCATCGGTGATGAGAACAGACTTGTTGAAGGCCTCGCCGCCGTGCACCACGCGGTGACCCACAGCGTCGATCTCCTTCATGGAGCCGATCACGCCGTTGTCCTTGTCCACCAGAGCGTTCAGCACAGCCTGAATGGCCTCGGAATGGGTGGGCATGGCCACGTCCACAGCGTCCAGCACCTGCTTGCCCTCGATCTGGGGCTTATAGGTGAACTTGCCGTCGATGCCGATGC
>ERZ857629.4314-NODE-4314-length-11133-cov-12.829933_pt1 | contig 11133 bp, 7 predicted proteins | sample MGYA00519700_ERZ857629 | MGnify/ENA primary metagenome ERZ857629 (study PRJEB31778, sample SAMEA3449351) | human gut metagenome | biome: human gut; feature: human-associated habitat; material: faeces | place: United Kingdom | collected 2010/2012 ... | reverse complement strand
GCCAACTTCAAATCAGCACGCCCAAGACGAAGAACTCCGTCCGCAAGATCGTCCTACCGCCTGCTGTGGTGGCGGTGCTGCGGGAGTACAAAAAGACGATGAACTCCCGCTGGATGTTCCCGTCGCCGGTGAAGGAGGACTGTCCCATCACGCCCGGCGTGGTGCGGCGCAGGTTGCAGCTCATCCTGGAACACGCTGGGTGCAAGCATGTACGCTTTCATGATCTGCGCCATACGTTCGCGACCTTGGCGCTGGAGAACGGCATGGATGTGAAAACGCTCTCCGCTATGCTGGGCCATGTGTCGGCAGCTACCACGCTGGACATCTATACCCACATCACCGGCGATATGCAGCGCGCAGCCGCCGCCAACATCGACCGCGGCATCGGCAAGGCGGCACCGCAGGGGGACACTTCAGAGCCGGGGCAGGAAACTGCCCTGGCCCAGGCGGAAAAGCCGCGTATGACCGATTTCAAGCCCTATGTGGGCCGCAAGCGCAGGTCCGGTACTGGCTGCGTCAGCGAGATCAACGACCATCTCTTCGAGGGACGCTATTCCTCCAAATGGCCCGACGGCAAAAAGCACGCGCGGAATGTCTACGCCCACACCCGCGAGGAGTGCGAGGAGAAGCTCAGGGTGCTGATCGCGGAGATGAAAGCAGAGATCGCGGAAGCGCAGCGGCTGATGGATTTGGGCGAAGGCGATGGGCGGCCGCCGGAGGAGAAGAAGGGCAATCGGGGAAAGAAGAAAAATTAATAAAACTGTCTCGGGTATCGAATATCTGGTATCCGAGACAGTTAAGTATTAAGTATGATTGCTTAGCTTAAGAATGTCTGCAATTTACATTATATTTGAAATTTACGGGTGCGTTGACTGCTTGAATGTCAACGGTTATAATTGACACATAAGAATTTTGAAATGCGGTTTTGGACGGACGTTTGATGTCCACGGAGGAATGATAAATGATTCAGCAAGCAAGGGACAAGGTTAAGAAGCATATTAAAACTCATTCTGAACATTCTGTTGAGGATCGTGCTGCCATATCGCTTTTGGGAACGTTCTTGAATCCCGGCGGAAGAATCAATACTTCTTTTGCCGCAAATGATACTTGGCCAAATCACGATGGTACATTTGAATTCATTTCAAACCCCGATGTGTCCAGGCGTCCGAAGCAGAACTTTTTTGTTCAGATTAAAGGCACCAGTGTATACACAGAAAAAGACGGAATCATCAAATATTCTCTGAAAAGCTTGGCTTTTCCTGCTTATATATGCGACAACGTTTCGTTTGATCCGGGAATACTGTTCGTTGTACTTGATCCAGATCAGCGAGGTTCTCAACGGGTATTCTGGAAATATATGTCCGTAGATTTTATTAACTCAATCAATTTCGATCAAGATAGCATGACTATCGCTTTCTCCGCCAACGAGGAGATTCTAAATACTGATGAGAGTGTTGCTGCCTTTTGCGAAAAGCTGGAAATGATTATCGACCAACACTCGTTTATAAATCAACTGGATAGTCGTAATTATACTCGCCGTGATGTCGAAGGGATTATTGCAGTATGCGATACGGAAATTACGGAAAGCATAGAGAGACTTGATATTTTCAATGACACTCGAGACGGTGTATCGAGAAGAATTCTCAGAAGGTTAGATGACCTATGCTCGGCAGCTCTTTTGCTCAACGCCATAGATGCCGGAATAGACACTCCGACACTTCCTTTAGCATGGGAGCGTTCACTCTTAGATATTGAAACCAAGTATCTGGGTACTTTTCTTAAAGGTCTGCAATACATTGGAAAACGCATTCCAGATGAAGGACAGTCGGAACGCTTAATGCTGAAGTATTACGAATTTTTATGGCAGATTCGGAAGTCCTTAAAGGAAAAATATGAAATTGATATTTTGAGCAATCTGGAAAAGTTTCCACTCCATATTGACCAAATTGACCGGCAATATTATGAGTTAGCAGCAATGGCGGTAGAAGCCGTCTGTTCCGCCAGGTGTGATTTGTGCGCATCAAGGTACTATGTACAGAAAAAGACTCCATTTTTTATTGGACGAGAGAGGTATTATGAAATCACACTTCAGTTAGCTGGTGCATACGCTTCAAAGTATAATCGAATCACGACATATACTAAAGAGAATATCTCAACAGGTTATTCTATTCAAGTTGGATATGTAGAATCTGCAATAGATTTATGGGGAATTAGCTCCAGAATTAAAGTTATTACTGATTGGCGTGTATCCGTAGATCCTGTGTGTCTGAATAAGTTGGGGAAAGTACTGAAAATGCCAACTCGGATATCTTCTCAGTATGGAGAGTACAAGGAGTTGATGTCTTTTCTCACTCACACAGGCCTTAACTTCCTGGACTTGATTGATTTTCAGGAAGTTGAATTCTTGAAAATTATTGACGCTATCTATCGAGACATACATACACCAGTATACAGGGATGTCCTCCTCACTCTTAGAGAACAATATTCCAAGGCTTCGGATAAGTTTGGCCGCAACGTTGTAAGATATTTACTCTTGAATCTTCGAGAAGAGACTCTGGAAAATGTAATGCCAACGCAGTTCACGCGATATATGCTTTGCGATGAACTGAATCTATCAAGCAGTTGTAAGCCATTTGAGAAAAACCCGTTTATCTCCAATTTGGCGGGAAGTAAAACCAGTGTAAGTGGTCAAATCAGAAGCCTCATTAGTGTTGTTGGTTCTGAAAAAATCGATGTGGTTCGTCCATATCTGTCGATTAAAAATGCAACCAAGCAAACTGGTGAAATCTACTTTGAAATCACTTCCGATTCCAGTGTGGCGGAGATTCAGAGATACAATGATCAGTTAGACCAATGGGAGCGGAAACAAGGTTATCAAATTAAACTCTCTGGTGGCTTTTCGTGTATCGAATCTTATGAACAGACGACATTGTTCATATTGAGAAAGTTATTGGACTTTTCCAGCAGTGGAAGCAAGGGTCAACGGGAATACAACCAAAAATTTCTCAAAGAAAGCTCGTTGGATTTCGCTGATGATTTGAAAAAGCAAGCGCTCCGAGATGTTTTTGTCAATTCACGCCTTCTCCTGATTTATGGAGCGGCAGGAACGGGAAAAACCACGCTAATCAATTATATCTCCAATTTGATGGCAAATCAGCGTAAACTTTTCTTGACCAAGACTCATACAGCACTTCAGAATCTGAAAAGACGCATTGATAACCCAGGAACAAATTCTGATTTTATCAGCATAGACAGCTTCACTAAACAAGTGAATCTCCCCGACTATGATGTTATCTTTGTGGATGAGTGTAGTACGATTGACAATCGCACAATGGGTCGATTTTTGAGCAAGATGAGTCCTGACACCTTTTTAGTGTTGGCCGGCGATATCCATCAGATTGAATCTATTGAGTTTGGCAACTGGTTCTTCTATGCAAAGGATATTATTAAAACTCCGGGAGCTAATGTTGAACTGCTAAGCACTTGGAGAACCCAGGATCAAGCACTCATCAGTCTATGGAACGAGGTACGAACCAGAGCTGATATGATAACTGAAAAGCTCGTTATCAACGGACCATATTCAGAAGACATTGGCCCTAATGTGTTTAAAAGAGAATGCGAAGACGAGGTTATTCTCTGCCTAAACTATGATGGGAAATTTGGCTTAAATAATATGAACAATTATTTCCAAGCTGCAAATACCAAGGGTGAGGCTATCCCATGGGCTGAGTGGAGTTATAAGGTTGGCGATCCCATTCTTTTCAATGACTCAAAAAGGTTTGATCTTTTGTATAACAACCTCAAAGGTCGCATTGTCGATATCGAAAAGCATTCAGGCTCCATTTCCTTCACCGTTGATGTTGAGATTCCATTGACTGAACTAATGTGTAAAAGAGACGGCGTTGAATTTATTGAGTCTATAGAAAATGGAACACGGATTCGTTTTGCAGTATATGAGTATGATGAGAGCAAAAAAGGTGAGGATTTGGACGAGAATTTACGACTCAAGTCTGTTGTTCCGTTTCAGCTTGCATATGCCGTTTCAATTCACAAGGCGCAAGGCCTTGAGTATGACTCTGTCAAGGTGATAATTCCAAGTAATAATGCTGAGAAAATAACCCATGGTATCTTTTATACAGCAATTACTCGAGCCAAAACAAACCTAAAAATTTACTGGAGTTCAGAAACAATGCACGATGTTGTAAAGGGATTTGCAACCGATGAGTCGAAACGGAAGAGTCTCGAAATCGTGAAAACTAAGTTGGGGAAAAACTGATGTTCGCGATTTCATTACCATCACGACACACCTCAAATTCTGCGCCGCAATAGACAAAGAATAAGAAAAATCCCTCTGAAATCGTTGACTTCAGAGGGATTTTGGTCCGAGTAGTGCGGCTCGAACGCACGGTCTCCTGGTCCCAAACCAGGCGCGATACCAACTTCGCTATACCCGGATATTCAATTTCTGCCATTATACCACGGTGGAGAGGAAAATCAAAGTTTTTTCTGTCTGTGGTCATTCCTGCGGTCAAAGCCGCTTTTATGCCGCTTTCAGCAACCGGGGGAAATCCCGCAAATACAGGTGTCGCAAGGCTTTGCGGCGTTTCGCCCTGCCCTGTCCCGGATACCGCCACGGCACTCCCAAAGCAGGCGCGCTACCAACTGCGCTACACCCGGTTATTCAGTTTTTTATCCGGCTGGTCGTATTCTCCCAAATCAAGCGCGATACCAGCTTCGCTATTTGGTTTTGTGGGGGGGGTGAATCTCTATGTGGGGCGGTGTGTGCGGGAGACGCCGCCTGCAAGGCAACGGCATGGAGCATTGACAGTGCAGACGGGGTTTGTGCGGGGCGGTGTGGGGGAGACAACGCTTATCCTACCATGTTCTGCGGGAAAAAGCAACAGGGTGCAGGCAGATTTTCTGCCGGCACCCTGTTTTGCGTATCCTCCAGGCGCGCTTTGCGTTTCTGCGTCCCTGATGCGCTTGAAAACACAGGGGCTTTGAGCTGGTGAGGACACAGAGGCAAACGGGGGAGCTTATTTTGCTTCGCCGTCCGGCAGCAGCGGGAACGTAATGTCCGCACGGAACAGGTCGGCGTCGATGGACAGCGCGAACGTGCCGCCTTGCAGCTGCACGAGGCTGCGGGCGATGGAGAGACCCAGCCCGCTGCCCTCCGTGTGGCGGGAGGCGTCGCCGCGGACAAACCGCTCCATCAGCTCGTCGGGGGAGATGTTCAGCTCGTCCCGTGACACGTTCTTGAAGCTGATGGTCACGCTGCCGTTTTGCACGCTGCCCGCCACGTAGACGCGGGTTCCGGGCAGGGCGTATTTGCACACGTTGGACACCAGATTGTCCATGACGCGGCTCAGCAGGCGGCTGTCGGCGCGGATGGTGGCACCCGGCTGCGGCGGCTGCACCACCAGCGTCAGATGGCAGGACGCCAGCCGCTCCTGATACTCGCCCTCCACCTGGGACAGCAGCACGTTGACGTCTGTGGGCTGGAGCTCCACGGTCAGCGTGCCGGAGGACGCCTTGGACGCCTCCACCAGATCCTCCGTCAGCTTTTTCAGACGCTTGCTCTGGCGATCCAGCACGGCGATATACTCCCGCGCGGCGGGGGAGGAGATGTCCTCCTTTTGCAGCAGATCCACGTAGTTGACGATGGAGGTAAGGGGTGTTTTGATGTCGTGAGAGACGTTGGTGATCAACTCCGTTTTCAGCCGCTCGGACTTCATCTGCTCTTGCAGTGCCTGCTCCAAGCCGCCCTGCACGTCGTTCAGCTCCTGTCCGTACCGCTTGAAGTCCCACAGAAGGAACCGGGTGTCGATAGGCTCAGAGAAGTCGCCGCGCGCCAGCTTTTCACCGCCCCTTTGCAGTGTCCGCAGGCTTATGGCGATATACAGCACCGCCAGCAGCTCCACCAGCTTGACCACCAGAAACAGCAGGTCGCGGCTGGGGCTTACATACAGGATAAATTCCAGCACCGTCAGCCCCAGCGTCGCCAGCGCCGTTTTCCACACCAGAGGCAGCCGCACCGTCATGTGCCGCAGGATGCGCCAAAGGAAGCGCAGGAGCCGCGCCGTCAGCGAACGGCGGATCACCGTCCCGGCCTTGCACTGGGCGGTAAAGGCGCACAGGAACAGCAAAACGAGCGGTATCAGCACTGCACAGAAAACGTCGAGCCCTAAGTTCAAATAAAAGATGTCCCTGCCCAGAAGGAACACGGTAAGCAGCGCGATGATCCACACGTCGGCGGGGATCCTGTCCAGCCACGTCAGGTGGATGCCCTCGTGACCCTGCCAGTGTCCGGCGGACGCCAGAGAGAAGCAGAAGCACAGCAGCGTCAGCAGCGCGAAGAACACCGTCAGGAGCACCGTCAGCGCGGTGTTTTCCAGCAGCCACGTGAGCAGCAGGTAGGAGTAGCTGGCTGCGTCCTGCGCGTGCAGCAGGTCGGCGGAGATGGTGATGATGGCGGTTTGCCCGTCCGCCAAGGTGTAGACAAACAGCTCCTGCGTGGAGCACAGGGGCGTGTCGCCGTCCGCCAGAGCGAAGTTCTCGAAGGCGACCTTGTCCGACTCACCGTCACGGACGGACAGGTGGCAGTCGCAGTTGTCCCGGGAAAACTCCTCGGCAAAGGCGCGGGGCAGATCCTCCACCACCAGCCGCTGCTCCTCCTCGGAGATGCTCTCACTGCCGATGATGCTGTAATCATAGGTGCCGTCGTTTGCCAGCAGCCCGATGTTTGCCAGCTTTGTGCGGAGGAAGTTGTCCGCGTTGTAAATGGCATTGCGGCACTGATCCTCATAGAGCGTCTGGCGGAGGTACTCCCCGCCGTCCAGAAACACGTTGTAGTTGGCGAGAACGACCACGCCGGCACCGCCCAGAACGGTCAGCGCACCGAATAGCAGTGTCAGGAAAAAGGCGGCGCATTTCGCCCATGTCCTGTCCAGAAACCGTTTCATGTGACGTTGCCCTCCATTTTATAGCCCTTGCCCCAGACCACCTTGATATAGCGCGGCTCCGAGGGGTTGATCTCCAGCTTTTCCCGCAGGTGGCGGATGTGCACGGCGATGGCTCCCGCCGCGTTCAGCGGCACGTCCTCCCACACCCGGCGGTAGATCTCGCTGGGGGAGAACACCGTGCCGGCATTCTGCATAAGGAAGCGCAGGATGTCGTATTCCTTCGGCGTCAGCGACACGGGGTCGCCGTCCACGGTGACGGTCTTGGCGTTGTCGTCCAGCTGTATGCCGCCGATGACCAGCGTGCTGGGCTGCACCTGCCCGCCGCCCAGCTGCAAATACCGCCGCAGCTGGGAGCGCACACGCGCCAGCATCTCAATGGGGTTGAAGGGCTTGGTGATATAGTCGTCCGCGCCCACGTTCAGCCCCAGCACCTTGTCGGTGTCCTCGCCCTTGGCGGTCAGCAGGATCACCGGAACGTTGCTGGTCTGGCGCAGCTGCGCCATGGCGGTCAGCCCGTCCATGACGGGCATCATAATGTCCATGAGGATCAGGTGTACATCCTCCCGCGACGCAATGGCGATGGCGTCCTTGCCGTTGTAGGCGTGCAGCACCCGGTAGCCCTCCGAGCGCAGGTAGATCTCCAGTGCGGAGACAATGTCCTTTTCGTCGTCAACGACCAAGATGGTGTACATGGCGGAACCTCCTGTGGGCAGTTTTCTCTATCATACCCCCATATCGCCGGGAACACAAGTTCAATTCTTCACGGCGGGGGAGGGCAGGGAGGTCAGCTTTACCCCGTGGCGGATGGGCTTCCACTCCACCTTCATAAACAGGGCCGCCATGGAGATGGGGAGGTACGTCAGCATGAACAGGGGGAACGTCAGGGTGTACGCCAGCTTTTTCCACGCCGGGGCGTGGATGCGCCGCCACTCGGAGGCGGTGGTGATGCCGCCCAGCACCAGCAGCGTGGCGAGGATGCTGCCCATGCACTCCAGCAGCGAGGACGCGGCGAACCATGCGCCGTCCCCTTGCAGCAGACCCAGCACCGTCAGCGTCAGATTCGCCAGCAGGCACAGCGCGGTCAGAATAAACGCCGGCAGGATGGACATGGACATATCGAAGCAGCTCCAGCTGCCCTTGGCGGTGCCCTTGAGCAGCGCGCCGCCGTACCGCTGGAACACCTGCACGTAGCCCTTTGCCCAGCGCAGCCGCTGGCGCACGGACTGGCGGAAGTCGGTGGGCTGCTCGTCATAGAGCACCGCGTTCTCGCAGATGACGATCTTCTCGCCCCGCAGGATGTGGTACACGGAGAACTCGATGTCCTCCGTCAGCAGGAAGAAGTGCCAGCCGCCGCTCTCCTCCAGCACACGGCGGGAGAACAGGAAGCCCGTGCCGCCCACGGCTCCGCTGGCTCCCAGAAGATTGCGGGCGCAGTTGAGATAGCGGCTCTCCCGCAGGAACCACAGGGCGTAGCCCGCGCTGATCCAGTTGTCGCCGAAATTCTTGCTGTTGCGGTAGCTGGTGACGATCTCGTTCCCGGCGGAGAACGTTTCGTTCATCCGCTCGATGTAGTCCGGGGCGAGGAGGTTGTCCGCGTCGAACACGAAGTAGCCGTCGAAGCCCTCCGGATAGTCGGCTCCCACGTGCTGCAGGAGGAAATCCAGCGCGTAGCCCTTGCCCACGTTGAGGTGGTTGAACCGCTCGTATACCACCGCGCCGTGGCTGCGGGCGATGGCGGCGGTGCTGTCGGTACAGTTGTCCGCCGCCACGAACACCGTGACCAGCGACATATCATACGTCTGCGCCTTGAGGGAGTCCAACAGCCCGGCGATGACGTTTTCCTCGTTCCGGGCGGCGATGAGCACCGCGTAGCGGTGGGCAGCGGCGGGGGAGGGCTGGGGCTGCCGCTTTTTCAGCAGCACCAGCGGTATGTAGAAAAACTGGTAGGTGTAGCAGATGAAAAACAGGGCGGAGATCACCGCGTTGACGGTGCGTAGCGTGAGTTCCATAGAGGCACTTCCTTTCTTCCCTTTCTGCTCTCTATGGTAAAGAACCGCCCTTTAAGAAACAAGCGGGCGGAAGATTAAGAGTTTTTTAAGACGGTAAAATTCAGGTAAGAAAACAACCGCACAGAGGGCGTCAGCCCTCTGTGCGGTTGTCATAATAAAAATTATTGTAAACTAATCAGAGGAGCATACCTGCCAGCCGCCCCGACGACCACGCCCACTGCAAATTGTAGCCGCCGCAGTCGCCGTCTACGTCCAGCACCTCGCCGCAGGCATACAGCCCCGGCACAAGGCGGCTCTGCATGGTCCGGGGGTCGAACTCGCCGGTTTGCAGACCGCCCGCCGTTACCTGCGCCTGATCGAAGCCGCAGGTGCCGGTGATGGGCAGGGCGAACGCCATCGCCTGCGCGGCGATGCGGCGCAGGTCATCGTCTGTAAGGGAGGCGGCGGGCTGGTTGGTGAAGCCGGCTGCCTTGCAGAGCATCTGCCCCAGCCGGGTGTGGCAGGAGCCTACCAGCAGGGTGGAGGCTTCATGGGCTGCCATGGTCTGCCGCCGCCGGTGCAGCCAGTACAGCACCTCCTCAATCTCCCAGTCGGGGAAGAAGTTCAGCACGCAGCTCAGTCCCTCGCCGCCGGTGGACACGGCGCGGGAGAGGTCGAAGATAGCGGGGCCGCTGACGCCGTACTCGGTGAACAGCACCTCGCCGCAGTTCTCCGCCACGGTCTGTCCGCCCCGGCGGACGGTGATGCCGCACTCCGCCTTGATGCCCTTCAGCGCACGGGGGTAGGTGGGATCGGTTTTCAGCTGGACGAGGGAGGGGTACAGCGGTGTACGGTGGTGCCCCAGGCTCTTTGCCAGCTGATAGCCGTCCATGACGCCGCCCACCTTGCTGCCGGCGCAGCCGCCGGCTGCCAGAATGAGCGTTCCGGCGGCGAAGGCGTCCGTCTCCGTCCGCACGGTGAAGCCGTTGGCGGTTTTCTTTACGGCGGTGACTGCCTGACCGGTGACGACCTCGATGGCGGGCTGCTCCAGCGCGTAGCGCAGCACGTCCAGCACGCTGCCCGCCATATTGCTCATGGGATAGACGCGGCCGCTGTCCTCGGCGACGGTCAGCAGACCGAGGGAGGCGAAGTATTGCAGGGTGCTCCCTACGTCGAAGGCGTTCAGCGCGTAGGCGCAGAAGCCGTCGCCGCCGTGATAGCGGGCGGGGGAGACGTTGTGGTTCGTCAGGTTGCACCGCCCGTTGCCGGTGGCCAGCAGCTTGCGCCCCACGCGGCTCTGCCGCTCCAGCAGCGTGACGCGGCGGCCATGCTCCGCGGCGGTCAGCGCCGCCATCATGCCGCTGGCTCCGCCGCCGATGATGATAACGTCCCGGCTCATTTCTGCGCCTCCAGCCTCCGGCGGGTGAGATAGCCCTCCAGCATCAGTGCCGCCGCCACCGCGTCCACCGTCTTTTTCCGCTTTTTGGCGTTCTGTCCGTTCTGGAACAGGATATTGTGGGCGTCGATGGTGGTGCGACGCTCGTCCCAGAGGATCACCTCCAGCCCCGTCTCCTGGCGCAGCAGCTCCCCGAAGGCGGCGCACTTTTCGGCGCGGGGACCCTCGGTGCCGTCCATGTTCCGGGGATAGCCCAGCACCAGCAGCTGTACGCCGTGCTCGGCGATGAGCCGCCGGATGCCGGATAGCACCTCCTCCTGTTTGCGGCTGTGGAGCACGTCGGAGTGCCCCGCCAGCGTCTCTGTATAGTCGGAAATGGCGATGCCGGTGTGGGCGTCGCCGTAGTCGATTGCCATGATCTTCATGCTGCTGCACCTCATTTTTCGCATTTTGCGTTTCGTATTGGCTCTATCATACACAAAATCACGGGGCGGCGCAACAAAAAAAGTGGCGTGAACCGGGAAAAACACGGTATTTTTCTGCAAAAAGCAGTTGACCGGCGGCGGAAAGTGTGATATAGTGGGCATTACCTGTGAGTGGGTGTTTTCTTTTTGCGCGCTTTTTCGCTTCGAGGGCGCGAAGGGACGACAGCCGGCAGGGAGGCAAAAGGGCGTCCCCCCAGGGGAGCCTAATCTAATAAGGAGGTGCCGTTAATGCGCGTGAAGATCACCCTGAGATGCAACGAGTGCAAGCAGAGAAACTACAACACGATGAAGAACAAGAAGAA
>ERZ857629.4302-NODE-4302-length-11153-cov-3.841773_pt1 | contig 11153 bp, 8 predicted proteins | sample MGYA00519700_ERZ857629 | MGnify/ENA primary metagenome ERZ857629 (study PRJEB31778, sample SAMEA3449351) | human gut metagenome | biome: human gut; feature: human-associated habitat; material: faeces | place: United Kingdom | collected 2010/2012 ... | reverse complement strand
AGGATTGGAACGCCTTTCGGGAATGGACGAAACAGGCAGTGACCTTTCAGCCCACACTGTATCAGCAGATTGCGGAGCTGACGACAAAGAAGGAATCAGAGGCTTACACGGACGAGATATGGAACGAAATCCGGAGTTGGGCGGAGGATGTGACCGGAAACGTGCAGAAAACAGCGGAGAGCATTGTACCGAGAGTGCAGACGCTGTTGAATCAGAACAAGGAGCTGCTCGAACAGGATGGGAGGATGCGCGAGCAGTTTATCTCAGGTCTCGACTTGAAGGAAACCAATCGTATCAAAGAATTCAAGGATCTGCTTACGGGTATGAAGCGGTGGATCATCACGATGATGGTGTCAACCGCCATCGGTTCGGCAGCTTTGTCAGCGGTGATCTGTCTCTTGATGAGATAACAGCGTTCTTCAAAAATGAACGGCAGGAATCCAACCTGTCCGACGATGAAGCGACAGAAACGGAAGATCTGACACAGAGAAAATACGACGACCTGCGGGAGCAGGCGGAGCTTGGCAACCTATACGCCGGGTACCGCCTCTCCCGCATTTTGTTTGATGAGGACAGTCCGTATTTTGACGAACATGACGGCGCGTATTACCTTGAATCCTCCGCCAAGCAGGGCTACCACATGGCGCAATATCGGCTCGGCAAGATGATCTATATGGGCGACTATTACCGCCGCATTCCTGAAAACGCAGAGTATTGGCTGACCCTATCTGCAAAGCAGAACAACCCATATGCCGAGGCACTGTTGGGGCGATTGTATCTCATTGGGGATTTCCTTCGCCCTGACCGCAAGGCGGGCGTCGATTTTCTGTACGATGCAATACGCCATGGGAACGCTCACGCTGCCTATACGCTCGGCAAGTATTACGCCGACGGCAAGTGCCTGAAAAAGGACATTCCGAAAGCAATCGCGCTTTTGGAACAGGCGGCGCAGATGGGAGATATTTATGCGGAGTACAGGCTTGCCAAGATCTATCTCTTTGAATCGGACTGCTTTGATTGGCAGAAAGCCGTGGAGTATCTGAACACGGCGGCACGCAAGGGCAACGAAAATGCCTATCGGGCATTGCAGAACATGAGCCAAAGCACGGTGATCTCCATCACCACCGGCATTGCCGACCTGGTCGGCGATCTGTTCGCTGTGTTCGACGAAAGACCGGCGGTGGAAGATTGCACCCCCATGCCGGAACACAGAGAAAGGAAGAAATATGAGTATGAGCAGAGCTTATAGTATCACATTATTATCTGTATTATTTTCCCTCGAAGGGAGGAAAATATATCTGAAAAATCCTGAAAGAACGAGGTAACCGGATGGGGAAAGTTATAACTGACGAAGAACGCGAAAAACGCATGGCAGAGGATATCTGGCTTAATTATTTCAATCGTTATCTGTATGAGAGCAATACAATCTCAGAGAAAGAATACAAGAGAATGACCGAAAAGATTGCCGCAAGAAAAGCAAAACGCTATCCGGAAAGGAACGAAAGGTGAGCGGGTTCACCTCGGAGTGCTTTAAGCACTCCGATACATAAATGTTTGTCGAAGATATTATTTGACAAATTTCGATTTCTGTATTGCAATGCAAGATTGATTATGGTATAATGTGATCGATAGATGATGATAAAACGAATTTACGAAAGGGCGATGATAATGGACATCTTAAATATTAGAGCATTATTACGAACAAAACCAATATATGATATCCCCCTGCGGGTCACATATTACGCGCGCGTTTCTTCCGAAAGTGATGAACAGCTTAACTCACTCGACAACCAAATTGCATATTATGAAGACTTGATCAAGAGAAACCGCGCATGGACATATGTTCCGGGCTATGTTGACGAAGGGCTTTCCGGTATCTCTACGAAGAAGAGAAAACACTTCAATGAGATGATTGCCGATGCTAAGGAAGGTGCATTTGACCTTATTGTAACAAAGGAAATCTCCCGATTTGCCCGTAATACGCTTGACTCCCTGCAATATACAAGAGAATTACTCGGATGGGGAGTGGGCGTATTTTTCCAAAACGATAACATCAATACGCTTGATGAAGATGCAGAGCTTCGGCTTACAATTATGTCCTCCATCGCGCAGGATGAGCTTCGCAAGCTCTCCTCGCGTGTCAAATTCGGGCATCAGCAAGCAATCAAGTCCAATGTGGTGCTTGGCAACAGCCGTATCTTCGGATATAGAAAGGATGAAAAACGCCTTGTCATTGACGAAAGCCAGGCACCGATGGTGCGCGATTTGTTCAGGCTTTACGCGACAGGCGAATACAGCATGAAGCAACTCGAAACGCTGTTTTACGAACAGGGATACCGTAATTACAACGGCAACAAAATTGCTCATACCACAATGTCGGGTATCATATCCAATCCGAAATATAAGGGTTATTATGTAGGCAACAAGGTTCGTATTGTGGATATGTTTACAAAAAAGCAGAAGTTTTTGCCTCCCGAAGAATGGGTCATGTTTAAAGACGAAACGGGAGAAATTGTTCCCGCCATCGTATCCGAGGAACTATGGGATAAAGCAAATGAGGTATTGACTCGCAGAAGCGAGGATGTAAAAAATCGTCAGGGTATCTGCAACCACGCCAATCTCCTGACAGGAAAATTATACTGCGCCCATTGCGGTGCCGCATATTACCGTCGTGAATCCAAAAGCAAGGATGGCACGGTCAATTCCAAATGGGTCTGCTCAGGCAAGATTAACAACGGTGCTGATTCCTGCCCGTCTTTCCCAATCTACGAGGATGAGATCAAGCCTATCCTGTTCGAGGTATTCAGCGAAACACGCGTGGATGTGGAAGCCTTGCTTGCAAGCTACGAAGAAATGTTCCGGTCAATGGAAGCAGATGATGAAACTGCGGGACAGATGGAAGAACAAAAGCGGGTTATAGCACTTGCCGACCAAAAGAAAAATAAACTTCTCGAGCTTGTAACGACAGGTGCCATTACGACGGCGAATTTCAAATCCATGACCGCCTCCTGCGACAGGGAAGCAGAGGAAGCGCAGAAAACGCTCACAGAACTTGAAGAGCAGCTATTCACGAAAGAGGGATACCGCAAGCACATCGGCGAGGTAAAAGCAAGACTTGATGCTGCTGTCCGTGACGCAAGTACAGGTATGATTACAAATGAATTTGTTGCCCAATATATTGATAAAATCGTAGTCACATCAGGCGGAAATGATACGGCGAAGCTTGAAATCAAGATATTTACGGGCAAAAATACGGAAAAATGGCTCAAAAAGCTCAGTGAACGACATCGGAGTCGTACGGGTGTCATGTCTAAGAAGATGATCCAGTCTTACGAGACCGGCATGCAGGGCAAGTAATCACCCTGTTTTCCGCAAAGGCGGCTGTTCAAGCCTGTCACAAAAGCGTCACGATCGAAAGGTCGTGGCGCTTTTGCGCGGATTGCGGCGCTTTGACAAAACAATTCGGAAAAAACTCCCAAATGCTTTGAGGTTGTCGCAATGATGAAAGTCTGCTGTGTCTGTTACCCGATCTGCTGTCTTTACTAAATCCACAATATCATCAGCTTTGGACACAGCTTTAACAACCGTGCCGCCGCCAGTAGCAAAGGGAACAGCAAGAGATAATTCCGCCAATCATAAACCTTAACGACAGCAAAGCTACTCAATGATCCCATTATACCACAACCTCTTGATTTTTTCAATTGTCTGCCTCTATATTTCGCAGAAATCAGTCTGTTTATAACGACCTGCAAGGATTCTCCGCGGTTTCCGTGTGGTGTATCCTGTATAAAATCCGAGAATTGATTTCCGGATTATTGTGTCACTTCCACTTGACTTTTCGGTCGTTCTGTGCTAATATATCCTTGCGGAATTCAATTGCAGACGAAGGAAGGAGAACCTGCCCGTGCGCGGGCGGGGATATGCTATGAGTAACGAGTACAGTACCGAGGAAAAACGGTTGGCGGTTCTGATAGACGCCGACAACGTCTCCCCCGCCTACATTAAGGTCATTATTGATGAGGCGACAGCGCGCGGTATCGTTACCTATAAGCGCATTTACGCGGACTGGACGCGCAACGAAATGCAGGGCTGGAAATCCGTCCTGCTGGAGTATTCGCTTACGCCCATGCAGCAGTACAGTTACACGACCGGGAAAAACTCTACGGACTCCGCGCTGATTATTGACGCGATGGACATTCTGTACACGGGACGCGTGGAGGGGTTCTGCCTTGTGTCCTCTGACAGCGACTTTACCCGTCTGGCGGCGCGCCTGCGTGAGGCGGGCATGCTGGTCATCGGAATGGGCGAGAAGAAAACGCCGCGTCCCTTCGTCACCGCCTGCAACGAATTCAAATTTATAGATAAAATCGGGAAAACCGCCCAGTCTGCGGATTCCGATTCCGATAAAGCTGCCGCTGCACCTGCCGCCGGGCGGGATGCCAGCACCTCGCAGACCGACCTGTCCTCTATCCGCGGAACCATCCTTCAGCAGCTCGCCAACTTCTCGGACGAGGACGGCTGGATGATGGCTTCCCGTATCGGGGATGTCCTGACACAGCGGTACCCTGATTTCGACGTGCGCAATTACGGGCACAAGAAGCTGACCTCCTTTCTCAATTCCTTTGATGATTTCGAACTGCGTACTGCGAATGAGAACAACGCAGACAATCCGAACGGGCATACGGTGTATATCCGCGTAAAGCCCAAGAACGCGAGAAAGCATTGAGGCAACACCGCTCTATGACGGCGCGCCTGCGTCGTCGTCGCTGCGCGCACTGTCCTGCCGGACTTGTGCGTTGCGACTCCGGGACTTTTTCATGACGTTTATGACAGGCTCCTGCCTGCATAAAAAACAGCGCAACCGTAAATATATGTCGCGGTACTGACTGTGGCTGCGCTGATACCCGTACCAAAGAAAGGGAATATCATGGAAAGAAAACTGCGTATTGGCGTGTTCGGAGGTGCCAGGGGCAACTCCATGATTCAGGTACTGCTGCATCACCCCGAGGCGGAACTGGTGGCAGTCTGTGATAAGTATACGCCATTGCTGGACCTGGCGCGTCAGAACGCCGAGAATGCTGGATTGCACATTGCGTGCTTTGAGTCCTTTGATGACTTCATCCAGTATGACATGGACGCCGTCGTGCTGGCGAACTATGCGACCGAGCATGCTACCTTTGCCATTCGTTGCCTGAAGGCGGGCAAGCATGTGCTGTCTGAGGTTCTGCCAAGCGAGACGATGGCGCAGGCGGTCGAGCTGATCGAGACGGTGGAGGAGACCGGGCTGGTCTACGCTTACGCCGAGAACTACTGCTACATGGATCTGACCTTTGAAATGTGGCGGCGCTACCGCGAGGGTGACATCGGCGACGTCACCTATGCCGAGGGTGAGTATATCCACGACTGTGCCGCGTGCTGGCTGGACATCACTTACGGCGATCCGAACCACTGGCGCAACCACCTTTGCCCCACCTTCTATTGCACGCATTCGTTGGGACCGATCATGACCATCACCGGGCACCGCCCTGTGCAGGTGGTCGGATTTGAGAATCCGCCCATTGAGGAGTTCTACCACCTTGGTCACGCCGGCGGTCACGCCAGCGGCATTGAGATGGTGACGCTGGACAACGGCGCGACCGTAAAATCCATTCACGGTGCGCTCAAGCGTGAGCCGGCTCAGACTTCCTACAAGGTGTTCGGAACCAAGGGCTTCCTCGGCACCTGCGCGGATGCGGAGGGCGAGAAGGTTCGCCTGTATCAGGAATCTGCCACGCAGACCTGCGCCGGGGAGAACCGCTACATCGTGCCGGAGAAATTCGTCTCGGCGGAGCTGGCAAAGAACAGCGGCGTGGCAACGCACGGCGGCAGTGACTTCTATCCCACCCACTTCTTCATCGAGAAGATCCTGGGGCATGAGGACGGCAAGTGGTCCATCGACGTGTATCAGGCGGTGGATATGGGCATCTGCGGCATCCTGGCGTTCCGTTCCATCCTGAACGGCAATATGCCGATCAAGGTGCCGAACCTGCGCAACAAGGAAGAGCGCGATGCATGGCGGCATGACAACGCCTGCACGAATGCAGCCGTTGCCGGGGATCAGGTGCTCCCGTGTTCCTCCTATCCGGAGCGGACGCTTGACCCCGAGGAGGTTGCCCGCAACCGCGCCATCTGGGAAAAGCGGCAGGGACGCGGATAAGCGGACACCGCCTGTCTGAATAAGAGGAATCTCTGCGTATCCCGCGTGCGGCGAGCGGCGGACAGATTCCCGTCAGTCTGAGCAGTTTTGGAGCAGAGCAGACCATGTTCGTTCTCTCTGCCAAGGAAGTGCTGATTAAAGCCGAAGTTGAATCGGCTCGGTTTGATCAGCGCTTCCCTGTGAATCTTTGCTGAGAGTGAAGGGGAAGATGCCGCCGATCCGCCGCACGTTTTTTGTGGCAATGCCGCACCATGACGGTGGCACGGATGCGCCGCCGGACGCAACCATACTTCCGCGCGCACCTCATCCTGCGCGAAGCGGTTTTGTGAAAAAATGACGGAATTTATGCGGGCATAGTGCCGCCACGGCTTTAGCCACGCGGCGTGCGGTGTTGCCTTGCGTTCCGTAAAGGAGAATGCGATCATGAGAAAAAGATACATTCTGTGCGCCCTGTGTGCGCTTACGATAGGGCTTTGCATGACAGCCGTGCTGGTCGCCTGCCGCGGTGGGAGCGGAGAGGAAACGTCCGCCGGCAGTACCACCGATTTCGATGAGCCGATCGGGGAGTTTACGGAGCCGGAGGACAGCGAGACGGTTGCCGGCGAATCCGTGACCGAAACCGTTGCGCCGCTGGACAGTGAGACAGAGGAGCCTTTGACAGCCGAGCCGGGACACGCGGCGAGCGAAGCGGGTGCCAAAACCGCCGATATACTGCTGGCAGCCGATTTCGGCGTCGTGGGCGATGGCGTGACCGATGACGGTCCTGCGATCAGCGAGGCGGTTCGTGCCGCTGTTGAGCGGCAGGCGACGCTTCGCTTTGAGGCAGGGAAGACCTACTATGTCGGCACCGCGACCAACACCGCCGCAGTGTTCCGCAGTCCCTTTTCCATGAAGGATGCTTCGGGGGTTACGCTGGACGGACAGGGCGCCATCTTCCGCATGAAGCCGGGACTGTCCTTCTTTGCTTTGGCTGGGTGTAAAGATATCCGGCTGGAGAACTGCGTGTTCGATATGGCGGAGTCGGTGTACCTGGTGGGGCGCGTGGAGTCGGTGGACGGAAAGACCGTTGCCTTCTCGGTTGACCGGGAGCCGTACCTCGCCTCCTATGATTTCACTGCCGTCAACGGGTTTGCTATCCGGTATAACGAGGGTGTGCAGGGGCGTCCGCACCGGTTCCTTCGCACGATGGAGCGTACCGGGGAGCGGCAGGTCAAGGTCACGTATGCATCCTCGCCCGGCTGTGTGCGCGGGGATCTCGTGTTCCTGCCCAATCCCGGCATCGGGCATGCCTACAGCGAGGCGATCTACATCGGCGGATGCGGCGGTGCGCTGGTATTTGAGAATATCACCATCCGGCAGGCACCGTCCTTCATCATGGCGATAAAGGGCAATAACGCCGAAATGTACTTCGAAAATGTGGATATGCTGCCGGATACGGAAGACGGGCGTGAGATACATATGGTCTCGTGGCGGGACGGCTACCACTGCAAGGACAACCGTCTGCCCATCCACTGGAATGAGTGCGATGTCGGCGTGCTGTACGACGATGTTTTCAATATCAGCAATACGCTGGGGTATATCACGGAAGTTACCGATGACAACGTCTTTACCGCCGTCAACTATGAACTTTGGCTTCAGGGGCGCCGCATCTCGCCTGGATACCGTATCGGTGATGGGGTGGATGTCTACGACCTTGGAAACGGTGCCTTCTGCGGAACCGGAACGGTGCGCCGCGTTGTCAACAATGCAGACGGTTCCTCCACGGTGACGCTGGAGTACGGCGAGACGCTGAACAACGTAAAGACCGGGTTTGTGGTTGCCAACCGCGCGACCGGTGCGCCGGGATCCACCATCACCAACAGCCGCTTCACCGGCACTTTCCGGTTCCTGCGTGACCTGCGTGTGGAGAACTGCCGCTTTGAAACGCTGGCGACATGGATCATGGTGGAGGGCAGCGTGGAGGGGCCTCTGCCCGGCAACATTGACTTTATCAACTGCACCTTTGACGGCGGCGGCAGTATCCAGATAGATGCGCTCAACCGGGGCACCGGTCGCAAGCTGCGCAAGATCGCCAAGGAGATACACGATATCGGCTTCTGGGGCTGTACTTTTGTCGGCAACACCAAGATATCCAGCGACCTCAAGTGCGATTACACCGTGTCGGAGCAGTGGACGGAGCAGGATCTTTTCACCGTGAAGAACCGGAGATCCCCCGTCATAGAGGCGGCGGTCATTGCGCCCACCGAGAAGGATTTTGCGCACACCGTGACCTATGACTGGACATGGCACACCATGCCGACCACCGGCGCAGTGCGGCGGCTGGTATCCCGCGTATCCGATGCGGATGTCCGTGCGGCGTTGGAAACCGGTGACGGCTTTTCCGGTCGCGTGCTGGTGATGGATAGCAGTACGCTTACACTGGACGGGCTGACCCTGCTGCCTTTTCTGTTCGAGGACGGAAAGATGTACACGCTCTGCGTGACTGTGTATGCGACCGCTGACGGTACGGCAACGCTGGAGATGACACGGGACGGGGCAGCTCTGCGGGCAGTCGGTGCGCAGGCGGTGCGCGCCGGTAAGACGGCGACTCTGTATTTCCAGTGGGAAGCCAAAGGGGACGAGAAAGGCAACGGTATGCGTCTGACCTTTGCGGACGGCGGGCAGGTGTACGTGGGGAATATTGACATTTCCAAGGCGTCCAACCGCAATCCGTCGCGGGAACAGCTGGAGAACGGGCATACCTTCCGCTGGTCGGATGAGGTGACTATCGGAACCGGTACCGCGATGTCGGTTTCGGCTATCCCGGATGCGGCGGCGCGTGCCGCCATTGAGAATGCGTCCTCCGGCTTCACGACCGGTACGGTTCTGCATCTGACCGACGGGTTTGGCGACTTTACCGGACTGGCAGATCCGCGGTTCTATGCGGAAGGTCAGTCGTATCACCTGTCGCTGGATGCGTATATCGCGTCGCCGCTGGTGCCGCAGAACGGCACAACGGTTTACCTGCTGGCGATGGATTCGACACCGGGCAACCGGGTGTTGGCGCAGGGACTGCTGACCGGCGAGGGATTCTGGCATTTTGAGATTGACTGGACGGTGGGGAATACCGGCGAGACCTCGCTGAAGTTCTTCCTCAGCAACCAGCCAGCCGCTTACCCGGATGTGTACTTCGGCGACTTTACCGTTACGGCGGCTAAATCCGTCAAGCCGACGCGCTTTGAAACGCACAAGGAGTTCACCTATCCCACAGCCGAGGAGCTGTTCGGCATGTATACCTTTGATTTCACGGACGACAAACTGCTTGAAACCGGGGTGGACGGCTACGCGCAACTCTCTGCGCTGGACGATGAGACGGCGGAGAAACTGCGTGCGCTCGGATTCGGTGAACGTATCTACTACTGCAACAAGAATTTCATGATGAAGTCGATCAGCCCTGTGCTCCAGGGCGGCAACCGCTATGTCATCACGCTGGATGTCTACGACACGCGCGGCAATCTTACAACCTCCGGTGGGCGCGGCGCCTTTGTGATGCTCCATATGACGGGTGGAGTCCAGAACAGCGCAGAGGTGAGCTACACCGTCAAGCGCGACCCCGCCGACAGCCGGCACCTGACGTTGATTTTCTCCAGCACGCTACCTGTCGGGACGGATGATCTGCTGTTCTACAGCCTCACCGGCGTGGAATTCATCATCGGGTCCGTAACGGTTCTCTGCGTGAAGTGAATCTGACCTCTGCGGAAAGGATATTGTAACCCATGAGTATGCGTATTGTGAACGTGACGCTTCCGTCCGCCCATTTCAACGGCGAATCCACACTGCCTTCCCTGTACGAAATGACCAATGTGCAGGCGTTGACCCGCTCGTCACTGGATGAGGATGACGGGCTGTTTATCGGCTACGGCGGTCTGCGCTCCCTGTTCCCCTATCGGATGCAGGATCTGTACGACCGGGCGGAGGAGCCGACGGTCTATGTGGGCATAGAGTTTGAGAACCGGTACCTGAAGGCGCTGTTCCTGCCGGCGTTGGGCGGACGGCTGTGGTCACTGTACGACAAGGTTGCCGGGCGTGAGCTGCTTTACCGCAATCCTGTCGTGCGACCCTGCAATCTTGCCGTGCGCAACGCGTGGCTGGCTGGCGGCATCGAGTTTAATTGCGGCATGATCGGGCACCACCCGTTCACCTGCTCGCAGATTTTTGCCGCGCAAACTGCGCTGGATGACGGCACACCCGTGCTGCGGATGTATGAATTTGAACGCATCCGGCGCTGTGTCTACCAGATGGATTTCTTCCTGCCGGAAGAATCCCGCGTCCTGCTGGGGCGGATGCGCATTGTCAATCCGAATCGCGAGACAGTGCCCATGTACTGGTGGACGAATATGGCTGTCCGGGAGAACCCCCGCGCCCGGAACGTCATAGATGCAACGGTTTCCTATAACAACAAGGGCGGCATCGTGGGCAAAAATCCCGTTCCGGTATCGGGCGGGACAGACATCACGTACCCGTCCCGAAATCCGGTCGCCATTGATTATTTCTGGAAGATTCCGGATGCGGCGCGCAAGTTCACAGCGTATCTGGACGAGAACGGCTACGGCTTCTGCCAGACCTCCACTGCCCGCCTGCAGGGGCGCAAGCTGTTTGTCTGGGGACAGGGCGAGGGCGGCGCACGCTGGCAGGAATTCCTGACTGCCGGTGAGCCGGGACGCTATGTGGAAATACAGGCTGGGCTGGCACATACGCAGTATGAGTGCCTGCCCATGCCGCCGCTGACCGCCTGGGAGTGGGTGGAGGCATACGGAGCGCTGTCCGCCGATCCTGCTCGTGTCCACGGTGATTGGGACGGTGCGCGCGACGAGGTACGGGAGCGGCTGGAGGTGCTTTGTCCCGCTGCCGGACTGGATTTATGGCTGGAAAACACGCGGGCGATGGCGAAACGTCCGGCGGAGCGGGTGATCTGCTC
>ERZ857629.4300-NODE-4300-length-11161-cov-2.407437_pt1 | contig 11161 bp, 6 predicted proteins | sample MGYA00519700_ERZ857629 | MGnify/ENA primary metagenome ERZ857629 (study PRJEB31778, sample SAMEA3449351) | human gut metagenome | biome: human gut; feature: human-associated habitat; material: faeces | place: United Kingdom | collected 2010/2012 ... | reverse complement strand
TCGTTTTGTTTATCCGCGATAAAGTGGAAACGCGGTTTGGTGCTGACGACGTTCTCTTCCAGCATAAAACCGTTGGTGTTGAACAGCAGGCCCAGGTCGATGTCGCCGTGGGTAACGGTGTAGACCGGTGCACGGGCGTTGATGCGCGCCAGGCGTTCGCGCAGTTTTTCTGCTTCGCCTGCGACGTCGGTTTTGGTCAGCAGAATACGGTCGGCGTAGCCAACCTGGGACTGGGCGATGGTGAACTGGTTCATCTGCTCATCGGCATGTACCGCATCCACCAGCGCAATCACGCCGTCCAGCAGGTAACGCTGGCATAAAATCTCATGGGAGAAAAAGGTCTGAATAATCGGGCCGGGATCGGCCATGCCGGTGCATTCAATGACCAGACGATCGAACTGAATATTGCCCTTGTCGAGATTATCCAGCAGGTCGAGTAGCGCGTCCTCCAGCTCGTTGGAGCGCGAACAGCAGATGCAGCCGTTGGTCAGCGTTTTGATCTGCGTGGCGCGGTCGCCAATCAGTTGATCATCAACGGAGACTTCGCCGAATTCGTTTTCAATCACGGCAATCTTGTAGCCGTGTTGTTCGTTAAGAATATGGCGCAGCAGGGTGGTTTTTCCCGCGCCTAAAAAACCGGTGAGTAGGGTAACTGCAATCGGGTTCATGCTCTCTCCATTAACAACAGCGCATACCGCCTTTACCATCGCCGCCGTAGCGCGCGTTCTGGCGTTCGCGGAAGAATTCTTCATAGCTCATGTACGGCTTGTCGGGATGGTTGGTCTTCATATGCTCGACGTAGTTGTCGTAGTCTGGAATGCCAATCAACATCTTCGCCGCCTGGCCGAGATATTTTTTTGCCTGTCCTAAGTTACCAAACATAGTTCACTCTGATAAGAACAAAGCCCCGCCGAAGCGGGGCTAAACACGGTTAGTGGTGCGAAGAGATCTTCACGCCGCCTTCCGGGATTGGAACGTACGGTGTTTCTTTGTCAGTACGTTTGTCGCTGTTACGCACCGCAAGCCAGGTTTTGAAACCGTAGAAGATGATGCTGTACACCACAATCAGGAACAGAATACTCAGGCCTGCGTTGGTGTAGTTGTTCACAACGATGTGGTTCATGTTGGCAATCTGCTGCGCCGTCAGGTCAGTACCGTTAGCAATCTTCTCTTTGTACTGGCTTGCCATGTAGAAGAAGCCTTCCATCTGCGGGTTGGTACTGAACAGTTTCAGACCCAGCGCCCAGGTGGTGCAGATAAGCAGCCATACAGCCGGAACAACAGTTACCCAGATGTATTGGGGGCGCTTCATCTTAATCAGCACAACGGTGCCCAGTACCAGCGCTACGGCTGCCAGCATCTGGTTGGAGATACCGAACAGCGGCCACAGGCTCTTAACGCCGCCCAGCGGATCGACCACGCCCTGATACAGCAGGTAGCCCCACAGACCCACACAGCCCGCAGTACCGATGATACCAGCAACCAGAGAGTCGGTTTTTTTCAGGAACGGGATGAAGTTACCCAGCAGGTCTTGCAGCATAAAGCGGCCAGAACGGGTACCCGCATCCAGCGCGGTCAGGATGAACAGGGCTTCGAACAGAATACCGAAGTGATACCAGAAGCCCATGTCAGCCATCGGCAGCACTTTGTGGAACACATGAGCGATACCTACCGCCAGCGTCGGCGCACCACCTGCACGGTTCAGGACAGAAGGCTCACCAATGTCTTTCGCGGTTTGCAGGATCTGCTCTGGCGAAATCACGAAGCCCCAGGAGCTGACGGTCGCCGCCGCGTGTGCGGTAACGTCTTTCAGCTGCGCCATGATGATCGGCGCGTTCTCGCCACCCATTTCATGCAGGTTAGGCATGGTGATGCCAAGGCCCGCAGGCGGGGTGTTCATCGCGAAGTAAAGACCCGGTTCGATGATGGACGCTGCAACCAGCGCCATAATCGCCACGAAGGACTCCATCAGCATTGCGCCGTAGCCAATGAAACGCGCGTCGGTTTCGTTAGCCAGCAGTTTCGGCGTCGTACCGGAAGAGATCAGCGCGTGGAAGCCAGATACCGCACCACAGGCGATGGTGATGAACAGGAACGGGAACAGAGCGCCTTTCCACAGCGGGCCAGTACCGTCAATGTACTGGGTCATGGCAGGCATTTTCAGTTCCGGGTTCAGCACCACGATACCCAGCGCCAGGCCGACGATAACGCCGATTTTCAGGAAGGTTGCCAGATAGTCGCGCGGTGCGAGGATCAGCCACACTGGCAGCAGTGCGGAAACAAACGCATAGCCAATCAGCGCGAAGGTAATGGTGGTGTCTTTAAAGGTCAGTGCCGGACCCCAGTACGGATCGTGAGCAATCACGCCACCGAAGTAGATAGAGGCAACCAGCAGCACGATACCAATGACAGAGACTTCACCCACACGCCCCGGACGAATAAAGCGCATGTAGATACCCATAAACAGCGCAATCGGTACGGTTGAGCAAACGGTGAAGACACCCCACGGACTTTCGGCCAGGGCTTTAACCACAATCAGCGCCAGGACGGCGAGGATGATGATCATGATTAAGAAACAGCCAAACAGCGCGATAGTCCCCGGTACTGGTCCCATCTCTTCTTTGATCATCTCACCAAGAGATGCGCCATTACGGCGAGAGGAGATAAACAGCACCATAAAGTCCTGAACCGCACCGGCCAGCACGACCCCCGCCAGCAGCCACAGCGTGCCAGGCAGGTAGCCCATCTGCGCGGCGAGAACCGGACCCACCAGCGGACCAGCACCGGCGATAGCGGCGAAGTGGTGACCAAACAACACGTAACGGTTGGTCGGAACGTAGTTCAGACCATCGTTGTTAATAACCGCAGGCGTCGCGCGCGTGGGGTCGAGTTTCATCACCTTCTGGGCGATGTACAGACTGTAGTAGCGATACGCCACCAGATACACCGACACAGAGGCGACCACGATCCACAGGGCGCTGACGTGCTCCCCCCGACGTAATGCAACTACCGCGAGGCAGAATGCACCGATGATTCCGAGAATCACCCAGGGTATGTGCTTGAATATCTTTTTAGTATCCATAGTAAAACCTGGCATGTATTGATTAATAGTTGGCCGAAGCCGTTCTAGGTTTGCGTTGCGTTTGAGGAGGTAAATTGACCGCTATCCTGTAGTGATGTTGCCAGAGTTACGCGCGCGTAAAGTAAGGTAAATAACTGAGTGGTTATTTTAGGGATGTAAGCGGTCAGTTTTGCGGTTGAGCGGCAAAGGCGTCGTTTAAGTGACGATAAATATGTGATTCACATCACATATTTATATTGTGAATAATTTATGTAAATAATGGCTTTTTAAATTCAGAGTGTGAATAAAATTACTCGGCGTAATCTCCGCGGGATATTCATAAAGTTTTTCCTTTCCTGGCCGAAAATCTTGCATCGGTCCACAGGAAAGAGAAACCATGTTAAAACGTATCAAAATTGTGACCAGCTTACTGCTGGTTTTGGCCGTTTTTGGCCTTTTACAACTGACATCAGGCGGTCTGTTCTTTAATGCCTTAAAGAATGACAAAGAAAATTTCACTGTTTTACAAACCATTCGCCAGCAGCAATCCACGCTGAATGGCAGCTGGGTCGCGTTGTTGCAGACGCGTAACACCCTCAACCGCGCGGGTATCCGCTACATGATGGATCAGAATAATATTGGTAGCGGTTCAACCGTTGCTGAGCTGATGGAGAGTGCCAGTATTTCGCTGAAACAGGCGGAAAAAAACTGGGCGGATTACGAAGCGTTGCCGCGTGACCCGCGTCAGAGCACCGCCGCAGCGGCAGAGATCAAACGTAATTACGATATTTATCACAATGCGCTGGCGGAGCTGATCCAACTGTTAGGTGCAGGCAAAATCAACGAGTTCTTTGATCAGCCGACCCAGGGATATCAGGACGGTTTCGAGAAGCAGTATGTGGCTTACATGGAGCAAAACGATCGGCTCTATGATATCGCCGTCAGCGATAATAATGCCTCCTACAGCCAGGCGATGTGGATTCTGGTGGGCGTGATGATCGTCGTACTGGCAGTCATCTTCGCCGTCTGGTTCGGTATTAAAGCCTCGTTGGTAGCGCCAATGAATCGCCTGATTGACAGCATTCGTCATATTGCAGGCGGCGATCTGGTGAAACCGATTGAGGTGGATGGCTCTAATGAGATGGGGCAACTGGCAGAGAGTTTGCGCCATATGCAGGGAGAGCTGATGCGTACCGTCGGTGATGTGCGCAACGGGGCCAATGCCATCTATAGCGGTGCCAGCGAAATCGCTACCGGCAATAACGATCTCTCTTCGCGCACCGAGCAACAGGCCGCTTCGCTGGAAGAGACGGCAGCCAGCATGGAGCAACTGACCGCAACGGTGAAACAGAACGCCGAAAATGCGCGCCAGGCCAGCCACCTGGCGTTAAGTGCTTCTGAAACGGCGCAACGCGGCGGCAAAGTGGTAGATAACGTGGTGCAGACTATGCGCGATATCTCCACCAGTTCGCAGAAAATCGCCGATATTATCAGCGTAATTGACGGCATTGCCTTCCAGACCAATATTCTGGCTTTGAACGCGGCGGTTGAAGCAGCGCGCGCGGGTGAGCAAGGGCGCGGTTTTGCGGTGGTCGCGGGTGAAGTGCGTAATCTGGCCCAGCGCAGCGCTCAGGCGGCTCGTGAAATTAAAAGCCTGATTGAAGACTCGGTGGGGAAAGTAGATGTTGGCTCTACGCTGGTCGAAAGCGCAGGGGAAACAATGGCGGAGATTGTCAGTGCCGTGACCCGCGTGACGGACATTATGGGCGAAATTGCTTCTGCTTCTGATGAGCAGAGCCGTGGTATCGATCAGGTTGGCTTAGCGGTTGCTGAGATGGACCGGGTAACTCAACAGAACGCTGCGCTGGTGGAAGAATCTGCCGCTGCCGCCGCCGCGCTGGAAGAGCAGGCCAGTCGCCTGACCGAAGCTGTGGCAGTGTTCCGGATTCAGCAACAGCAGCAACAGCAGCGTGAAACATCGGCTGTGGTAAAAAACGTGACGCCAGCTACGCCGCGTAAAATGGCAGTGGCAGATAGCGGGGAGAACTGGGAAACGTTTTAATCGCCATAAAAATGCCCGATAAGCAAAATGTTATCGGGCATAGGGAGTTTAATCTTTACGCGGGTCGTTGATCGGCTGACGAACCAGGAAGATGTACGCCAGTGCTCCCGCTGCGGTGACGCAACCGCAGATGATTAGTGCCAGACGGAATGAGTGGGTGGTATCAACAATAAAACCAGTAATGATCGGCGCAAAAGAGGCGCAGATGAAGCTGGCAAAGTTCTGGATACTGCCCACCGACACCGTCATGCGAGAAGCAACTGCGACGTGGATCAAGCCCCAGCAGGATGTTCCGGCAAAGTGAATACAGAACAGTGCCATGCCAATCAGCAGAACCGCCGTCATGGATGTTGTCGCTTGCGGTACGACCAGCGTAAAGGCGGCAGAACAGAACATCCCGGCAATAATGCAGATCTTACGGCTTTTAATCGGAGCCATTCCCCCTTTGACCAGCCAGTCAGTAACGTAACCGTTGACCAGCATCCCGGCAGCCCCAAACAGGAAAGGGATAGCCGCCATCAACCCTGTGCTTTTTAAATCCAGGTTATAGGCTGTTTGCAGGTAACCAGGAAGCCAGGCCAGATACAGCCACGCAGTGTAGTTGATGCCACTGAATCCGAGCATCATTCCCCACATTGTGCGGTTACGGAACAGGCTGCGCCATTCGGCAAAACTGAGCGGATCTCGGCGGGCATTGACGCTACCTGAATTGAGATAAGCTTGTTCAACGGCAGTCAGTTCTACGTGCTCGCGGTTGCGATAGAGCATATACCAGCCAATGGCGAGAAAAATCCCCAGCACACCAATGGTAATAAACATCCCACGCCAGCCCATCACCAGCATCATCGCCGCCAGAATCGGTGGGCTTACGGCAACGCCAATGGTAGAAGCTGCGTTGAAGAAGCCCATCGGGCGTCCGCGCTCTTTGATGTTGAACCAGTCGTTAATGACTTTTACGCCACATGGGTTCATCGGCGCTTCACCAATCCCCATACCGATACGCACCAACACGAACTGCGTAAAGCTGTGCACCATGCCAGACATGGCCTGGAACAGTGACCAGAAGAACATCCCCAGTCCCAGCATCAGGCGTGGGCCTTTACGATCCAATAGTGGGCCGCAAGGAAGTTGCGCAATCCCGTAAGCGAGTGAAAACACGGAGAGCAAAGCGCCGATTTCGGTGGCACTTAATCCCAATTCTTCACGAATCGTTAAATTTGCTACCGACAGCGAACTGCGGTCGAGATAATTGATTACCGCCGCAAAAAATAATAACAACATGGCGGTGGTTTGAATGCGTTTAATTCGGGTACTGCGTTGAACTAATCCATCTGGTGGCACGGGAATATCTGCCGACGAAGATGGAGTAAATGAAGAACGCGGATCGAGGGTGATATTTTCTTTTTCCACGCCGGACTCCTGTATTTATAATTTTAATTGTTTACGTAATTGTGCATTACGCAAGGTTGACATTAACGGCAGGTTAAAGTTTTAGGACTTTACTACCGCTCACAAAAACATTTTTAGTCGACTGATTGTGAGCATAGGTAAGCGGGAATTTCCCGGTATTTATCTTTTGATAAAACCGTGCACCGCTAATAGTTTGCTGTTTTTAATCCGTACTTAATGAGCATAACGCGTGTTCTCATTAATGGATCGAATCATTGATTGTTTAGCTGAATTCAAATGGTTACGGAGCGCAAGGGTGGCATCAAGGTCACTGCGGCAAATCAGAGCGCTGAGAATGGTCATATGCTCATCGACGGCAATGATATTGCGCTGTTTAAGATCGCTTTCGTCCCATTGATAGTGAAAATGAAAGATGACTGAGATGATCTCAAGAGATTGATCAAAAAAGATATTGTCGGCAGCTGAAAGCAGTAAGGAGTGAAAATCTCTGTCAAGTTGCGAGAACATGCGAAAGCTATTGCCGATGTTGTCACGCAGTAGCCGATGACGTTCGAGCATGGTTTTCGCCTGCAGCCAGCGGGGATCATGATCAGGCAGGTTGAGAAAGTGCTGAAGTGAATGTGTTTCGAGCATTTCGCGTAGTTCAAACAGCTGCTCGGCGTAGGATTGATCGAATTGCTTCATGCTCCACTGGCCGCGCTTTTCGCTTTGAATAAGATTATAACGGCCGAATTTTAAAAGATATTCTCTTACTACAACCGGGCTGACACCCGCGGCCCGAGCCAGTTGCAGTTCAGAAAAAGTTTCCCCAGGGCGTAACTGGCGCTGGTTTATCATCGTGAAAAAAGCCTGCTCAAACACTTTGTTTTGTTCACTCATTGAAGCGGTAGTACAGGCGAAACCGTCATCATGGTCAGGTTTACGCGCAATCACATAGTCGTTTCCAACCTGCGTTAAGACGCCGCATTCGCGTAAGTGGCTGAGAATATGACGCACTGTAGTGCGGCTGATGTTGTACATTTCCGCCAGCGCACTTTGCGATGGAAGTGGGGAAGGGATATGCCCCCGCGCCATATCATCAATGACCTGGTTAATCACATTGTGGCGTAAATTTTGTGAACGACTCATATTTTCCTCCTTGTGAGTCCATTAAAACCCGATTTAAAACATTTTTATGCGTGTGTTTTCACAAAACAGATTTTCCGTTCCGCTGCCATTTTTCATTTTCATTGATATCTAAGGCAACAAAAAATGGAGAGCCGAATCATGTCTACGATGAATGTTTTAATTTGCCAGCAGCCGAAAGAATTAGTCTGGAAACAACGCGAGATACCTATTCCGGGTGACAATGAAGCATTAATAAAAATTAAGTCTGTCGGGATTTGCGGTACCGATATTCATGCCTGGGGTGGAAATCAACCATTTTTTAGTTATCCACGGGTTTTAGGCCATGAAATATGTGGGGAGATTGTTGGGCTGGGTAAAAATATTGCTGATCTTAAAAATGGTCAGCAAGTTGCTGTGATCCCTTATGTTGCCTGTCAGCAATGTCCGGCGTGTAAAAGCGGGCGTACCAATTGCTGTGAAAAAATTTCAGTCATTGGCGTGCATCAGGATGGCGGTTTTAGTGAGTATTTGAGCGTGCCGGTGGCGAACATTTTGCCCGCAGACGGTATTGACCCGCAGGCGGCAGCATTGATTGAACCTTTCGCTATTAGCGCTCATGCGGTGCGTCGCGCAGCCATTGCTCCCGGCGAGCAGGTGCTGGTGGTCGGGGCGGGGCCAATCGGTCTGGGCGCGGCGGCAATCGCTAAAGCCGATGGCGCACAGGTGGTGGTGGCGGATACCAGTCCGGCGCGCCGTGAACATGTGGCAACGCGTCTGGAATTACCTTTACTGGACCCGTCAGCCGAAGATTTTGACGCGCAGCTACGGGCGCAGTTTGGTGGTTCGCTGGCGCAGAAAGTGATCGACGCGACAGGTAATCAACATGCGATGAATAACACCGTGAATTTGATTCGTCACGGCGGCACGGTGGTATTTGTCGGCCTGTTTAAAGGTGAGTTGCAGTTCTCCGATCCGGAATTCCATAAAAAAGAAACGACGATGATGGGTAGCCGCAACGCCACGCCGGAAGATTTTGCTAAAGTCGGTCGACTGATGGCGGAAGGAAAAATCACTGCTGACATGATGTTAACCCATCGCTATCCGTTCGCCACGCTGGCAGAAACCTACGAGCGCGATGTGATTAACAATCGTGAGTTGATTAAGGGTGTAATTACTTTCTGATAAGGCGAGATTATTAAAGTTGCCATGCAGCGTCCGGGGAAGTGTTGGGCGCTGTTTTTTTCTGTTTCTCAATGATGTTTTGTAGGCCGCAGAAGGTGTGTAGGTCGCACCTTATGCGACCTACACATCAGTCAGGAATTATCCTTCACGTTCCACCACTTTAATTTCCACCATGCCGATCCCGAGCTTACGCGGCGAGTGTCCGAGGATATTCCCTTCGTTGGTTGAGACAGGTTCCGGCGGCACAATTACCAGTGTGTCGGCATCGGTTGGGTTATCGAAATGCAGTGTGGTGGTGGTCACTTCATTGCCCAGCACAAGGGTTTGTTCTTCATTGCCTACGCGTACCGGAATAGGACGGCTGGCGTTATTGCCGTATGCTTTGGCGGTAATCACCAGGTCAAATTTCTTTGGCAGCGGATGCTTGTACTCGATTTTTACTTCATCGCCCAGCTGCGCGTTGGACCAGCGGCCCCACGACTCTGGACGGGAAATCCCACTAAACTGTTTCACCTCTTGTGGCGCACCGGCGACGTTGAAGATGAAACTGTCGGCTTTGTAGCGAATATCGTTATCAACAATTTTCAGCGTATCGACATTGCCTTTATAACGCGCCATGTCGATGACCGTATCTTTAAATGCCGTTTTGCCCTGCCATGTTGTTTTGTCAACATGCTGAACAATTTGCTGACCGCCAAGCTGCCCTTGCGAGACACACCAGTCGGTGGAGAGTGCCAGTTCCGGAGCCCAGAGTTGTGCCATCTTATAGCAACGGTCAACCCAGACGAAATTGTCGCGTGGAGCGAAATCGGCCAGCTGGAAACGCAGCGGTGCTGAGTATTCGCTTTCCGGCAGCGGTTCCACGCGTTTGTCTGAAACCCGCAACAGCAGCGGCAAACGGAAATGGCTACCCGAGAAGGCAATCATGTTTTTCTGCTGGTCGATGGTGAACTCTTTCATCTCTTTAGGGAATTTCCACAGGCGGATGATATCCGGCTTCCACGCCAATGTTTTCTCTTTGATATTGAGGAAGATTTCCGACATCGACTGCCCGGATAAACTGCTACGACCAAGTCCGAGATAGTTATCGCCACCGAGAATGTCCAGCACCGTCGCGCCGTTATCCATCGTGTTACGCTTCACTGCCAGCGTCTCTTGCTGCGGCTTGTCGCCACGAATGACAAAAAACAGGTTATTGCGATCCTGCTTATTGAGGTATTTCCACGCCGTGTTGTTCATCGCTAAATGGTCAGAAGAGACGACGATGACGGTATCTTTAAACCACGGGGACGCTTTGATTTTGTTGATAAACGCCGCGATATTCTCCTGGCTGCAACTTACCGCGCTGAATGACTGGTTCGGCTTACCGTCAAAATCATATTTTTTGCGGTTACAGGTACGCGAGATAAAACCATCCGGGTGATGGGTATCGACTGTCAGGGTAAACAGTGAGAATCGCTGACCTGAGCGGGAAAGCTCTTCAAACTTTTTCCACGCTTCATCGAGAACGGTATCGTCGTAGAATCCCCAGTCGTTGCGATAGTGCGGGTCGGCCACCACGCTTTTCAGCTCTTCTGAGCCGTATAAGTGGTCGAAGCCATGCGACTTCAGGAACACATCTTTACCGGCAAAACGCAGATTCGCGCCCTGCACGAAATAGTTCTGATAACCCGAGTTTTTCAGGATATCGCCCAGACAGATGTTCTGCGGGAAGAAGCTGGAGACAGAGGCGGAGGCGTTGCCTTCAAAGGGGGCAAACAGCGGTATGCCGCACTGAGAAGCCACCATGCCCGCAATCGTGTAATCCGTTCCTGGCAGCTGCTGCGTGTGGCTGAAATCCAGGCCTTCATTTTTCAACGCGCCCAGTTCAGGCGTGAGATCCGGGAAAGCTTCGTTATCAAAATAGGTCCGCTCGAGACTTTCGCCGTAGATATAAACCAGGTTGAGTTTCGGGTCAGGGATAGTTTTCGACGGCTCTTTATAATAAGCCGCAAAGTCCGGGTCGCCATCGCGTGACTGGGATTTCACCAGTTCCGTTATCTGACGAAATGCCGGGCTGGCGTCCACCGAACCCAGCGCCAGTAAGAGCGCCAGCAGGCTGTAACCAAAATGGTGCGGATGATGGCGACGACGGCGCAGGATCCAGCCCAGCGCACCGAACACCGCTGTCAGCCCCAGCACAATGCCGATACCCGGCAGGATGTATTTGCTGACGCCAGCACCGGTCAGGCTGTTGGTTAAGGTATAGAGAACCGCGTCGTTAATACCATCGCCAGTAAAATAGTCGCTGGCAAACAGGGTGATATTTAAAACGACAAATAGCCCCAGCACCGTTAATG
>ERZ857629.4299-NODE-4299-length-11161-cov-2.575815_pt1 | contig 11161 bp, 6 predicted proteins | sample MGYA00519700_ERZ857629 | MGnify/ENA primary metagenome ERZ857629 (study PRJEB31778, sample SAMEA3449351) | human gut metagenome | biome: human gut; feature: human-associated habitat; material: faeces | place: United Kingdom | collected 2010/2012 ... | reverse complement strand
CGACAATGATTTTGCGCCCGGTAAGGCCGGTGTCGCCGTGCGGGCCTCCGATGACGAATTTGCCTGTCGGATTCACGTGGAGGATGAAACCCTGCGGATTGTCGTGCTCATCGAAAACTCCGTGGAAAAGGGCTGCCGTGTCGGGGTGCAGCTGCTTGAGCATCTCTGGAATCAGGATTTCCTCGACGTCCTTGCGTATTTTCGACTGCATAAAGAAATCGTCCGGGAGGAATTCGTCGTGCTGGGTGGAAATCACTATTGTGTGGACTCTTACCGGTTTTCCAGTCTCCCCATTATATTCAATTGTAAACTGTGACTTCGCATCCGGACGGAGGTATGGCATCCTCGAATTCTTCTCCCTGCGGATGTTTGCGAGGACGCGGAGAGCGAGATGGGAGAGATAGAGCGGAAGGGGCATATAATCCTCGGTTTCCCTGTTGGCATATCCGAACATCATTCCCTGATCTCCGGCGCCCTGCGCGTCAGCCTCGTCCTCGACATCCTTGCCTTTTCCCACCACGCCGCGGTTGATGTCCGCCGACTGCTCGTGAAGCGTGCTCATCACTCCGCAGGAATTGCCGTCGAAGCGGTAGTCGGCCTTGTTGTAGCCGATGCGGTTCACTGTCTCCCGCACGACCTTCTGGATGTCCACATAGGCGTCTTCCGAGCGGACCTCACCGCCCACAATCACAAGTCCTGTGGAGCAAAAAGTCTCGCAGGCAACCTTGGCTTCCGGGTCCTGGCGGAGGAATTCGTCAAGTATGGCGTCTGAAATCTGGTCTGAAACTTTGTCCGGGTGTCCTTCCGACACCGATTCTGAAGTAAAAAGATAATTGTTCATAATGTTTTTATAACGTTGTGATGCTCACGAGGCGGTGGTGCATCACGGGATAATTGACATTTTGGGTCCGCATCATCTCATTCGTGGACAAAAAATAACTCCACATATTTTTGACAATTTCAAAATATGCAGAGCCGCTATAAAAACACACTGTCAGGTCTCGTGAGACCATCTTCACGATTTTAGCATTTTTTCGAGTGGTTGCAAGCAGACAAATCTCTCCACATATTTTGCCCCATTTGATACGGTGAAAAACCCACCTTTTGAAAGGGAGTGCAAAGGTACGAAAAAATTTATGAATGCAAAGAAAAAATCGTAAAAATCGACTAAATTTCAAAATAATCCGACATTTTTTCTTAAAGTCATAATTCTGATATACTTTTGCGTGATAAACCAAAACATTTTTATTAATCAAACCCTTATGAGACAAACAATCAAATGTTTTCTGACTGCCTTGGCAGCGGTTCTTTTGGGTGTGACCTCTTTCGCACAGGTCACGACATCAAGTCTTAACGGTCGTGTTGCAGATGAGAACGGAAATGCCATAATCGGCGCCGTTGTGATTGCAACGCACACAGAATCAGGCACTCAGTACAATGCCGTTACAAACAATCAGGGCCGTTTCGTCATCAACGGTATGCGTGCTGGCGGTCCTTACTCAGTGGAGGCGTCCTGCCTTGGTTACCAGACACTCACCTACACTGACATCACTCTCCAGCTTGCTGAGGCATTCAACCTCAACATCGACCTCAAGGAAGACAAGCTTCAGCTCGGTGAGGCCATCGTGATTGCCGCTCCGTCGTCAAAGTTCTCGGCAGAGAAGAACGGTGCCGCAACCAACATCTCCGGCAAGCAGATTGAGTCGCTCCCGACGGTCAGCAGAAGCATTTCAGACGTCACGAGGCTTTCTCCTTACGGCGGAAACGGAATGAGCTTCGCCGGAACGGACGGACGTACCGCGAACTTCACCGTCGACGGTGCGAACTTCAACAACAACTTTGGACTTAACAGCAAGCTTCCTGGTGGCGGCTCTCCTATTTCAATCGACGCGATTGAGGAACTTCAGGTTGTGATCTCTCCTTACGATGTGCGTCAGACCAACTTCATCGGCGGTGGCGTGAATGCAATCACCAAGTCAGGTACCAACACCTTCAAAGGGTCCGCATACGTCTATCACCGCAATGAGAACATGCGCGGCAACACAGTGAGCGGCGTTGAAATCGCAGGTGCTCGCGATAAGGACAGAAACACGACTTATGGTATGACTCTCGGTGGTCCTATCATCAAGAACAAGCTCTTCTTCTTCGTGAATGCGGAATACACTCAGACTCCTACCGTGGCAGTGCGCTGGAGAGCATCAGAAAACGGCGAGGGCGATTCTGACAAGTATCTTTCATACGCTAAGGCGGACGACATGAAGAGGCTTTCGGAGTTTGTGAAGGATAAGTATGGCTATGATACCGGTTCTTACACAGATTTCCCTGCAGACGAGAGCAACCTAAAGATTCTTGCGAGACTCGACTGGAACATCAATGACAAGAATCACCTCGCCGTGCGTTATAACTATACGAACAACACTTCATGGTCAGGACCAAACGCATCGTCTATGGACGGCGGCACAAGGTCAGCATTCGGACGTACTTCTCTCTACGGCATGTCTTATGCGAATTCAATGTACTCTCAGAACAACTTGGTGCATTCTGTTTCCGTTGACCTGAACAGCAAGATTACCGATAATCTTTCCAACCAGTTCCTTGCGACATTCTCCAAACTTGACGATGTCCGCGGAACAAATTCAGACGAGTTCCCGTTCATCGACATCATGGACGCCACAGGCACCAACACTCCGTATATATCTCTCGGCTACGAGCTTTTCACATGGAACAACGCCGTTCACAACACAATTGCGAACATCAAGGATGACCTCGTTTACTATGTCGGAAACCATAAGATTACAGGTGGCCTGAACTATGAGTATCAGATGGCTGACAATGCCTACATGAGAAACGGAACAGGCTATTATCGATATTCAAGCCTTGATGGTTTCTTGAGCGGTGCGGCTCCGGAGGTTGTCTGCCTTACTTATGGCTATGACGGAGAAAAGAACCCGGCTGCACGCGTGCAGTTCCATAAGGTTGGTCTCTATGCTCAGGATGAGTGGAGCGCGCTCGAGAATTTCAAGCTCACTTATGGTCTTCGTCTTGACGGGCTTTTCTTCGACAATGGTGACCTTAAGACCAACAATAAGGTCAAGGCTCTCTCTTATTATCCTAAGTCTTATGGCTACACTGAGCAGCACATTGACACGGGCAAGTGGCCTACGGCAAGCGTGACGGTTTCACCTCGCGTTGGCTTCAATTGGGACATTCTCAGGGATAAGAGTCTCACTCTCCGTGGCGGTACAGGTCTCTTCTCAGGACGTCTTCCGCTTGTGTTCTTCACGAATATGCCTACCAACTCAGGTATGGTTCAATATGCCGCTCAGATTAACGGCAGCACAAAGACTAGCAAGGTCAACGGATACACTGGTGTGGCAACGGAGAAGGGGTACATCGATATGAACCAGTTTGCCGGAGGTCTCAAGACGAAAGACGGAAAGGCAACAACGGAAGCACTTTATGACGCGCTTGTCGCAATGGGCTACCCTACAACTGCCGGTGACGGCACGGTTCCGTCCTCCATATCTGCAGTGGATCCTAAATTTAAGATGCCTCAGGTCTGGAAGACATCTCTCGCCATCGACTACAATTTCCCTACCTCATTCCCATTCTCAATCACTGCTGAGGGGATCTTCAACAAGACAATCAACGGTGTGACAATATCAGATTGGTCAATGAGGCAAGTTGACGGATTTGCAAGATGGCATGGTGCAGATAACCGCCCTATTTATCCTTCAGGTTTCAGGACAACGACAAAGGCGTTTGTCCTTGAAAATACTCACAAGGGCTATGGCTATTCTGCAAATGTGACCCTCAATATTCGTCCGATCGAGGAGCTCAGCTTCATGGCAGCCTACACTCACACAGCCTCAAAGGAACTCACGGGTCTTCCGGGTTCAGCAGCGGAATCCGCATTCACCTATGTCCCTACGGTTGAGGGTCCGAACAATATCAAACTCCATAACTCACAGTATGTTACACCGGATCGTGTTGTGGCATCTGGGACATATCATGATAAGTGCGGCAACCACTTCAGCCTCATTTATGAAGCCTTCCGTGGCGGTTACAACTACTCTTATATGCTCGCAAACGACATGAACGGTGATAGCTATGCTTATGATGCTCTCTACATCCCTACTGACGAGCAGGTTGCCAACAACGAGTTCCGCTTCAAGTCAGACAGCGATCGTGACCGCTTCATGGCTTATGTTCACAACAACAAGTATCTCAAGAAGCATCAGGGTGAGTATGCCGAGGCATACAGCGTTTATTCTCCATGGGTACACCGCTTCGATTTTAGCTACAAGCATGATTTCAAGGTGAAGGTCGGCAAGTCGATGAACACTCTTCAGCTCAGCTTTGATATCAAGAACCTCGCAAACATTTTCCACTCCAAGTTCGGGGTCATCAAGCAGCTCAATCCTGATCTGAATGAGGGTCGTATCCTCAAGTATGATTCTACCGATGCTGATGGTTATCCGGTATTCTCAACACCTAAGAAGGTGAACGGCAGCGTTCAGACATTCACTCCGTACACTAACATCGGACAGTGCTGGTATGCTTCAGTGGGAATCAAGTATATGTTTAACTAATTCATTGTGGATATTATTATGAAATTCAGATATTTATTCTCCGCGATTGCAGCATCGCTCGTTCTTCTTTCTGGATGCGCAAAGGAAGAGTCTGTCGGTTCTTTGGACAATATCAAACTCAGCGACACATTCCTGTCAATAGATGCTAAGGGAGGTTCAGTCGATCTCACAATCGATGCAACCGAAGATTGGGCATTCCAGACAATCGACAAGATATGGCCTGAAGTTGTCTCAGAGAAAGACGGTCAGGAAGTCAGGACTCCATCCTGGCTCTCTGTTAATAAGATGAGCGGAACATCCGGGCAGACGAAGGTCACATTCTCTGCCGAGGCAATAGAAACAGGACGGGAGTTGTCGCTTTCCATCAAGGTCGGCACCAGCATGCAGTTCCTGAAGGTACGTCAGGGTTCACTTGATCCGGTGGCGCTTACCTGCAAGGACATTGAGGATGGCAAGGTGACGGTCGGCGCGAACTACAAGATGGCCGGAACCGTTGTTCAGCTTGGGAACTACGCTTCCTATGGCGCTTTCTATATCAACGATGGGACGTCAACGAAGAACGCCCAGATTTACAAGTCTACAGACGAGTCCAAGGCAGCGTTCCCGAATGTTGAGGTAGGAGACTATGTCGAGTTCAGCGGCTCATGGTCATCTTATGGCAACTTTGAGGGCGCAGAAATCTCAAAGCTCAAGAAGGCGCTTGTTAAAGTGATTACCAAGACTGTTAATGTTAGCGAAAAAGGCGGTGAGATTGAGATTAAGGTGGCTTACAAAGGCCGTGGCGTTTACTTTGACGAACCTGAGTCTGATTGGGTTTCTTATGTCGGAATGTCTTTCAAGGAGGGCGTGCCTGACAAACTTATAAGCAACCCGGCAGACACCGCTCTTGTCAAGTATTCCATTTCCCATAATAAGGGCGAGGACAAGCGCAGCTTCACATTAAATTTCTCTTCTTATAGCGGCAAGGATTCTTCTGAAGACACAGCCGAAATCGTACAGGCAGGTGCGCATGTGCCGTCATCTATTGCTGAACTCAATGCTTCAATCACAACAGAATCACCAACGGAATCAAATTTCAAGGCCAATCTTAAGGATGCGGTGATATCTTATGCAAACGGAGCCAGCGCTTTCATAGAAGATGCGACGGGGGGGACGATTTACTTTAATTGGGATAAGAAGCTGGAAGCCGGCAAGAAGATTAACGGTGTGGTTACCGGAAAGGCTTATTTATATAATGGCTTTGTCGAGATTGTTGACATTGATCTTTCACAGGCTACAGTTGAAAACATTGAAGGCGGTGTTTCTCCAACGGTGTTGACAATAAAAGAGCTTCTTGAGAACTATTCAAGATGGCAGCATTGCTATGTGAAACTTGAAAATGTCACGTTTAAGACAGCCATCAAACCTGACAACAGAAATGGCCAGATAAGTCAGGGCGACGCGGAGATTGCTGTGTATGCTCAGGTGAAGAACAAATTGGATATGTCGGGAACTGGTGACCTTGTCTGCTTGCCGACAAGTTTCAAAGGTAAGCCTCAGGTTGGTGTCTATGACAACAGCCAGTTCACCAAGAAATAATTATCTACTGATTCTATAAGACGACGGCGACCGGAACCCCGGCCGCCGTTTTTCAATATAACAGTCCGAACATCCAGAGCGGGATTCTGTTGTGGTGCCCGATTTCGGTATCGTCAACTGCGAGAAAACTGTTCTCGACGTCTTTGATTTGTTCAAATGACTTCTTTCTGCCGCCTACTTCAAACAGGTACTTCCCGTCAATGAGGAAATCTCCCTTGGCCGGATATGTGACATCGTGTGAACATCTCAGCTGGTTCATGAAGAAAGTCTCCCTGACTGTTCCTATGTTGGCCTGTGCTGAATAGGCATACATGAGGTTGGTGTTGTCCATGAATATCTTTTCCGGTCGTGACAGTTTGTCGATGTGTTTCGGCTTGTGGGAAAGCCGAGAAAGCAGTCCTCCTTTTTCAAGAGTGTACAGCATCTTCAGACCCTGAGACCTGTCTGTTTCAAGTTCGTTGTAGAGATTCGACATGTTAGGCGTCTGGGGAACCTGCTCTGCTAAAATCATGAACATTTTCTTCGTTTTTCTGATTGTAGACTGCTCTACCCCTTCAATTATCGGGTAGTCGTTTTCCAGAATGTGGTTGACCACCTGCTGAAGCCTTATCTCAAATCCGGCGTAGACGCTTTTATAGAACGGATAGTATCCATGCTTGAGGTACTCTCCGAACAGCGGGAGTATCTTAATCCCGCCGGAGAGAATATCTTCCGCGATCTTCCTGTGATTCAAGAGAATGTCATCGAGAGAATATGCCGGAATGTCCATTATTCCCTCGTAGCGAAGATATTCTCTGAAGGACAGTCCTTTGAGCGTGTAGGGGAGCTGGCGTCGTGACAAGTCTGCAATTCCTTCTTCCAGTTTCAGCATTGAAGAGCCGGTGTAGACGATATGAAGCCCCGGATAGTCGTCGTTGAGATTCTTGATGAGTGTCTTCCATTCCGGAAAATAGTGGACTTCATCAATGAACAGGTGCGTACCTCCGTGCGTGTAGTGATATTCCACGAGATCGTTGACAGAATGTGTAGTGAACCAGAGATTGTCAAGCGAGATGTACAGCGCCTTGTCCTTGTCCGGGAAAGCCTCCTTGATATGCTGCAGCAGCATCGTAGTCTTGCCGGTGCCTTTCGCACCCTTTATTGCTATGAGGTTGTCTCTCCAGTCTATGCTGTAGTAAAGATAGCGTTTGAATCCGGCCGGAACGCTGTTGAGCCGCCTTTCGTAGATTCTGAGTATTTCGTCAAGTCCTTCCATTGCCTGCTTTTTATTTGTTTGAGGGTACAAATATATAAAAAGATGTTTGCAAACACTAAAATCAACCGAAATTTAGTGTTTGCAAACATCTTTTTAGGGCAAAATTCAGTGTTTATAAACACTAAAGTGAGGCCTTGGAGTAAGAGAGGGCTTCCTTGAGCTGTGTGTCGTAGCGGAGACGAAGCTTGACGCCGGCTTTCTGATAGAAGTAGCGGACGGCGAGTTCCTCTTCGATGAACGGGATAATCTCGTCTTTCTTCAGGCGAATGAACTGTTCCTTGTCCATTTCGAGGACCTTGTCGATGGCGGTGAGCTGCTCCGAGATGCCGTCTGAAAGGCCGTCCTTTTCGAGCTCTTTCTTCATCTGGTCGAAGAGTGTCTTCGCGCTGCTGCGATAGTCGAAGGTTTGGGTCTTCGCGAAGTTTACGAAATCGTCGAATTCGGCGTCGCTGAGGTGGAATTCGTCCACGGCAGGGATGCTGTCGTGCGTCTTGACGAATTCAAGGACATAACGATCGATGACACCGTAAAGCACGAGAGAATATACCAGGCGGCTGTAGTTCGGGGCGGCAAGCTCGATGTCTGGGGTGATTCCGCCTCCGTCGCGAACGATGCGGCCTTTAGCTGTCTTGAATTCGTGGGTGAGCGAGTCCGGGATCTGCCCGACGCTGCCGTCCTCGTTGCGGTGGCTGTAGTCGATGGCCTGAACACAGCGGCCTGAAGGGGTGTAGTACTTCGCCGTGGTCACTTTCAGCTGGCCGTTGTAGGCGACAGGGCGGATGGACTGCACGAGTCCCTTTCCGAAACTGCGACGTCCCATCACCGTGGCGCGGTCAAGGTCCTGGAGGGCTCCGGTGACAATCTCCGAAGATGATGCGGAGTTGGAGTCAATCATCACGATAATCGGAATCTCTGTGTCAATAGGCTCCGTGGTTGTCCTGTATTCCTTGGTGTCTTCCGCCTTTCCCTTTGAGCTTACGACAAGCGAACCTTTCGGTACGAACAGGCTCACGATGTTGATTGCTTCGGACATAAGTCCGCCCCCGTTTCCGCGAAGGTCGAGAATCAGCCGCTGCATACCCTGTTCCTTAAGTTTGAGGTAGGCTGCGCGTATTTCAGAAGATACGTTCTCTGTGAATCCGCTCTGGAGGATGTAGCCGTCCTTGTCGTTGAGCATTCCATAGTATTCAACGTCCGGCAAGTGAATCCTCTCCCTCACGATTTCCATGTCCTTAATTTCCCCGCTGCGGACCTTCTTCACCTTGAATTTTACAGTCGTACCCGGCTTTCCCTTCATCTTCTCCGAAGCCTCGGCGCTTTCGAGTGCACGGGTGTCCTCACCATTTATCTCTATAATCTCGTCTCCGCACTGTAGGCCATATTTCACTGCAGGCGAACCTTCATACGGCTCGTTGATGACGACATATTCCCCCTTTTTCTTATAGATTATGGCCCCGATTCCTCCGTAGGTCTTGGAAATCATCATCTGGAAGTCCTCGTTCTCCTCTTCCGGCACATACACGGTGTACGGGTCGAGTTCAGAGAGCATTGCGTCGATTCCGGCCTTCATTATGCGGTCAACGTCGAGCGTGTCAACGTAGGTCTGATTGAGCTGACGGACCACCGAATTGTGGATTTCCGTCCACTGACCGAGTTTGAAGCCTCTGCTCTGTGCTTCAGAGTTAATACCTGTGCCTAAAAGAAATGCCGCCGCAGCGACAAAAGGAATGATTTTTTCCGAAATATGTTTCATGGTAACGTTCTTTTCTTCATCAAAATTTGTCGAACCCAAAATTGTTCTCAATAACCGTTCCACGGGAGAATACGTTTTCAAGTGCCTGTTGGTTCGGGTTGATGCCCGTCATCAGTCCGTATCCTGTGAGAGCCTGCTGGAGAAGCCACTGTTCTCCGGGGATATACTCTACCGTTTGTGGCAGGCGTCCGAGAATCTCCGGGGTGAATGCCGGATCGCGATAATTCGCCTCAATTATCAGCTTGAGACTCGGGCTTTCCGGCTGATTCGTGTCTATGTCCGATGAGAACGGCGGAGAGTCAAGAACTGTCGGAAGTGTGTATATCATGGCGTCGTGCCGAAAGAGTTCGGACCGGAACCGGTCAATCGGAAGCGCTGATACTTTGGAGGATGAGAGATGATGCACGAAAGTGAGTGCACGGGCGATGTTGCGGTTCATAAGTGTCACGTCAAGTCCGAGCATGAATGCGGCGACAGCCGCTGCCTTGCCGGCACCTCCGCATCCTACCACGAGAACATTCCGGAGCCGCCCGCTTCCGGTGGCGTTGGAGTTGAAGTTTTCGAGCAGTGTCCTGACTGCCGTGCAATCGGAGTTGAAGCAGCTGAGCCCCCTTGTGGTCTTCACGAGTATGTTCGCTGCCCCTATAAGTTCGGACTCATGGCTGCGCAGCTTCGCCTTGTCAAAAGCGGCCTCCTTAAACGGGGCTGTGATGTTGACGGCGTCGTATGATTTCATGAACAGTCGGAAAGCTGTGTCGAACTCCTCGTATTCGAGAAGGTCGTAGCGGAAACGACCTCCGTATGCCGCCTTGAAGAGGCGGGGACTTAAAGAATGGGCTATCGGGAAGCCTATGAGACCAAATCTGGACATGATTCTATGTTTAATTTCCCCCTTTTCTCTGCCGGACGGCTTCGTAGAGGAGAACGGCAGCGCTGACGGAGACATTCAGAGAGTCGAGCCGGCCAAGCATAGGAATCTTTATGTGGGCGTCGGCGGAGTCACGCCAGGCTTGTGTGAGACCTGTGGATTCCGTGCCCATTACAAGTGCGGTGGCACCGGTCATATCCGTGTCATAGTACCACTCCGAGTCCTGAAGCTGGGCGGTGAGTATACGTATGCCGCGCTTCTTCAGAAAGGCGATGGCATCTGCCGATGTGCAGACGGCCACAGGCACGGAGAACACCGCACCGACGCTTGAGCGTATCAGATTCGGGTTCCAGATGTCCGTGAGCGGGTCACAGACAATCACGGCGTCAGCTCCTGCCGCGTCTGCGCTTCGCAGGACCGCTCCAAGATTGCCGGGCTTTTCGACCGATTCGAGCACCATCACAAGAGGTCTCTCTCCAAGCCTCAGGTCTTCGAGAGAGCGCGGCACTGAATGCACTTCCGCAATGATTCCCTCCGTGGAGCCCCTGTAGGCGACTTTTTCATAGAGGAATGCCGGAATCTGCACGACTCCAAGGCGCGGGTTGAGCGCCTCTGCCTTTGCAATCAGTGCGTCAAGCCCGTCCTTCCCCTCAATGTTTTCCGTAAGGTGGCCCGTTTTTGCTCCATTGACAACATTGTTTTGGACTGCCATGACCTCGCCGCAGATAAAAAGTGTCTCTGGAATGAATCCGGCGTCGAGGCAATGTCCGAGTTCCCGCTGCCCCTCCACAACGAAGAGTCCGGCAGCGCTTCTTGCCTTGGATTTCTCCACGAGTGTCAGCAGTTCCTTGACTTTTCTGTTCTGTGCAGATGTTATCGTCTCTATTCTCATCGCATTCAATTAATTCGCTTCTTCCGGCCATGGATTGTCGATGATTCCGGCCATTGACACCATCTGTGCGTGTGCCTCGTGGAGCAGCCGTGCTGTCTCCTCCTTGCGCGGTTTCGTGACGTCCGGGAAAATCGGAGTCCCGACGTGCAGTGTCAGAAGCGGAATCTCCGGCTTGTCGAAGAGCCTGTATATCCCCGTGCGGGGGCGATAGGAAATCACGAAA
>ERZ857629.4294-NODE-4294-length-11167-cov-6.503510_pt1 | contig 11167 bp, 10 predicted proteins | sample MGYA00519700_ERZ857629 | MGnify/ENA primary metagenome ERZ857629 (study PRJEB31778, sample SAMEA3449351) | human gut metagenome | biome: human gut; feature: human-associated habitat; material: faeces | place: United Kingdom | collected 2010/2012 ... | reverse complement strand
CGTACCCGCAAGGGCCCCAAGAAGACCATTGCGAACAAGAAGAAGTAAGGAGGGATATGTACAATGGCTGCTAAAACTGCTAAGAAAGTCGTCAAGCGCCGTCGCGAGCGCAAAGTAGTAGAGAAGGGTGCGGCACATATCCGTTCCTCCTTCAACAACACCATGGTGACCATCACCGATCTGGATGGCAATGCTCTTTCCTGGGCTTCCTCCGGCGGACTGGGCTTCCGTGGCTCCCGTAAGTCCACCCCCTATGCCGCTCAGACTGCTGCTGAGACCGCTGCAAAGGCTGCGATGGAATACGGCCTGAAGACTGTTGAGGTCTACGTGAAAGGCCCTGGCCAGGGACGTGAAGCCGCTATCCGCGCTTTGCAGACTGCCGGCCTGGAAGTCGTTATGATTAAGGACGTCACCCCCATTGCTCACAATGGCTGCCGTCCCCCCAAGAGACGTCGTGTCTGATTACGCTATAGGAGGAATTTTGCGTTATGGCTAAAAATATGCAGCCCGTGCTGAAGCGTTGCAGAACGCTGGGCGTTTCTCCTGCCGCAATGGGTTATTCCAAGACTTCCAACAAGAACCCCGGCGGCCAGAGAAGAGCTAAGAAGTCTGAGTATGCTACTCAGCTGACCGAGAAGCAGAAGGTCAAATTTGTTTACGGCATCCAGGAGAAGCAGTTCCGTAACTACTACGAGAAGGCTTCCCGCATGGAAGGCAACACCGGCGAAGAGCTGCTGACCTTCGTGGAGCGCCGCCTGGACAACGTTGTGTACCGTCTGGGCTTTGCCAACTCCCGCCGTCAGGCCCGTCAGCTGGTCAACCATGGTCATTTCACCGTCAATGGCAACCGCGTCAACATCCCCAGCTACCTGATTAAGGTGGGCGATGTGGTGGCTGTCAGTGAGAAGAGCGTTTCCAACAACTTCTTCAAGAAGCTGAAGGAAGACGATGCATTTGTTGCTGCTCCCAAGTGGCTGGATCGTGATAAAAACACCCTCCAGGGCAAGGTTACTGCTATGCCCACCAAGGCGGATATCGACTTCGATATCGCTGTGCACCTCATCGTCGAGTTGTACTCCAAGTAATAATCTTCCCCCCTGTCTGTCCGCATATCTGCTTCGTGGGGAGCTGGCTCCCCACACTATTAAGGAGGGTTTTGATTCATGGTAGAAATTGAAAAGCCTCGCATCAGCTGCTTTGATTCCACTGAGAACATCTCCTACGGCAAGTATGTCGTGGAGCCTCTGGAGCGCGGCTACGGCATGACCCTGGGCAATTCCCTGCGCAGGATCCTGCTGTCCAGCCTGCCCGGCTATGCAGCCACCTCGGTGAAGATCCAGGGCGTGCAGCATGAGTTCTCCACCATCCCCGGCGTGACCGAGGATGTGACGGAGATCGTGCTGAACGTCAAACGGATCACCCCCAAGCTGCACTGCTCCGGCGTCAAAACAGTTCACATTGATGCGGTCGGCCCCTGCGAAGTCACGGCCGGCGACATCAAGGCGGATGCTGAGGTCGAGATCCTCAATCCCGAGCTGCATATCTGCACGCTGGGCGAGGATGCCACTTTCAATATGGAGATCACCATGTCCCAGGGCAGAGGCTATGTTTCCTCCGATCGGAACAAAACGCCTCAGACCGTAATTGGTGTGATTCCCATCGACTCCATCTATTCCCCTGTTACCAAGGTGAACTACACGGTGGAGCCGACCCGTGTCGGCGATAAGACCGACTACGACAAGCTGACGCTCGAGGTTTGGACTGATTCCACCATCTCCGCCAAGGACGCCGTGTCCCTGGGCGCGAAGATTCTCAGCGATCATCTGACGGTGTTTACCAACCTGTCCGATGCTGTGGCCACCAGCTCCACCGTGGTGGAGAAGGCCCCCGATCGCCCGGATGCGAAACTGTCCATGACCATCGATGAACTGGATTTGTCCGTCCGCAGCTTCAACTGCCTGAAGCGCGCCAACATCAACACCGTGGCCGACCTGATCAACAAGACCGGCGAGGACATGATGCGTGTGCGCAACATGGGCAAGAAATCCCTGGACGAGGTCCAGAAGAAGCTGGAAATGATGGGCTTGTCCCTGGCCAGCGAAGAAAATACTGGCAGCAACAACTAACCTTTTAAGAAGGAGGAAACGTTCATGTTCGGCACTCGTAAGCTGGGTAAGACCAGCGCTCAGAGAAAGGCTCTGCTGCGCCAGCAGGTCACCGACCTGCTCGACAATGGCAAGATGGAAACCACTTTCTATCGCGCCAAGGAAGTGCAGCCCGTTGTTGAGAAGATGATCACCCTGGGTAAGAAGGGCAATCTGGCCGCTTACCGCAAGGCTCTGTCATTCATCACCAAAGAGGATGTGGCTCATAAGCTGTTCAAGGAGATCGCTCCCAAGTACGCTGACCGCAACGGCGGCTACACCAGAGTGACCCGCACCGGCGAACGCCGCGGCGATGCTGCTGAGATGGCAGTCATCGAGCTGGTTTAAATCCAGGCTTCCTGATATTTCTTTTCCCCCTGCCCATCGAGGCAGGGGGATTATCGCATTCCGAATAACAATTCTTTAATAAATCTTAAGAATCCATTTCTCCGCTTGAAAAAAACGCCGGGTAGTGGTAGAATATCCCAAAGGGAAGGCGATCCCTGATGCCCGCCGGCGCACCGGCGGACCTGTCCAAAGGAGCTTTGAGGCAGTAATGCTGAAAAGCCCGGAAAGAGGCAACATAAAAGGAGGAAGCAAAATGAAAAAGAATCTTTTTAAACGCTTGTTTTCTGCGGCGCTGGTGGCTGTGATGGCCATCGCCCTCTGCGGCGCGGCTATGGCAACGGAGGCCAACCCCATTACCAGCTGCGCCCAGTGCGAGAAGAACGGCCTGGTGTTTACGGGCATCCATGCCACAAACAGCTGGGTCAAGCTCACCGATTCCGAGTGCGCCCGGGTGTATGCCTGCAACAATGGCCATTCCATCATGCGGATGAACAACGGCAGCTTCGTGGATGCCACGCCCCACGCCTTCGAGACCAAGGTCGTCGCCCCCACCTGTGACGCCGACGGCTACACCCTGCATACCTGCAAGCTGTGCAAGTTTGAGTACAAGGACGAGATCGTCGGGAAGCTCTCCCACTGGTACGACGTCTGGAACCCCGTGGGCGACGATAAGATGAGCGCTCCCTGTAAGCGCACCGGCTGCGAGCATGTCAAGACCACCGACTGCGTCAAGTGGGATTTCACCCTGAACGGCGAAGACTACTATGTCTGCCCCGTGTGCGGCGAGACCAGCGACGGCACCCAGCTGGAGCTGGTCAATGAGACCACCACCAAGCCCATCACCGGCTGGACCCCCGAGGGTGATCTGGTCCTGCGGGTAGGCGACCTGAGCAACGGTGAGAAGATCATGAGCGTGGGCTTTGAGTTCGACGCCCGCCTGGTGCTGGACACCGGTTCTACCGATTTTACCGTCCCTGCCGACGTGCTGGACGGTTACAAGCTGATGCTGCTGGATGCCGACGGCAACGAGACCGAGCTGGAGGTCACCAGCAAGGCCAGCGGCGCGACCTTCAACCTGGACTTTGCCGCCCTCAAGTGGGAGGACCGCATCCCTGTGCGCATCCTGCACCTGGTCCCCGTTGCGGCAGAAGCTGCGAAGTAATGAACCCCCAATAGAACAAGATGGCTGCCTCGCATTTGAGGCAGCCATCTTTTATGCGGCGGAAAGAAATCAGATCCTTGCCACGCCGGAACGCCGGGCGGCTTCGGCCACGGCCTTGGCCACGGCGGGACCCACCCGCTTGTCAAAGGCGGCGGGGATGATATAGTCGGCACTCAGCTCCTCCGGGGAGACCAGGTCGGCCAGCGCCTGAGCGGCGGCCATCTTCATCTCCTCGTTGATGTCGGAGGCGCGGACATCAAAGGCACCCCGGAAAATGCCGGGGAAAGCCAGCACATTGTTGATCTGGTTGGGGTAGTCGCTGCGGCCGGTGGAAACGACAGCCGCGCCGCCTGCCTTGGCATCCTCCGGGAAGATCTCCGGGGTGGGATTGGCGCAGGCAAACACGATGGCATCCTTGGCCATGGTGCGCACCATCTCGGTGGTCAGAGTACCGGGGCCGGAGACGCCGATGAACACATCCGCGCCGCGGATCACATCCGAAAGCTTGCCGGTTTCCTTTTGCAGATTGGTCACTTGGGCCATCTCTTCCTTGATCCAGTTCAGACCCGGGCGTCCCTGATAGATGGCCCCGGTGCGGTCGGTCATCACAATGTTGCGGAAGCCGGCGCTGAGCAGCAGCTTCACAATGGCGATGGCGGCGGCGCCTGCGCCGGAGGTGACAATCTTCACATCCTCCTTCCGCTTGCCTACCACCTTCAGCGCGTTCTGCAGGCCCGCCAGGGTGATCACGGCGGTGCCGTGCTGGTCGTCGTGGAAGATGGGAATGTCGCATTTCTCCTTCAGCTTCCGCTCGATCTCAAAGCAGCGGGGAGCCGCAATATCCTCCAGATTGATGCCGCCGAAGGAGCCGGAGATCAGATATACCGCGTTGACGAATTCATCCACATCCTTGGTCTTCACGCACAGCGGGAAGGCGTCCACATCGCCGAAGGCCTTGAAGAGAACGCACTTGCCCTCCATCACCGGCATGCCCGCCTCGGGGCCGATATCGCCCAGACCCAGCACGGCGGAGCCGTCGGTGATCACGGCGCACAGATTGTGCCGCCGGGTTAGCTCATAGGATTTGTTAATGTCCTTCTGGATCTCCAGACAGGGCGCGGCCACGCCGGGGGTATAGGCCAGGGACAGGTCCTCCTTTGTCTCTACCGGCACCGCCGCCCGAATTTCAATTTTTCCCTTCCACTGGCCATGCAGCCGCAGGGATTCCTTTGCGTAATCCATTGTAACCTCCTGAATTGCATTTTGTTGTCAACGCCTATTATACAGGAAATTTTCAAAAAGTAAATGCGTCGGCGGCTATTGGAGGAAATATTGGCGCTCAAGGAATAGTGTCAAGAAAAAATGTTTCACAAAATAAAGCACAAAAGATTGGATAAAGTGACATTCGGAAATAGCGTAATTGCAGTAGACAGAATCTAAAATGAATGGTAGAATGTTAGCAGACCGAAGGTCGGGCCGCCGGTGCTGGCGTTGGTGGACGGTGTTCGGAAGAAACGGGGGATCCCCGATCATTTTAAAAAGGAGCGTAAAATCCTATGAAGAAGATCCTTGCAATGATTCTGGCAGTCATCATGGTTATGAGCCTGGCCTGCATGGCCTCCGCCGAAGAGGTCAAGACCTATAAGGTCGGCTGCTCCATCTACACCTACGACGACAACTTTATGACCCTGTACCGCAACGAGATCGAAGCCTACTTCAAGACCCTGGAAACCGACACTGTGAAGTATGACATCACCATGGCCGACGGCAAGAACGACATGGCCGAGCAGACCAACCAGGTGCAGAACTTCATCACCCAGGGCATGGATGTCATCATCCTGAACCTGGTCCAGACCTCCTCCGCCGATGCCGTTATCGACATGGTGGTGGAAGCCGGTATCCCCCTGATCCTCATCAACCGTGAGCCTCTGGCCTACGACGCCGACGGCAACACCCTGGACGAAGCCTACGAGGGCATCCTGGATAACCCCGGCGTTTGCTACGTCGGCGCTGACGCCCGTCAGTCCGGCACCTTCCAGGGCGAGATCGTTGCCGCTCTGGACGATCACGGCGACATCAATGGCGACGGCGTGATCAACTACATCATGATCGAGGGCGACCCCGAGAACATCGACGCCCAGTACCGTACTGAGTTCTCCATCAAGGCGCTGGAAGACGCCGGCTACAAGGTCAACTGCCTGGACGACCAGGTTGGTAACTGGCAGCAGGCCAAGGGCCAGGAGCTGACTGCCAACGCGCTGACTGCTCATGGCTACGACGTGGAAGTCGTGTTCTGCAACAACGACGGCATGGCTCTGGGTGCTGTGGCTGCCATCGAGGCTGCCGGCCGCATCGTGGGCGAAGACATCTATGTCCTGGGCGTTGACGCTCTGGAAGAGGCTGTCCAGCTGATTAAGTCCGGCGAAATGACCGGCACCGTGCTGAACGACCACATTGGCCAGTCCCACAAGGCTGTCGAGGTTGCCATCGCTGCCCTGAACGGCGAAGAGATCGACAACTACTACTGGGTTGACTACGTGAAGGTTGACAAGGCTTACGCCGAGGCCAACTACTAAGCTTTACCGTCAGCCAATACCGCGCGATAACGCATAGTATTTGAGGAAGACGGGTGGGTCTTGCGGCTCACCCGTCTCTTTGTTAAAGTGCTTTTCAGCTGCATTTCAAAGAAAATGCCGCATCGGGCGGCATTTTCCTTGAAGTTCAGTATCCATAGAAGGAGGTTCGACGCATGTCCGAGTATGTGCTGGAAATGACCGGCGTATGCAAGTCGTTTCCAGGCGTAAAAGCATTGGATCATGCCCAGCTGAAGCTTCGTCCCGGCAAGGTCCACGCCCTGATGGGCGAGAACGGCGCCGGTAAGTCCACGCTGATGAAGTGTATGTTCGGCATCTACAAAATGGATGAGGGCCAGATCAAGATCGATGGTCAGCCCGTCACCATTCACGATCCCATGGATGCCCTGCGCAAGGGCATTGCCATGGTGCACCAGGAGCTTCAGCCCATTCCCGCCAGGACTGTGGGTGAGAATATCTTCCTGGGCCGCTATCCGATGAAAAAATTCCTGGGGATATTCCCCATGATCGACCACGATAAAATGTACGCCGATACCGCCGCCCTGCTGAAAAAGGTGCGCATGAATTTTGACCCCAGGCAGAAGGTGGGCGAGCTGAGCGTTTCTCAGATGCAGTCGGTGGAGATCGCCAAGGCCGTTTCCGCCAACTGCCGGGTGCTGATCCTGGATGAGCCCACGTCCTCCCTGACCCAGAATGAGGTGGAGGCCCTGTTCCGCATCATCGAGGACCTGAAGGCGGAGAACGTGGCAATTGTCTATATCTCCCACAAGATGGACGAGATCCTGCGCATCGGCGACGAGGTCACCATCATGCGCGACGGCCAGTATATCGGCACCTGGGACGCCAAGGAGCTGACCACCGATATGATCATCACCCAGATGGTGGGCCGGGAGCTGAAAAATCTGTATCCTCCCCGGGCGAATGTACCCGGCGAGGAGGTGCTGCGGGTGGAGAATTTCACCTCCATCAACCCCAAGAGCTTCCGCAATGTCTCGTTTACCCTGCACAAGGGCGAAATTTTGGGTGTGGGCGGCCTGGTGGGCGCGCAGCGCACCGAGCTGATGGAGGGCATGTTCGGCATCCGCTCCCATTCCCAGGGTAAGATTTATTACCGGGGCAAGGAAATGAAGATCAACCGCCCGAAGGACGCCATCGACAACGGCATTTCGCTGCTGACGGAGGACCGCCGCGGCAGCGGCATCATGGGCGTGCTCAGCGTGGCGGACAATATCTCCGTCGCTTCCTTGCAGAAGTACCTGGACTTTGGCATCGCCATCAACGGCAAAAAGGTGGAGAAGCTGGTGCAGGATAATGTTCGCGTGATGAACATCAAGACGCCCTCCTCCAAGACCCTGATCAAATCCCTCTCCGGCGGCAACCAGCAGAAGGTGCTCATCGGCCGCTGGCTGGCCAACGACCCGGATGTGCTGATTCTGGATGAGCCCACCCGCGGCATCGACGTGGGCGCGAAGTATGAGATCTACTGCATCATTGCGGACCTGGCCAAGCAGGGCAAGAGCATCATCATGATCAGCTCCGAAATGGGCGAGCTGATCGGCATGTCCGACCGCATCATGGTCATGTGCGACGGGCGGGTCACCGGCTTCGTGCAGGGCGAGGAAGCGACCCAGGAGAATATTATGGCTTTGGCCACACAGTTTGAGTGAGCAATCGGAGGCAAGACATATGAACGAAACAAAACTGAAACAGCAAAATGCCGGGACAAAAATCTGGGATGTCATCAAAGGAAATCCCATTGCCGTTATCCTGGTGCTTGCGGCCATTGTCGTTGGCTGTATTGTGGATAAATTCTTCTCCTGGTCGAATTTGAGCAACCTGCTGAGCAATACCGCCGTTCGATTCCTGATTGCCCTGGGCGTGTCCGGCTGCCTGATCACCAAGGGCACCGACCTGTCCGCGGGCCGTCAGGTGGGCCTGGCGGCCTGCCTGTCCGGCATTCTATGCCAGCGGGCGGACTACACCGGCAGACTCTGGAAGAATGTTCCCGAGATGAATATTTTACTGGTGCTGCTCATCGTGGTCGCCATCGGCTTTGTGGTGGGCCTGGTGAACGGCCTGATCATTGCCAAGCTGCGGGTGCCGCCCTTTATCGCCACCCTGGGCACCCAGACCATTATCTACGGCATCGCCCTGGTGCTGACGGACGCCCAGCCCATCGGCGGCTTCCAGAAGATCTATACCAAGCTGATCACCGGCCGCATCGGCAACGTGCGGGGCTTCCATATCCCGTATCTGGCCTTCGTGGCGCTGGTATTCGGCCTGCTGTTCTGGTTCATTTACAATAAGACCCGGCACGGCAAGTATATGTACGCCATCGGCGGCAACGAGGTGGCGGCGGAGGTCTCCGGCGTGAACACCGCCAAGACCACCATCTGGATCTACATCACCGCGGGTGTGATGTACGCCATCGCGGGCTACCTGCTGGCGGCAAAGTCCGGCGGCTCCTCCGCCGGTATGGGCAGCGGCTACGAGTTGGAGGCCATTGCGGGCTGTACCATCGGCGGCGTCTCCACCACCGGCGGCATCGGCACCGTCCCAGGCATTCTGGTGGGCGTGCTGGTGTTTGAACTGCTGAAGATCATTCTCCAGTTCCTCAGCGTCAACCCCTATTACAACTACATCGTGCAGGGCCTGGTCATTGTCATTGCGGTGGCGCTGGACATCCGTAAATATCTGGCGAGAAAGTAATGAACGAGCGGGAGCTGAAGGAAAAGGAACAGCAACTGGCCCAAAAGGAGCAGGAGCTGGACCGGCGCGAAAAGGAGCTGGACGGCTTCTCCGCGGCCATGGACGCCCGGAAGAAGCAGCTGTACGGCAAGCTCCCCGTCACGCTCAAGCAGGTGGATACCGTTTTGTGGATCGCCTGCGGCGCGCTGACGGTGGTGGTGCTGCTCATCATCCTGGAAGCGGCGGGCGTTTTCAAAATCGGATAAGAAAGACGGGGACGGCATTCAAACCGTCCCCGTCCGTTTTTGTTGCAAATTGCCGGAAAATACGATGGATCGACTGCGAAAATCTGTGGGATACTTTTACAAAAAATATTGCTTTTCCTGCGGTATTGTGCTATATTTGATTGTTGAAAGTAAAGAAATCCGATGCAAAAAAAGGAGAGCAGCTTATGCCATCTCAGGATAAGATCAGAAACATTGCGATCATTGCCCACGTCGACCACGGCAAGACCACCCTGGTGGACGAAATGCTGAAGCAGGGCGGCATCTACCGGGAAAATCAGGCCACGGTGGAGCGGGTGATGGACTCCGGCGACCTGGAGCGGGAGCGGGGCATCACCATTCTGGCAAAGAATACCTCCGTCCATTACAAGGACTATAAGATCAATATTGTGGATACCCCGGGCCACGCCGATTTTGGCGGTGAGGTGGAGCGCATCCTGAAAATGGTCAACGGCGTGATCCTGCTGGTGGACGCCGCCGAGGGCCCCATGCCCCAGACCCGCTTTGTGCTGCAAAAGGCGCTGGAGCTGGGCCATAAGGTGATCGTCGCCGTAAATAAGGTGGATAAGCCCGATGCCCGGGTCCATGAGGTGATGGACGAGGTGCTGGAGCTGCTGCTGGATCTGGACGCCACCGACGAGCAGTTCAACAGCCCCACCATCTTCTGCTCCGGCCGCCAGGGCACCGCCTCTTACAGCCCCGACGAAATGGGCAAGGACCTGACCCCGCTGTTTGAGACCATCATCCAGTATATTGACGCGCCCCAGGGCGATCCCACCGCGCCGCTGCAAATGCTGGTGTCCTCCATTGACTACAACGATTATGTGGGCCGCATTGCCATCGGCCGGGTGGAGCGGGGCACCATCAAGGTCAATCAGGAGGTCACCATCTGCGATTACCATGACCCCTCCATCAAGAACCGGGGCAAGGTGGTGGCGCTGTACGAGTTTGACGGCCTGGCCAAGACCCCGGTGCAGGAGGCCGGCGCGGGCGAGATCGTCGCCCTGTCCGGCATGGCGGATATCACCATCGGCCGGACGCTGTGCGCGCCGGAGGCGGTAGAGCCGCTGCCCTTCGTCAAGATCAGCGATCCTACCATCGAAATGACCTTTGCCGTGAACGATTCCCCCTTCGCCGGGCAGGAGGGAAAATATGTTACCTCCCGCAACCTGCGCGACCGGCTGGAAAGAGAGCTGCTGAAGGACGTGTCCCTCCACGTCACCGAGCAGGGTACGGATTCCTTCAATGTGGCGGGCCGGGGCGAAATGCACCTGTCCATCCTGATGGAGACCATGCGCCGGGAGGGCTATGAGTTCTCCGTGTCCACCCCCCGGGTGCTGACCAAGGAGATCGACGGCAAGCTCTGCGAGCCCATCGAGCGGATGATCGCCGACGTGCCCGAGGAATGCATGGGCTCCGTGATCGAGAAAATGGGCCGCCGCAAGGGCGACCTGGTGAGCATGAACCCCATGGGCAGCCGCTATCGCCTGGAGTTCCTGGTGCCCTCCCGCGGCTTGTTCGGCTACCGCAATGAATTCCTCACCGATACCCGGGGCGAGGGCATCATGTCCTCCGTCCTGGACTCCTACGCCCCCATGAAGGGCGAGATCGAGCGCCGCCTTACCGGCTCCCTGGTGGCCTTCGAAACCGGCGAGGCCGTGGCCTACGGCCTGGCAGCCGCCCAGGAGAGAGGCATCCTGTTTATTTCGCCGGGCACTCAGGTGTATGCCGGTATGGTGATCGGCGTTTGCAGCCGGAACGAGGATATGACCGTCAATGTCTGCAAGCGCAAGCAGCTGACCAACATGCGTGCTGCCGGGTCCGACGAGGCCACCCGCCTGACCCCGCCCAAGATCATGTCCTTGGAGCAGTGCCTGGAATTCCTGGCGGATGACGAGCTGCTGGAATGCACCCCCAAGAGCCTGCGCATCCGCAAGCGGGAGCTGG
>ERZ857629.4289-NODE-4289-length-11174-cov-4.081752_pt1 | contig 11174 bp, 4 predicted proteins | sample MGYA00519700_ERZ857629 | MGnify/ENA primary metagenome ERZ857629 (study PRJEB31778, sample SAMEA3449351) | human gut metagenome | biome: human gut; feature: human-associated habitat; material: faeces | place: United Kingdom | collected 2010/2012 ... | reverse complement strand
TTACTCTCAAAACAAGACTTCTTTACAACGCAAACAAGGCTTCTTTGGAGTGCAAAGAAGCCTTGTTTTTTAAGTCGTATTATTGAATCTGGAAATTCGTCTTGTTGAGAGCCGGTTCAGTCCGGTAACTCTCTCGAAACCAGCGTGGTTTTATCTTACTACATGTTTCCTGCCATTGACGATATAGACACCGGGGACTGACGGACGCGTGACGCGCACGCCCTGCACGCTGTATATCGTCGTGTCGGCTTTGTCGTCGTCGCTCCGTATGCCTGCCACGCCTACATCGCCGCCTTTCTTTCTGGCAATCACCGCATGCTTCTGCCTTTCGTTGCCGAGCACGATGCAACCGTTTTCAAACACAGCACCGTCGGGTTCGGTGATGCCAAGCGTCTCGCCGAGCACAAGTCTCTGCACGTTCTCCATGGCAGAGTTGGAGGCGGTGAGGTCGAGCACGGCGTTGTCGCCCTTGACGGTGAGTGTGCCGTTGTCGGGTCCCGACTTCATGAAGAGTCCCGTATAGCCGCCCTTCACCACCACCTTGCAGTTGTCTATCGTCACATTGCCCAGATAGGAGTAGATTCCGTCGCCATGTTCGTCGGTCACAGTTATTGTCAGGACGCTGTTCCCGTCGCCGACGATGGTGGCATCGGCTCCCTTGCCGCCAAAGCCGGGCGATGCCCCCACGAGCAGACCGTAGGCACTGGCAGTGAGAGAGCAGTTGCCTTTGACGCGTATTGTCAGGTGTCCGCCGTCGGCCTGAATGGCGGTGTTATACTCATGCTCGTCCGCATTGAGGGAGGCATTGTCGAGTGTGAGCACCTGTTCCTTGATGTCGTATGCCGTCGAGCCATCGCCCAGCACGTCGTGGGCGTTCTTTACGCTCACATAGGTGCCGCACACGACGAGCTGCACCTTGCCGTCTTGCGGTACTCCCACTTCATATTCGGCGGAAACGTATTCGCTGGCATCGTAGCCGTCGCTGGCATACGCCCACACCGTGCAGCTCCCGTCTATCACCACCGGCTCGGTGTAGGCTGCGAACGACACCTTACCGGGGGCGGCGTCCTTGGGCACGACCTTGTAGTAAAGTCGCCCCGTGGCATTGGGGTTGGTCAGTGTCAGCAGGAAGTCGTCGGTAGCGCCGCTCTCTTTCGAGAAAGTAGGCGACTGCATGGTGACGATTCCCGGAGCCACTTTGCGCTTGGTGAACTTCTCCCACCCGTTGCTGTCGTAGCCGCTGGAGTGGATCGGGATGTAGAGTGTGGCATTGTGCGCGTACCGCTCGAACAGGTTTTCGGGCAGAGATACCGTCGGAGCCGTCACGGCATGGTTCAGAATGGCTTTGAGTGAGGAGCATTTGTAGAACATCTCCTTGCCCTTGAGGTAGGCAAGCGTTGATGGCAGCATAACTACTTCGAGGTTGGTGCAGTTGGAGAAGACATAGTTCCACATCGTTGTGACGCCCTCTGGTATTGTCACCTTCCTTACGCCTGTGTATGCCAGAGCCTGGTTGTATATGGTCTTGGCGTTTTCCGGCAGAACCATTTCCGTCAGGTTCGTGCACCCTTGGAAGGCATTTGTCACATCTTCCACATTCTTAGGATAGGCGAAACTGGTGATGGCCATGTTTTCGGCAAAAGCCAGTTCGGAGATGCTGCTGACCGATTCCGGCAGCTTTATGGAGGGCATGGCGGTGCCGATGAAGGCCCTGTCTCTGATGCCTTGCAACGATTCCGGCCATGTGACATGCTTCAGCGCAGAGCAATCGGCAAATGCCCGCCTCTCAATATAGCGCACCGTGGACGGAAGCGTCACCGACTCCAGCGTGTTGCAGCCATCGAAGGCTTGTGCGCCTATTGTGGTGAGCGTTTCCGGCAGCTTTATGGTCGTCAGACGGTGACACGACATGAACGTTTTGTCAGGGATTTTGGTAATGCTGTTCGGCACTGTGGCATTCTTTATGTTATAGCAATTTTCGTACGCGCCATTGCCCAGAGTCGTCAGCGTCGATGGCAGCGTCGCCTCTGTCAGCGACTTGCAGCCCTTGAAAGCATTCTCACCGATTGACTCCAGACCCTCCGGCAGCGGCAGGGATGCTATTTGGGTGCACCCTGAAAACGTGCTGCTGCCGATAGACTTCAGACCCTTGCCGATGGTCACACTCTTCAGTCCGTAGCAGTCCTCAAGCAGTTCGTCGGCCAAATATGTAAGCGACGACAGGTCGATGCTTTCCAGTCCGCTGCAGGCGAGGAAGGCCATACTGCCGATGCTGCTGACCGTGGACGGGATGTCAAGACTCTTCAATGCCTTGCATCCTCTGAATGCCGAATTTCCAATGGTGGGCAGACTGGCGGGCAGAGTGATGCCGTTCAGTGCGCTGCAACCTAGGAATGCGGCATAACCAATCTCTGTCACGGTGGGAGGGATGTCGATGCTCGCAAGGTTATTGCAGTTGTTGAACATTTCGTCGTTGATGGTCTTGAGTTTCTTGGGGAGTTCCACCGACTTCAGGTGATAGGCGTTTCGGAAACAGTTGGAATGCTTTTCGGAGCCGGACAGATAGACAAAGCCTCCGAACTCGGTGAGGTTGGCGGGAAATCTTATTTCCTCGGTGAGAATAGAATAAGTGAAGTCGAAAGCCACTCTGGTGTCGTCGCCTTCAAAAACAATTTTCTTGGCTTTCGAACATGAAAAGAACACCTCCCTGATGTTGGCGGCAAAGGTGATGCTTGCGATGTTGCCGTTGCCGGTATTGACGGCATACACGGGGTATGTCTCGCCGGCACTCGCTATGTGTATGGTGCTTGGCACATACAGGTCGCCTTCGGCTTTTATGCTCTCGATGCACACATACGGCACGCCGTCGGCAGTCTTCACGGTCAGGTCGCAGTCGGCCTCGGCAAGAGTCGTGGTTTGTGCCAGTGCCGGCACGCACAGCATTATTGCCAACAGCGCCATGATCCATTTTGTAAAAACACCGCTGCCCGGAGGAATGAAAACGTGTTCTGCCGCTGCTTGGAGTGATGAGCGGGTCGCCTGCATCGCACCGCGACGGAAAGGCGAAATAGGTTTAAGATTCTTCATAAATAAGTTCTGTTTAGCATTTACATTTCAGACCTTTTGCATGCGCCTCATGCAAAAGCCCTGGGGATATATGGCAAAAATACTAATAAATTCCGAAATGTCAAACATTTACGCCGCTTTTCAGTGAATATGTAACTTAATTCCCATGCTTTTCCGCCATTCTTTCAGCCGACGCGACATGCCAGCAGCAAATATATGTGGCAGCAAACAGTAGAAAACCGAGCTTTCCGCTTGGTGTACTTTTGAAAGTACACCCGAAGTACACCTAATGTACACAGCACCTATCGTATTGATATTCAGACTTGTATTTGATGCTTTTGCTGAAAAGGTGTACTTGTGTAGTTTTTTTGTAAAAACATTTTTAATATATCTTTGCGGTGCACCCGACATCAATTCATTTCCTGCGATATTATTAGACAGTGTTGTGATTCGCTTTAAAATTTGTATCTTTGCGGTGTAACCGACATCGGGATATGTCCGAGATGTCCTCGCTATGAACATCCATGTCAGAAACCGCATAACTATGACAGGATGTACTGGAATGGTCACCGTTCACAACGATTCGATAGAAGATGAAAAAACTAACAACTATAATGGCACACCGTCTTGATGAGATGTCTTTGATGAACCGTCCTAACGATGGAATTTCAAAGGCAACAAAAATTTATGTCTATGGGGAAAATGACAAGCAAGGGATAAAAACACCGCATTTTCATGTCATCATAGATAATGGAAAAGTAGAATATGAAATTGAATTTAAAAACATTTACAGGATGTCTATATGGAGAACAAAGCATAATACACCATTATCTTGGTATGGTTACACTAATGTTCGTGATGACATCATATCTTGGTTAAATAAGATAGGTACAAAGAATAGAGGTTTGACCAACCTTGAAAGAATGATAATGGCATGGAACGACAATAATCCTGATAATGAAATTGATGATGATTATGTAAAAGGATAAATGTCAAGTAATTTAAACCAGGTGATATTTTTGAATCCTTTCATCATTCTGTCTATTTGTGATTTGTTTAAAATTCGTATCTTTGTGGTGCAATCGACATCCAGCCGTTGCCTGTCATGCCACTGCCGCCAGTTGTGATTTGCTTTAAAATTCGTATCTTTGTGGTGCAATCGACATCAGTTTGTTAATTTCTTCCTGCAATTTAGTAGTTGTGATTTGCTTTAAAATTCGTATCTTTGTGGTGCAATCGACATCATTGTACATTGTGGCATCTTCGAGACTGTAGTTGTGATTTGCTTTAAAATTCGTATCTTTGTGGTGCAATCGACATCTGAGGTGTGAGATCCAACTTCTCTGTTATAGTTGTGATTTGCTTTAAAATTCGTATCTTTGTGGTGCAATCGACATCAAAAGGTTGTCGCAGTAATCTATGTCTTCTGTTGTGATTTGCTTTAAAATTCGTATCTTTGTGGTGCAATCGACATCACCGTGGGAGATTTCACCCAGGCGTTTATAGTTGTGATTTGCTTTAAAATTCGTATCTTTGTGGTGCAATCGACATCGTGCATATCTTCAAATCGCCGTTAGCATTAGTTGTGATTTGCTTTAAAATTCGTATCTTTGTGGTGCAATCGACATCCATTAACAGAAAAAATGACACGAAGATTACGTTGTGATTTGCTTTAAAATTCGTATCTTTGTGGTGCAATCGACATCGGCAGCGAAGCTTCCAACATCTGCGCTTGTGTTGTGATTTGCTTTAAAATTCGTATCTTTGTGGTGCAATCGACATCTCTTCTTCACTATCAAATCTAAGCCCGTCGGGTTGTGATTTGCTTTAAAATTCGTATCTTTGTGGTGCAATCGACATCTCAGCTCAACAAGGACACGCCAACGCCTCTGTTGTGATTTGCTTTAAAATTCGTATCTTTGTGGTGCAATCGACATCTCCCAATCCTTGATTACCTTTGCCGTGTTCGTTGTGATTTGCTTTAAAATTCGTATCTTTGTGGTGCAATCGACATCTAGGCACAGAGTTAAATTATGCTGCTTTAGTTGTGATTTGCTTTAAAATTCGTATCTTTGTGGTGCAATCGACATCTCACGGGCGGAGCTAAAACGACAAGATTTGGTTGTGATTTGCTTTAAAATTCGTATCTTTGTGGTGCAATCGACATCTTAATAGGAGGGCAAGTACAGCGTCCGTTTGTTGTGATTTGCTTTAAAATTCGTATCTTTGTGGTGCAATCGACATCTGATAGTAAGGAATATGAAGAGTGGTATTAGTTGTGATTTGCTTTAAAATTCGTATCTTTGTGGTGCAATCGACATCCGACATTGCGCACATTTTCCACAGGGGACAGTTGTGATTTGCTTTAAAATTCGTATCTTTGTGGTGCAATCGACATCCTCAAAACGCTGAAGTGATTGAATATCAGAGAGAATGGTGAGGTCGTATGGAAATAAAAAATGCATCGCAAACAAAAAGGTTCGCTTGGATAGCGAGCCTTTTTTGTTTTTGTAGATAATCCATGAAGGGGGTGAGAAATAATGGTGTGGTGAGGCTTTTTTAGATGGGTTAAAAGCAAATAGAGCTTAAAAGATTGTAATGTTTCAGAAAAGTTCGAGTTGCTGTCCAGGCGCATTTGCTTCAACAGGTTTGGCTCCTTGGAATACTTTTATGTTGCCGAATTGCTTGTCGGTGATGCACAGTATCGCCACATGGCCGTATTGTGGAAGGAATGTCCGCACACGTTTTATGTGCGCTTCGGCATTCTCCATGCTGGCACAATGGCGGACATAGATTGACCATTGGAACATGGTGAAACCGTCGCGTTGGAGGTTTTTACGGAAAAGGGCATAATTTTTCTTGTCCATTTTCGTCTCCGTCGGTAAGTCAAACGATACAACGACCCACATGACACGGTATTGGCTGAAACGGTTCATAAATGTGATATTACGACATTTCGGGGTAGGCTATCTTGCGTGCCTCCCCGTTGAAGCATCGGAACAGTGAAGCAGTGGTCTGGCTCACGCCCACCATCAGCGGACTGCGTTTGCCACCTATCACCACATCCATGACGGGGATGGAGAGCAACAGAGCCTTTGTCTCTTTGGTCAGTTCCAGTGCTTCGACTCCTTTTTCTGTTACTATTTTATGCACAAGACAGTCGATATAGGGACGGAACGGCTCCATAATGTCGTCGGCGAGGCAATAGGCGTTGTAGCGGTTGTGGTGGTGTATGCCCAGAGTGGGCAGCAGTCCGCTCGACACCAAGGCGCGTGCCACCACAGCCCGCAGTATGGCATAGCCGTAGTTCAGCAGATTGTTGGGTGGCATACCATCGCGGTCGCGTGTGAAAGACTCCATCCCTTCAATGCCGTTGAAGATGTTTTTCCAGTAGAATGCGGCTGCGCGACCCTCTATGTTGTCCGGGTCGCCACTGCGCACATCGTCAGCCCATCGCAGCATAGTCTTTGCTTCCATGCCACAACAGCTCTTCAGTACTGCGGCCTGATTGCATATTTTCGCTTTTATCGTCTGTTGCCACAGTTGTTTTTTCAGCGGTATGGAGGCGTCAATCTGGCAACGGAAACGCTCGCTCTGTACGGTGTTGCCGCAGAGTGGAAGCATCATTCCTACGGGCAGACTGCGTGTGTCGCAGGTGATTACGGCGCAGTTGTTTTCAAGCAGGGCTTCGAGCAGTCCCTGTGTGATGGTGATGCGCCGGTTGTCGAGCACTACAATGCCTATGTCTTCTATCGGTTTCGTCACTTCGGCATTGCGTTTGAACGTGTCTGTAAGCGACTCGTTAGTCTCCACTTCCGGCAATTTTATCACCATCTGCTGCTGTCTTAACGACAGATAGGCAGGGTTGCCGAAATAAAGGGTCTTCTTAATCATAGGGTGTTATGGTTTGAAATATTAGTATTCTCCCACGGCGATTATTTGTCCGATATGGTTTACACGGACTTTGACGATATTGTTAAGCTTGTTTATGGCGGTGATCCTTTTCCATTTCTCTCCTAACAATTCTTTCTTTTCTTCAACTGTAGTTTCAAGGTGATGCCTAAAAACATAATACTTAGAAGAAAGTTTCTGTACCCTAAACAAATTCCTACTTATCTCCGCATAGTTCTTAGGATCAAGCAAATCCGTTTCGTTCGGGTTGAATCCGGTCTTCTCGTTTGGGAACACGAAGTACTCGTTTTGCTTCATGGTGAAGAGGAACTGCCATCCGAGTTCTTTGTTGTAGTCGCGTTCTATGACGGGTAGGTGCTGGCTGGCACGCATCGTTGCCTCGAAGAATGACACGATGTGCTCCTGCAGATTGCCTTCGGCATCGCGGAAAATCGCCACATGATGGTTGTTGGAAGTGCTTACAAAATCGGTGGGCATGTGGCGTCCCTCGCTGTCGAGCAGCTTCTTTCCATGATGGTCGTGCTTGTCGTGCAGTGCTATGGCGTTGCTTACTCCGCTTATCGTGACACGCTTTATTGCTATTCCGCGTTCCTTGTTTAGCCAAATGGGGTTTTCTTCAAGGTTGGAGAAAGCTTCCTTGGCGTTGTTGTTATATTCTTTCAGACGCTCTTTGAGTATGCGGCGGATATGTGGGTCGATTACCTTTTCCACATTCAAATCTTTGTTTACCTCCTTGCGTAAGGTGTATGTCGGTTCCAGCGTTACTGTCTTTACCTTTGGCGGCACGCATACCGTGTGTGCAGCATCAAGGTATATCGGTTTCTTTTCGAGACTGTTTTGACCGGTGAATGCCTTTTTCGGGTCGCCGTCGAACTGGCGTAGCCGTGCCGCCAGAGCTTCGCGCAACCGTTTGTTTGCCACTGTTGCTATCTTTTCGGCGTTGAATGCGGAGCCTACTCTCTCTTCCTTTGTGGCATATTGCCGTATGCGTCCGTAGATGGTTTCGTTGTGAAGCTGTCCGCGTGGTGTGAGTTGTAGCGTTGTCTTTGTTTTACCCTTGGCGCATTTTGTCTTGTTCGGGTTCTTCGTCATCACCTTGTTTTTCGCCTTTATCGACACGAGAATGTCCTCCAAATGCTTCTTCGCTTCACTCCTGAAATCGTTCAACGGCATGGGCGGGACAAAGCGTAGCTTGCCGTGCGAGTCGCGATAGAGTTCCTTTTGCTCTATGCCGTAGGTGCTTGATGACTTGTCGCTGCGTGCGTTCATGTCGTTGAGATACTGTATGAAGCTATGGCGTGTGAAGGCAATGGTGAGTGCGTCCATGGCGTGATGACGGTGGTCGTTGCGTTTTGTCCAGTCCTTTATGCGGCGTATCTGGCGTCCGTCGTGGTCGGTGATGGTCTCGGTCAGTCCCAGACGGTCGTACTTGTCCCAGTTCAATTCCTTCATTACATCCACCAGTTGCCAGTCTTCACGCAGCCGGTCGGTGACGCTTCCTGTTGTAGGCTCCACCGTGCGTACCATGCTTTCGAGTATTTCGCGTGCCTTGCGTGCTATGTATTGCGAGTCGCGCAGGTCGCGGTCGATGAAGCCTTCTGGTATGTCCTGCTCTCGCATCAGCAGTTTCTTTTGCTTTGTCTTGCTTATTTTGCCGTCCTCCAGCATCTTGTCCACGCGCTGCTTGTATTCCTCTGCGCCTTGTTTTCCGTATTTTCCGAGCACATAGTCGTAGGCTGTTGCGCTGCCTTTCTCTATGTTTGCCTGTCGTGCCTCAATGGTCTTGTTCGACATTGAGTCGTCGAACAGGCGTGCCTGTGGTATTATGTGCTCTATGTCGAACTCCTTGCTGAAGAGTTTATCCTTCGGGATGTAGGTCTGGGTGTAGATTGTCTTGAATCCGTTTTGTTCCAGTTCCTTGTACAGGCGGTAGCGTATCACATCGTTGCGGCTTGGGTTTGTGATTCCGAATTCGCTTTGCAGCACCTGCTTGTATTCGTCATTCTTCTTCTTGGCATCGTTCATGTCCTTTGTCATCTGTTCGCGTTCCTTCGCGCTTTTCTTCAGTTCGCGTGCCATTTCTATGCGTATCTCGTCGGGTTTTCCGTAGGTTTCCGACACGGTGTTCACCACATTTATCATCTGGTTGAGAATCTTTTCCACCACGGGATTGCGCAGACTGTTGCGCTTCAGTAGCGGGATTGTGTTCACAAGTGGTTTGTTGTCGAGTTCCTCTTTTGTGAGCGATCTCTTGGAATGGCGGTAGCCTGCATATTCGCAGGCCACGCTGTATTCATTGCCGTCCATCATGAACGGCAGTATTTTCCTCATGGCTTTTGCGCTGAGGCTGCCGTAGTCGTCCTGCAATGCTATTGACGCAAATGCCGAAGCATACTCCTTGTCGAGTCCGCAAATGTCAGCAATGCGTTCTTTCAGACACTCGTCGCCCGTTGCGGAGTTGTCGCCGGTGTATGAGTAAAGCAGATGCCACAGGCGGTAAGCCGGCTGTTGTGCAAACTCTTTTCCGTCGAGACATGGGTCGAATGTGAGGAAGTCGGCATGTGCGCCGATTGTTCCAAACACTTTCTTAATGGTATCTGTGGTGTATTGGGCCGACTCTTTTGAGAAGTCGATGTCGTCGTGTCCGCTCATGTATATCACCTGCCGGCAGGCGTTCACGAATGCCGACATGGTGGTGTTGCCTTTCACTTCCTTGAAGTTCAGCTTCAGGTTGCGTTCGTCGGGGAACAGAAGTTTCAGTATTTCGGCCGCCGACATTCTTTCTTTCAGGTTTAGCTCCCGGAAGAGTTTCTGCTTCTCTTCCTCCATGAGCGGGCGTGTCCCGTACTTGTTTATAATCTCGTCGCCGAACAGGTCGCGCTGTCTTTCGGGTACGATATTGCCTGTCACGTTGATGTTGTTGATGCTTTGCCATATCTTGAAGCACTGGAACAGTGGCGAAGACTTGGGGCAACAGCGCAGTCCTACGGTTACGGTCTTCACCTTTCCGTCTTTGACAATCTCCTTTTGGCTACTCTCCAGCTCGCAGAAACCCACGAGTCCCTTCTGCGATTTCAACGGTCGCTGATAGAAAATCACGATGTCGCGCAGTTCGTGCTTCAGTTCGTCGGTGAGTTCGGGGTGGAATTTCCGTTGTGTCTCCCAGATGCGTTCAAACTCGTCGAGATAGTCCTGGCGGTAGAACACTTGGTTTTTCAGACTGTAATTCGGATTCTTCTGCAATTCGTTCCATTGGTATTGTCCCACCGTCTGTTTGAGGAAATACAGTTCTTTGCTGCGGTCGCTGATGGCACCGAGTAGTCCGCTTGCGCCGTTAATCTGGCTGTTTATCTTCTGCAACACTATTGCAAGTTCTTCAAGTCCGAGTTGTTTTGTCAATGCTTCTTTGCGCCATCGGTAGTTCTCCACCTTTTGTTCGGCTTTGTTGCCGTTGCGCTTCATGCCTACAATGCCGAAGGGTTCGTGGCAGATGGCCCATGTCTGCTTCTCGTTTTTCCCGTGCAGATGCGAAGGGCATCGGTGAGAATTTCGGGGTAATACTGCCGCTGGCATTCCCAGATGCGGTTCAGCTCTGCTCTGAGGTCCGACGGATAGAAATCGGGTATGTATTTCTTGCCTTGTTGCAGACGACCGTAGGCGTATTCGCCGGGTGTCAGATTGTTTTCGTAGAGAGTTCGTGCCACGCTCATGCCGTCAATGGATTTGCCGTCGGTGTCGGCGTCCACCTTACGACTGCTTTTATAGCCTCGCTTTTTGTTTATGAGTAGGAGAATACGGGCGAGGTCTGCAAGCGAAACTTCTTCGGTGGCGGCTTTGGCACGCAATTGTAAGGTCTGGAATGTGGAGCGGTTTCCCTGTTCGCACAGAATTGTGTCGTCGCTGATGAATCCCTGCTCTTTCAGTACAGAGAGCAGGGTGTCGCGGCGTAGCTTGTAGCGTTGCAGATTGCGCCGCATACCGCGCTTTACCGTTCTGTCGGCATTCGTGGTTATGGGTTTGCCTTCATCGAAGTTCTTCTGTTCGTCTGTGGTGAGCGGATTGACCCTCACGCCGAGCTTTATGATAGACGATTGTTCGTTGTCGTTTTCCTTTTCGTTCACCAAAGCCCAACCTATGCTGGTATGGGGCACAGAACGAAGCGTAAATGAGTCGGTCGGCTGAAAAATGGGTGAGAG
>ERZ857629.4286-NODE-4286-length-11177-cov-3.313343_pt1 | contig 11177 bp, 8 predicted proteins | sample MGYA00519700_ERZ857629 | MGnify/ENA primary metagenome ERZ857629 (study PRJEB31778, sample SAMEA3449351) | human gut metagenome | biome: human gut; feature: human-associated habitat; material: faeces | place: United Kingdom | collected 2010/2012 ... | reverse complement strand
TTATGTCAGTATATCCTTTTTCATCTTCATTAAAAGTCGTCCCTATCCATATTCTATATCTTTCGCATTTATTATCATATATTATGCTTTCGTCTATAATGTATTTTGCTATTGAATTTAATAATTCTTTATAATTAATTTCATATTTATTACAATTATTAATTTTATTAAAATCAAATTTAGTTCTATCTAAGTCATACTCTTGTTTTCTATTACAATATGCTTTATATATAAACTTACATTGTAATTTCATATCTTTTTCACACATTTTATCAACTTTTTCAAAGAAATAATTTATTGGAGTTGATATTATCTTTTTATTAACAATATTACCACCACTATATAATTTACATTGATTAGTTTTCATTGAAAAGTATGGTATATCACCTTTTAATAAGCTTTTATATTCAATTAATTTTATATTATTATTTTTTTCTTCTTCTAAGTAAATCCTACATAAAAGCACCTTTCGTGTTAATTTATCCATAAGTACATCTGGATGATAACTAACATCTAATAAGGAACTATATTCCATGGTTGATCTTAAAAGAACCCTTACATCTATACTATTAAATAACTCTTTAACAACCTCTTTATAAGCTTCTCTATTATTAAGAATTAACTCATACATTTCCACAAATCCATAAGCTATTTCATTAATATAATTATTTGAATTTACTTTTTTTGAGTTTAATAAAGGATTGTTTTTCTGAGTACCTATTGTTTTATTGGCCCATTCTACGCTTATATCATCACATTCTCTATTTTTTATATCATATGACTTAAATGGAGAAAGTTGTTCTTCATTTACACCAAAGCCACCATATTCAGCTTCTATATTATTGCTTCTAAACATAAGTGGCAACATACCTATTGTTAATACTGATTCATAAATTTTTTCTATAGCAAAATTTTCTCCATCATCAGTTAGTTCATTTAAATCTACCTTTGGATTAAATAAAGTTTCTAAATCTATTATTATTGGATATTCTCCATTTGCTATTATATTTTCATAATGTATATCACTACCATTTAAAGAGTAAATCAATGATAATAGATACCCAGATCTTATATAATATTTTTTAATCAATTCTTCACTATCACAAGAACTGTTATTAACAAACTCTACATATCCATAATTACCTTTATCAATTATTTTTATATCTTTAAGATCTAATGTAATTCCTTTATTACTTAACCACTTTAAAAGTTCATTAAAATTGTAATCTAACTTTAAACTTCTTGGTTTATATAATATTTTCTTATTATTTTCAAATACTAAAATAATAACTGACTTACCATCATTATGTTCATCACCAGCCCCTGTGTATATATCAATAAGAGACTCATCTAACATATCTACATTTAATTTGTCTTTTATTTCATCACAATCTTTTTCTATATTTTTTAATGCTTCAATTATAAAACTTACATAAGATAAAGTCTTTTCTCTTAATATATTAAATAAAACAGGATATTTATAAAATAAATTTAACATGTATTTATCATTATTAAGAAAGTTATTAAAATATAAAAATCTTTCTCTTTTATCATTTCCTATTAATTCGTTTTTTCTTCTTTTTATTTCTGTTTCTCTAATGAGTACTCGTCCACTAATTGGTGCTAATATACTTAATAGTCCTACTTCTAAGGATTCAAATAATAACTCTACATTTATTTTAGAAAGATATTTACTTAATAACAGTAATTGTTCTATTAAATAATTTATATATGGTTTATAAAAAGTATAATACATGGAATTTTTTCTAAAATACTTATATTCATTGCTATACTTAAAGTTATTTTTATAGTTTAAATAAAACACTATATCTTCATTTTTTAAGTTAATTGCTACATTTTTTTCAAACTCATCTATCATATTAAAAGTATCTTCTGATAGATCTGTATTAAAAATTTGTAAGTATATATCTTCTACTATTTTAAAATCATCTATATCAGGGAAAAAATTATTCCAAAAGTTATAATAATCTGATTTTTTCATAAACCTTCACATCTTCCTTTTTATTTTAATATGTTATACATTTTAATTATCTCTTTTACTTATAACCTTTATTATATAAAAAGTTGCTAATATAGTTATTAATATACTTAATACTATACTTAATAAAATGTTTTGTTCTGACATAACTCCCATAGCTATATTGCTAGCATATCCAAAAGGGTTTACGATAATATACTCTCCTGACATACTAGTTATAAATGTAACAAATATTCCCATAACTCCTACTGATATAGGAATTAAAAAAGATTTAAAAATTAAAGCTGTTATAAATTCAATTGATATAAATCCTGCTGAAGCTAAAATTATATATAAGCATCTTTTCATACCTATAAATATAATTTCTCTCATATTAAACTTAATCATAGAAGCTAGAATTATAGATAATATATTTATAAAGACAAATATGGCAATTACAATTAAAGTAAAAATATATTTTGATAAATACACATTTATTTTATTTGCTCCAGAGCTTAATACTATCTTCCATATATTGTTAACATTATCTAACCTTATCATCATAGATACAAATAATATTATAAAAATTGGATAGTAAAATAATCCAAACATATTCATTGATATACCTAATAATTCTTTTACTTGTATATCTGAATCTACACTTAAGACTAATTGTATGGAAGTAAATACACTAATAGCTAATATTGTTAATGCTATAGTAAAAACTGAACTGTTTTTTAATTTTAACAATTCTATTTTCAATAACTTTATCATTATTACTCTACCTCGTTAACATCAATATCTACTAACCTTTTTGTTCCTAAAACAAAAAATATAATTAAATACACTAAAGCTAAAGCTAGTATATAAATAATTGGTTCATTGTCTTGGTTTTTTACTAAACTGTAATATGGATATGAGTATGGGTTTATTAATGCTATTTTAGGTAATTGTTGTAATACCCCTAATCCCATAATAGATCCACATAATCCTACGGCTATAGACCCAATAATATTTTTTAAATACATTGCTAAATATAATTGAATAAAGGCAATAGGAAGAATAAGTATATACTCTTTTAAAATTAATTTTCCTATATATGCATACTCTATATTTCTATTTACAAAAACAATTTTAGCTATAATTACTATTGATATATTATATAAAAATATAATTAAAAATATAAATAAACATACAGCTAGTAATTTTTCAAAGTAATACTTCTTTTTGCTCATTATTGAAGCAAATATAACCTTATAGGTTTTATTATCTTTATCTATTGAAACAATAAGTGATGTAACTACCGAAACTAAGGCTATAGATATCAAAGTCCAAATACTTTGTATCTTATTTCCTATTAATAACACTTCCCATATTTCATCTACTTGTACATTTTTGTAGATTTTATATAATGCTAGTGTAGCTATAATCCCAGCTATTATTGGAAATAATATAACTATAAAACTTAAGGGAGATTTTTTATATTTATGTAACTCTCTAGAAATAAAATTACGTAAAATCATTTTATTCCCCCTCACCAGTCATCTCTAAAAATATCTCTTCTAAAGATTTTTTCACAAGATTTAAATGATATACATCTATATTATTATTAACTAGGATTTTATTTGTATATGCAATATAGTTATTATTTATCTTATTGTCTTTTACTATTATGAAATCCTTTACTTTAGAAACCTGAATATCATTATCTTTTAAAACTTCTAAAGCTTTATTATTATCATTTGTTTTAATTATTAATTTCGTTTCGCTTAAATTCCTAAGCTTGTTTACATCTCCTTTAAAAATTAATTTTCCTTTATGAATAATAGCATAATCTGTTGCTATTAGCTCTATTTCTCCTAATATATGACTAGATATAAAAATTGTTTTCCCTTCTTTAGCCAAATTAATTATTAATTCTCTTATTTCATGTATACCTTTAGGATCTAATCCATTTGTGGGTTCATCTAGTATTAATAATTTAGGATTTCCTAATAATGCAATAGCAATTCCTAATCGTTGTTTCATTCCTAGTGAATAATTTTTTGTGGCTTTATCTTTAGCTTCATATAAGTTAACTTTTTTTAGTATTTCTGGTATTTCTTCAAGATTTGTTCCTTTAATATTAGAAAATATTTTCAGATTATCGTATGCAGATAAATTTGGATAGAAAGACGGCCCCTCAACTAAAGAACCTATGTTTGAAAGAATTTTTTCTCTATTTTCTTTTAATGATTCCCCCAAAATTTCTATATCCCCATTATCGACTTTGGTTAAATCTAATAATATTCTTATTGTAGTAGATTTTCCTGCTCCATTTACCCCTAAAAAAGCAAATATACTACCTTCTGGAACATCTAAGTTCAAATTATCAATTACTATTGAATCATTATACTTTTTTATTATATTTCTTAATTTTATTATGTGCTTCACTAATATTTCCTTTCATAATAATTTTAATACTAATTTTTACAAAATAGTGTATTATAAATTAACATTTTTCATAAATTATTATATCATAAATTTTATTAAAGTCTAGCGAAAAATGTGTTATTTTCAGAAAATTTTTAATATTAAATTTATTTTTCTCTTAATATAGTAAAATTTATTTTAAATATTAAATCTAATTAAAATATTTTAATAATCATATATTTATTAGAGTTGCCTAAGCAGATTCTTTGTTAAAAATGTTGACTATACAATTTAGAATTGTAAATTAATCCCTATTTTATTAAACCCCAGGGGAATTGCCTTCCCCCGTGATCCAGATTTTTACAGTAGTTTACTTAATACGTAATCTACTTCTATATTTGTTGTTATAAGTAGTCCCTCTTCATCTATATCAAATAAGTGATTATGATGCTCTGAAGAAGTATTGGAATTACACGAATTCTTAGTGCCTACATGAATATATGTGCCTGGAACTTCAATTAAGAATTCTGCAAAATCATCTGCTCCTAATCTCTTTGGATAATTAGTTATTACATTTTCTTCACCAACTATGGTATTTGCTATACTTGCTACTTCTTCACTAACTTTTTCATCATTTATTAGTGGTGATGCATAATCTTTAAACTCAACCGAAACCTCTGCTCCATAGATTTCCCCTATGGATTTTGCTATTTTCTCTACATTTTTATTAGTTTTTTCTCGTGTCTCAAAGGTGAAAGTTCTTGTTGTTCCTTCTAATACAACCTCTTCAGCTACAGCATTATAAATAGTTCCTCCAGTAATTACACCAACCCCTACAACTACTGTATCAACAGGGTCTGTTTGTCTACTCACTATTGATTGTAAATTAATAACAATTTGGCTTGCAATATATAAAGCATCTATTGATAAATGTGGTACAGATACGTGCCCACCTTTTCCTTTAACTGTTATCTTAAAATAATCACAAGATGCTGCTATAGGTCCACTTGTTACTGATACCTGTCCAACATCTAAATGTGAGGATACATGTGCTCCTAGTATTTCTTCTACCCCATCTAATGCTCCCTCTTTAATAAATATCTTAGCTCCTTGTCCAATTTCTTCTGCTTGTTGAAAGAATAATCTTACTTCCCCATTTAGTTCATTCTCTCTCTCTTTTAATATCTTTGCAGCTCCAAGAAGACTAGCAGTATGTGCATCATGACCACAAGCATGATGATATCCCTCATTTTGTGATTTATATTCCACTTCTTTATCATCTGGAACTTTAAGAGCATCTATATCTGCCCTTATTGCAATAACTTTATTTGATGGATTTTTCCCACTTATTATCCCTAGAACTCCTGTTTCTCCTACTCGCTTATGTGGAATATTTAATTTATCTAATTCTTCTTCAATTCTTTTTGCTGTTTTATATTCCTTTAAACTTACTTCTGGATATTTATGAAATTCTCTTCTTAGAGAAATAATATAATCTTTTTCTTTTAAAACATAATCTTTTATACCCATTAATTTTGCCCCTCTCTATTTATCTTTCTATTTAAATTTCTATTTCCAAGTTGGTAAATATGCACCCTTATATACATCTTCTATTACTTTCGCAACCTCTTCTGATCTATATGAATCTACAACTTTTTTATAAGTTTCACTATCCTTATCTTCTGTTCTTGCAACAATTACATTTATATATGGATTATCACTACCTTCACTAGCCTTTTCTAAATAAATTGAATCTTTATTTGGATTAAGTCCTGCATCAACAGCATGTCCTCCATTTATAAAGGCTGCTGCTACATCATCTAATAATCTTGGTGTTTGTGCAGCTTCCACTTCTACAAATTTTATATTCTTAGGATTTTCAGTTATATCACTTAAGGTTGGTGTATATCCTGCTGATTCCTTTACCTTAATAAGGCCTGCAGTTTCTAAAACCTTAAGAGACCTTCCTCCATTAGTTGCATCACTTGGTATTGCAATGGAATCTCCATTCTTTAACTCATCTAAAGATTTTATTTTATTAGAATATACTCCAAGAGGAGCTATTATTGTTTCTCCTATAACTGATAAATCAAATCCTCTATCTTCAATATCTTTATTTAAATAAGCATAATGCTGGAAGGAATTTAAATCTATTTCCTTATCCTGTAAGGCTTGATTAGGCTGACTATAATCTGAAAAAGTTACAAGTTCTAATTTTATACCTTCTTCCCCAAGTTTCTTTATTACAGGCTCCCATTGATCAGTATTTTCACCAACTACACCTACTTTAATAACATTATTATCTTTATTAGCTTCCTTTGCCCCACAACCTACTAATGATAATATTAATACTCCTGATAATAAAACACTTAATAATTTCTTTGTTTTCATATTAAAACACTCCTTTTTATTTATTACTTATTGCTTTTAATGTGTTGTTTTTTTAATTATTATATTTCCTGCCCCTTGAATTATATTTACAAAAATAAGTAGAATTATTACTGTTACAAAGGTTATATCTACTTGATATCTTTGATAACCATATCTTATAGCTAAATCACCAAGACCCCCGCCCCCTACTGATCCTGCCATAGCTGTTAACCCTACCAAACTTATAAATGTTATAGTTGTAGCTCTTGCTATATTTGGTATACTTTCTTTTAAATAAACTCTAAAGATGATTTCAAAAGGTGATGAGCCCATTGATTCTGCTGCTTCTATTATTCCCTTATCAACTTCAGATAAAGCACTTTCTATTTGTCTTGCAAAGAAAGGAATAGTTCCAAAAACTAAAGGTACAAAAGAACCCTTTGTTCCAATGGCAGTTCCTACTAATAATCTTGTTAATGGAATTACTGCTGCTAGTAAAATAATAAAGGGAATAGATCTTGTAATATTTATTACTTTTTCTAAAACAAAATATACTGGCTTGTTTTCTAGTATATTTCCCTTCCTAGTTACAACTAAAATAACTCCTAAAATAAGGCCTATAAAAAAGGATATGGCTCCTGCTACTATTATCATAAGTAATGTTTCCCCTGTTGCCTTATAAATTTCTGGTATTTTTGTTACTGCATTAGGCAATAATTTTTGTACTAAGTCTGCCATCCTTAATTACCTCCACTTCTACTTTATTTTCTTTAAGATAAGCTATAACCTTATTAATTTGAACTTCTTCTCCTCTTATAATAATTATTAGCCCTCCAAGGGGAGAATCTTGAATTATTTCTATATTCCCAAAAATAATACTTGTATCTACATTAAATTCTCTAGACACTATTGAAATTATTGGTTCACTTGTACTATTCTCTAAATACTTTAGTTTCAATATCTTTTCATTTTCTTTTATATCTACAACTGAAGATTTCTCTTTAATTAGGTCATAAATATTAGTTAGTAATGAAGTACTATCTATAAAGTTCTTTGTTATCTTTTCCTTTGGTTCTGAGAATATTTTAAATATATTTCCTTCTTCAACAACTCTTCCATTTTCCATTACAGCAGCTCTTGTACAAATTTCTTTTACAACTTGCATTTCATGAGTTATAACAACTATTGTTATTCCAAACTTTTTATTTACCTCTTTTAAAAGTCTTAATATAGATTTTGTAGTTTGAGGATCTAAGGCACTAGTTGCTTCATCGCATAATAAAATCTTTGGGCCATTTGCTAAGGCTCTGGCTATTCCAACTCTTTGCTTTTGTCCACCACTTAACTGAGAGGGATATGCATTAGCCTTATCTTCTAGTTCAACTAATTTTAATAAATCATTAACCTTTTTATTTATTTCTTCCTTTGAATATCCATTCCCCTTAAGTGGATAAGCTATATTTTCAAATACAGTTCTAGACTTCATAAGATTAAAATGTTGAAATATCATCCCTATCTTTTTTCTTTCAACCCTAAGCTCCTTATTGGATAAAGTTCCAAGATTCTTTTCATCTACAATTACTTCACCACTAGTTGGCTTTTCCAAAAAATTAATGCATCTTACTAAGGTAGATTTTCCAGCTCCACTAAAGCCAATAATTCCATAAATCTCACCTTTTTTAATATTTAGTGTTACATCCTTTAAAGCTTCTACTTCTCCAGCTTTTGTATTATAAATTTTATTTAAATTTTTTAATAAGATCATAATTTCCCTCCTTTTATAAAAAAAAATGTATAAAAAATGAGATAGATGTTATATTCTACGCGACCTCGCAAGCTCCAAGTCGCTAGAATATAACATCTATCTCCTTGAGCACTAAAGGAAAGGAATTTACAAAAAATTATACCTAGGGTAATATTTTTATAAATTCCTGTAAAATAAAAAAACTGCCTTCCTAAAAAATAAGAAAGCAGTGTAATATACACATGTTTAATTCAAATCTTTCAGACGCAGTAGTAACTGCAGGAATAGTGCCAACTAATGAATAATGAATAATTACTAAAATAATTTCAACCTTAATTAATACATTATTCATTTTACATTGTGCGACAGCACTTTAGACTTCCTTGGGCCAGTCCCTCCGTCTGTATAATATTATTTAATTATTAATGTATATTCTATATATATTTATTATTTTTGTCAATACCCAAATTTATTTTTTTAAACTTATTATAGTAAATTCATATGGTTCTAAAAGTACAACTTTATTATTTCTAGTCTTACCATACAATATTTCACCAATAGCTTCTTCTTTATATGTTGAGTTGCTAAAGTTTATTATTACTTTAATCCTTTGTTCTTTAAGTTTTCTTTCAAAGGATAAAACATCATCTTCTAAAGAAATATTCTCATATCTACCATATAATAAACAATCATTATTATATCTCAACCTTATTAAATCTCTATATAAATTTAATAAGCTTTCTTTAGATGATTCACAGTATTCAACAGTTTCTATATCTTTCTTATCATCTATTTTTATCCAAGGATCAACTTCTGAAAAACCATAGTACTTACTATTATCCCATTGCATAGGGCTTCTAGATTTATCTCTTGAACTCTTATTAGCGCTTTCTAATGCTTCTTTCTCACTTTTACCTTTATTAATTTCTAAATTGTATTTTGTTATTCCTTGGATATCATTCATCTTGTTTATATCATTACAAAATAAATTCTTCATTCCAATTTCTTCACCAAAATATATAAAGGGTACTCCATAAGAAGTTAATAAAAGTGTTGCCATTGCTCTCTCTATTCCAGCTTTGTCTCCTTTTGGATTAAATCTTGATATACTTCTTTCCATATCGTGACTATTAAAAAATATAGTTGGAATTTGATCTTTTGAATATCTACTATTCATTTCACTAATTTCCTTATATATTTTTTCTGCGGAAAAACTCTCCATACTTCCTAAATTAAAATTAAAAACTACATCTAAAAGATCTTTTCCTGAGTAATCTATTAAGTCATTTAAATCTTCTGACCCAACTTCTCCAACTAGAAATGCATCTTCCTTTATATTTTTAATTTCTTTTGCAAGCCTTCTAATTATATCTAATATTCCTTTTTGATTTTTATCAAATTTATGAATTTGCTCTCCATTTTCATCATAAGGATTGTTATCTGATAAATCTTCATTTACAGTTAGGAAATTAATAACATCAAATCTAAATCCATCAACTCCAAGATCTAACCAAAACTTTAGAACCTTTATCATTTCATCATATACTCTTGGATTAGCCCAATTTAAATCTACTTGTTCTTTTGCAAAAGCATGATAATAATATTCCTTAGTTACATCATCATATTCCCATGCATCTCCACCGAAAAATGATTCCCAATTGTTAGGTTTATCCTTTCTCCATATATAAAAGTCTCTTTTTTCATTATCCTTTGACCTTCTTGACTCCTTAAACCAGGGATGCTCACTTGAAGTATGATTAAGTACTATATCTCCAATTACTTTAATATCTAATTTATGTGCCTTTTCTAAAAAATCTTTAAAGTCTTCTAATGTTCCATAATCTTTATCTACATTGTAATAGTCTGAAATATCATACCCATTGTCAACCTTAGGTGATGGATAAAATGGAGTTAACCAAATTCCTTTAACTCCAAGTTTATGCAAATAATCTAATTTTGAAGTTATACCTTTAAAATCACCTATGCCATCATTGTTCCCATCCTTAAAGCTTGGCATATAAATCTCATAAAATACAGTTTCTTTCCACCATACCTTTTCCATAGTGTTCTCCTTATTTAAATGGATTATCTATCTCTATTAATTGAGCTTCTGCATCACTTATTCCTGCATAAAGAGTTGCTCTATCACCATTTAAAACTAATCCTCCACTAAATACTACATCTTCTAAATCTGGCCTTTTTGCTTCACCAGGTTTGAAATCTTTTCTAATGGCTATAAGCTTTTGATCAATTACTTCTAATGTATTTATATCTAGTTTAAAAGTCATAGGATAATAATGCCTATTCCCATCCTTATCGAAGCAAGCTATATGTCCAAGTATTCCTAGAGTTGAATGATCTAATACTCTAGCCTCATTAGCTCCTCCCCATTCTTCATCTATAAATAAACTATCTAAAATAGGTGCTTCATTAATAATATCTACACTTAAATCTTCTAAAGTATCTATTATAGTAAATCCTATCTTTCCTCTACCACCTTTTTCCCCTTGTGGTCTTGTAAGTACACCAATTCTATTGTCAGCTAACTGAACTAATCTTAAATCTTTCATTCCATCAGGACCTACAAAAAATTTCTCTAATGATGAGATATTTTCTCCTTTATAAAAAACAGTTCTCCATTTTAATGTATTCTCTTTATCTGGATCTGGAAAT